>JGI12210J13797_10304721_pt1 | contig 75614 bp, 65 predicted proteins | sample ElkSlonscriptome_3_FD_13797 | JGI IMG/M metagenome (IMG submission 13797) | reverse complement strand
GTGCCCGATGGCCCGCTGACCTCCCGTTTGCAGTATGTCCAACCCGGTCAACGGATTCTGCTGTCACTGAAACCGACCGGCACCCTTCTGATCCAGGATCTATTCCCGGGGCCACGGCTGTATCTGCTGGGAACCGGTACGGGTTTGGCGCCGTTTCTCTCGGTCATCAAGGATCCGGAAACCTATGAACGCTTCGATCAGATCATCCTTGCCCATGGCGTTCGATGCGTCAGTGACCTCGCCTACCGTGAATCAATCTCACAAGACCTACCGGAGCACCCGCTACTCGGTGATCTGATCAAGGAGCGCCTGCTTTATTACCCGGCCGTCACCCGCCAGCCATTCCGCCACAACGGACGGTTAACTAGCTTGATGGAGTCCGCGCAAATGACGAGTGATCTGGGTTTGCCGCCGCTGGATCCGGAAAACGATCGGATGATGCTGTGTGGCAGCATGGCGATGATCAAGGATTTCAGAACCCTGCTTGATGCGCGCGGGTTCCAGGCCAGTCCGTCAATCGGGCAGCCCGGGCACTACGTCTTTGAACGAGCATTCGTGGGCTGAATCCGGCCTTCTTGCGCGGCTGAATACGTCAGAAATTCCTCGATGCCCGCCAGTAAAGGGGGCGAATCGACGCTGATCCCCTGTTGCAGCGTCTCCTTGGCCAGGCGGCCGGGGCACCGCCGGGACCTTTTTCGGATCGACTGGACAGCTCACACTCACAGCTATTGTATAAGAGAACGATAATCGTTATCATTTGCGTTATTAGTTCTTTTTTGTCGACCGAAGTCTCCCAGCGCCCGGCCGACCCAATGATTAGTCACGAGTGAAACGCATGAATGACATCCTTCGATTTTCTCCGCTCTGGCTGCTCTGCGCCGTCGCTGTCCCTGTTGCCGCCCAGGAAAGGGGGCCCGCTCCGGAGCTGACCACCGAACTTGAGCCCATGACAATCGTTGCCGCGAAAAGTGAGCGTCCGGCCGCAGAAATTGCGGCCCCGGTGACGATCATCACCGATGAAGAAATCAGCCGCACCCTGTCGGAAGATATTTCCGATCTCGTCCGCTACATTCCAGGAATCACCGTGCCCTTCCAGGGCCAGCGTTTCGGCGCTGCGGGGTTTAATATCCGTGGCCTTGGAGGGAATCGGGTTCAGGTCTCGGTTGATGGCGTGCGCATCCCGGATGGCTTTTCAATTGGTGACTTCTCGAACGCCTCGAGAAATTTCATCGATACGGACGCCCTGAAGCAGATCGAGATCCTTCGCGGGCCAGCCTCTAGCCTGTTCGGGTCCAGCGCGTTGGCCGGTGTGGTTGCCATCGCGACAAAAGATCCTTCCGACTGGCTGGCCGACTCCGATGGCGGGGTCACCGCCAGGACACGACTGGGTTACTACAGCGCTGATGAAGGGTGGGTCGCCTCCGGCACCGTGGCGGGCCGAAATCGCCGGCTGTCGGGCTCCATCCAGTGGGTCGAACGGTGGGGCAAGGAGCTGGATAATCAGGGAACGACCGGCGGGACCGGGGCAACCCGGTCACAGCCCAACCCGCATGAATTCCACGGTCGCAACATCCTGGCCAAAATGCTACTCGACGAAGGGCAGGACCTGCGCTGGCGTCTGACCATCGAGCAGAACGAAACCGATAGCGAAACGAATGTGCTCAGCTTGGTTGAGACTCGCGATTTTACCGCCTCATTCGGCTTTCCATACCTTATCGAGACCTCCGCCCTGGCAGGGGATGACCGCGCCGAGCGCCAGCGCATCAGTGTCGATCTGCTCGCCCGCGCGCCCGGCTGGGCCGATGCCTTCAGCTGGCAGGTTTATTATCAGACCAGCGAAACCGAGCAGGAAACCTTCGAGACCCGGACGACCACGATCAATGGCTTCCCCTCGCCGGATACGCGGTTTCGCCGCGCCTTTTTCAAACAACGCATTTTGGGCACGGAGCTGACCGGGCGCTGGACCATCAGCACCGGTGCCGCCGAGCATGATCTGGTGGCTGGAATCGAGGTCTTTGAAACCGATACGCAGCAGCTGCGTGACGGCCAGCTCACCAATCTATCCACCGGCGAGACCAGCAGCGTGCTGAGCCCGGATTCGTTTCCGGTCCGTGACTTTCCTATAAGCACGACGCTCGAAGCCGGGGTCTACCTGGAAGACCGGATTGCGATCGGTGAACAGCTTCGTCTGATTCCTGGCCTTCGCGTGGACTATTTTGATCTGGATCCGGACCCGGATGTCATTTTCAAGGAAGATAATCCGGGATTCATGCCCGTGTCGGTCAGCGAGACCACTGTGACGCCTCGCCTGGGCGCCATCTATTCATTGACCGATTCCACTGATCTGTTCGCACAGTACGCGCGTGGCTTTCGAGCGCCACCCTACAACGATGTCAACGTCGGCTTTACCAATCTGCAGTTCGGCTACACCGCCATTCCCAACCCCGATCTTCAGCCCGAGGAATCCCAGGGCTGGGAACTCGGCGTTCGCGGCCGGGGTCGCTGGGGTTCGATTGATGTGTCTGCCTACCGCAATGACTATGACGATTTCATCGACAGTCTGGTCAGCTTGGGCGTCAATTCGGAGACCGGCCTGCTGGTGTTCCAGTCTCAGAACCGCACGGAGGTCCGGATTCAAGGGGTCGAAGCGGCAGCGACATTCAACCTGTTGCACTGGACCGACCGGCTGGAAGATTGGCAATTGCGCATGGCCGTGGCCTACTCCGATGGTGAGGACCAATCGCGCGATGAGGCGCTGGACACGATCGAACCCCTGACCGCGGTGGTGGGATTGCGCTGGTTCCCGACCTGGGCGCCGTTCGATCTGGAGATCGTAGCAAACGCCGTCGCCGGCAAGGACGATCTGGATGATCCGGAAGCCTTCCGCTCCCCGGGGTATGTCACCTTTGATGTGCTGGCCGGCTGGCGGATCAACGAATCAATGAACCTGCGAGCTGGTCTGTTCAACATCACCGATCGCGAATACTGGAACTGGTCGAGCGTACGTGGCCGCACCGCCGGAAGTCCCGGCCTGGATCGATTTACCCAGCCCGGATTCAATGCCGGCCTGAGCTTCACCTGGCAGCTTTGAGAGCCGAAGTGCGCCAGCGACAGATTTTTTTATAAGCTCCCCGGCATGATCCGGGACCTATCCTTCCATTTGTCATAGACCCTGCCTTATGAAATATAAAATTCCAGCATTTCTGTTTCTTGTCTCTTTTCTGTGCACGGTGGCGATGGCCTACGATGCCCCCGACGATGCGAGCGTGGACTACCTGTTCGCGTGGCCGTTCGTTGAAACCGATGGCATGAGCCCGCGCGGGGGCACCACGCGCGCGCCCGTTCCTGAACCCGTGGCCGAAATTAGTCCGGCCTGGCTGGCCCTGAAGGAGGCGGGCCTAAGCAAGCTGGAACGCGACCGACGCGCAATTCTCGCCATGGCCGGCGAGTACCGAGTCACCTTCGATTTCCTGGAAACCGTAGGTTTTGAGCCGGGGTTCACGCCCGCCAGGCCCTACCGTTCGTGGGGCACCGAGTTTATCGAAGTCATTGCGAATGAACCCGAATTCATCAGCCTTCAGCACGTGCTGGTCATGTTCTTCGAGGGCGAAGGCGGAGAAATGACCGGCCCGATGGTGACCAAGCACTGGCGCCAGGACTGGTCCTACGAGGACACCGATGTGCACGAATACCTTGGCAACAGCGTTTGGGTCTATCGCGAGCTGGACTCCGAGGCCATGGAGGGCGCGTGGACGCAGGCGGTCTTCCAGGTGGATGACTCACCGCGCTATGAAAATTTTGGGCGCTGGGAGCACCATCCGACCCATTCCGTGTGGGAAAGCAATCGGGCGCGTCGGCCGCTGCCTCGGCGGGAGTGGAGTGTCCGCGACGATTACAACGTGCTCAGCGGTATCAACCGTCAGACGATCCTGCCCTCAGGCTGGGTGCACGAGCAGGACAACCTGAAATTAAGAGTGGACGCGCGGGGTGAGCCGCGGGCAGAGCAGCCTTATCTTGCACGGGAGATGGGTGTCAATCGCTATCAGCCGGTGGCCGACTATGACTTCGAAGCCGGGAGGGACTATTGGGAAGCGACTTCGAGCTTCTGGGCTCAGGTCAGGGCTGCCTGGGAGCGGGTCTATGCCGATCATCGCCAGTTCGAGCTCCTGGCTGAGCTCGAGGGAACCAGCATGTGGATGGCACTGTTCGGTCTGGCTTCGGGGATTCAGGAGTCGGGTGAATTCGATGCCGAAGCGATGCAATCGGAAATAGACACGATCTTCGCGCGCTACATTCAACCAGTTTCGGGTTATTGATGCGGGGTCGCGTTGCCTAAATGCGGCCAAGTTTCGATAAAATCTTGCCTGAGCCTGCTCTATTCTGGTATAAAGGCGGGCTCAGCCTTTAAACAGCATCAGGAATCACCGTCATGTCTCGAGTATGTCAGGTCACCGGCAAGCGGCCGATGGTCGGAAACAACGTATCTCACGCCAACAATCGCACCAAGAAACGCTCGCTGCCCAATCTGCACAGCCATCGTTTCTGGGTCGAAAGCGAAAACCGCTGGGTCAAGCTGCGCCTGTCCGCCAAGGGACTGCGCATCATCGACAAGAACGGCATTGATCGGGTCCTGGCTGACCTGCGTGCCCGTGGCGAACGAGTTTAAGGAGAGAAATAATGGCTGGCAGCGCTCGCGATAAGATCAAACTGGTTTCTTCTGCAGGGACCGGGCATTACTACACGACCGACAAGAACAAGAAGAACACTCCCCATAAGCTGGAGTTCAAGAAATTTGACCCGGTCGTTCGCAAGCATGTGATCTACAAGGAATCCAAGATCAAGTGATCTCGATCCCCCCGGCGATGGCTTGCACCGTGGTGCAGGATTAACGGCCGGGTGCATCGAGCCCTTTCTTGATCGGCATGGAAAAAACCGGGCGCTTGCCCGGTTTTTTTTGGCCTGTACTCAGACCTGGACATCGGGCCTGGACTTCGAACCCGGACTCGAGAATGACCGGGCTTATCCAACGATGAGGCTGCAGTCCAGCTTTTCTGTTGCCTATAAAATCGAGGAGCAGCTTTTTCAAGCGCCGCCCGGGTACCAAAGAGGACGCCTGCGTTTCCAACGATTGCTCACACCAGCCCTCGTTCGGCCAGGCTCACGACGTCTCCGTCGCCGATAATGAAATGATCCAGCAGCCTGATATCGACCAGGCCCAGCGCGTCTCGCAGACGGCGAGTGATGGCCAGATCGGCCTGACTGGGCTCGGCAATTCCTGAGGGATGATTGTGGGCGACGATCAAGGCGGCTGCGCGCTTGTGCAGCGCGCGTTCAACCACCACTCGCGGATGCACATGAGCAGAGTCGATGGTCCCGCTGAACAACTCTTCGAAGGCAATCACTCGATGGCGTGTGTCCAACATCAATGCGCAGAAGACTTCGTTCGGCCGGTCGCGCAGCGCGGCGCTGAGATAATTCCGGGTCGCCTGCGGACTGGTCAGTGGCTCTCCACGGGTCAAGGACTCGCGCAGATGACGGCGCGCCAGCTCCAGTGCCGCATGAATCTGGGCAAATTTCGCCGGTCCTAGCCCTGGATAACGACAGACTTCCTCCAGACTGCCGTCAAGCAGTCCGCGCAGACCGTCGAAATCCGCAATCAGACCGCGAGCGAGGTCCAGCGCTGACCGCCCTCGAGACCCTGTGCGCAATAGAATCGCCAGCAATTCAGCGTCGCTCAGGGTCCCGGCACCCTGCTCTAGCAGTCGTTCACGCGGCCGCTCGGTCTGTGGCCAGTCTGCAATTCGCATACAATCCTGTCCCTAAATCAATACCATGGCGACTATTTTGAGCTCAAGCCTCGCAGGCTGGCGACGGGAGATTGTCCCGCTGCGGCCTAGGAAAATGACTCGATGAACCAGCGCAAGGGGCTGTCCGGGGCGCGCTGGATCGTTGGCGTCAGTGGGGGAATCGCAGCCTACAAAACACCGGCGCTGGTTCGTCGAATGCGAGAAGCGGGTGCTGAAGTGCGCGTTGTGATGACCTCGGCCGCCAGTGAATTCATCACCCCCCTGACCCTGCAGGCCGCCAGCGGCCAACGCGTCCACGAGTCATTGCTCGATCAGGAGGCAGAGTCCGGTATGGGGCATATCGAGCTGGCGCGCTGGGCTGATGGCATGATCATCGCCCCGGCGACAGCGCATGTCATGGCCAAACTGGCCCACGGCATGGCCGATGATCTTCTCAGCACCTTGGTTCTCGCGACTGAAGCCAGCGTGTGCCTGGCGCCGGCCATGAATCGGGTCATGTGGTCGCACCCGGCGGTGGTCGAAAATTGTCAGCTTCTGTCGCAGCATGGCGTTGAAATACTGGGCCCGGGCAGCGGTGACCAGGCCTGTGGCGAGACCGGTGCCGGTCGGATGCTCGAACCTGAAGCCCTCGTCGACCTGCTGAACCAGTTCGGTGATCGACGCCTGTCAGGACGCCGTTTCGTGGTCACGGCCGGCCCGACTCACGAGGCGATCGATCCGGTGCGCTTTCTGGGCAATCGCTCCTCGGGGCGGATGGGTTTCGCCTTGGCCTCGGCCCTGAACGATGCGGGGGCGGAAGTCGATTTGATTGCCGGTCCGGTGCATCTGGACACGCCCCGAAACGTCCGACGCGTTGATATCCTGACGGCGGAAGAAATGCTTGCAGCAGCACTCGAGGTGCTTCCCGGTGCCGACGGGTTCATTGCTGTGGCAGCCGTTGCGGACTATCGCCCTGCCCTTAAAGCTCCGGAAAAGATAAAGAAAAGCGACGCTGCCCTGGAGCTCGAGCTGGTGCCCACGCCTGATATTCTCTCCCGCGTTGCCGCGAGTCCGGCACGCCCACCTTTCGTCATGGGGTTTGCCGCAGAGACCAGCGACCTTTCTTCAGCGGCCCGGGAAAAGCTGAAGAGCAAGGGGCTTGATCTGATCGCGGCGAATCTCGTCGGGGAGGAGTTGGCGTTCAATCGCTCAGACAACGCGTTGGAAGTGTTCTCCATCGACCGGCACTGGTCTTTGAATCGCGCCGAAAAATCGGCTCTGGCACGTGAGCTGGTCGACATTGTGGTGCAACTCTTGCATGATTAACTTTGAAATGAAGAGGGAGCTGGAAAATGACAACGCTGGATGTCAGAGTTCTGGACGCGAGACTGGGTGGGGAATGGTCGATGCCAGAGTATGCAACGCCTGGCTCGGCTGGCATGGATCTGCGCGCTTGCCTTGATCAAGCCCTGGACCTTTCCCCCGGTGCCACCGCGCTGATCCCATCCGGTCTGGCGATCCACCTGGCCGATCCCGGCCTGGCCGCTGTGCTCCTGCCTCGTTCCGGTCTGGGCCACAAGCAGGGTCTGGTGCTGGGAAATCTCGTCGGCCTGATCGACAGCGACTACCAGGGGGAGGTGAAGATTTCTTGCTGGAACCGCGCGGATCAGCCGATTCGAATCGAACCCGGTCAGCGCATCTGTCAACTCGTGGTGGTCCCAGTCGTTCAGGTTAAACTGCAAATCGTAGAATCTTTCGAAACCAGCAAAAGAGGAACCGGCGGGATCGGTCATACGGGAAGCCACTAAACATGACTCAGTCCCCTTCCAATAGGCAAGCAGGCAACGTCGTCAGACTCAGTGGGCTCTTGTCCATAGCGCTGGGCGTGTTCGGGCTGCTGGTCGGAGCCCTGATCATGTACACCAGTATTCAGGGTCAGCTGGATTCGGAGCAGGCCTCGAACGCGGCCGGGAACCAGGCCCGCTCGATCGGCGACTCTTTGGCCGAGGTGCAGGCTGCCATCCAGAATCCGCAGGTCATCGGACTGGCCCGCGATCTTCTGCAGGAGGGTCGACTCCAGAGTGACGCCCTGGAAGCGGCGGTCCAGCGTCGCGGTGTGGCGAATATCATCGACCTTAAGGTGTTTCCGGCCGAGGTCGAATCGATCCAGCTGGGTGACTATCCCGAGCCTGACTTCACGGTCATCGAAATGCTGCTGCAGGCGAGAGCAGAAGGACAGGCCCCGATTCAGGTTCACTACCCAAACCAGGCGATTGAAAATCTGGCGTTGGCGCAAGCCGTGGAAGTGGATTCCGGGGTGGAAGGAATCATTTTTCTTCGAGTGCCGGTCAGTATGGTCAGCAGCTTGCTGGAGGTGTCTCGCTACATCGACTACATCGGTCTGGTCCAGGGCCGGGACCAACAAGCCTATACCCTGAGAAACCTTGGCGATAAGACGGGTCCTGTGGACGTCACGCCGATTCCCGGTTCCCGTCTGAGTCTGCACTGGACCCGGCGAACCTTTGCCAGCGCTTTCAGCAAGCAGGCAGCGGTCATCATCCTTTCAATCGGCATCATCTTGCTGATGGTCGGATTGCTGATTCGACAGCGCTTCGGGGCGCTGAACACCCAGGCACTGAGTATCAATCGCGCGAAGCGCACCAGGACGCAAGCCGACGATGAGTCAAGGAGTGATGATGCCAAGCCGGCGTCCACACCGGTCACGCGAAAAGCACCGTCCCGGCCGAAAAGGAAATCAGATCGTGGGGTCGCTGCCAAGCGAAAGAAACCGCCGGAGCCACCAGTCGTCGACGATTTGCCCGACTGGTTGCTCGATTCTGATCAGATCGATCAGACCAACGCTCCGCTTGACGGCGGGGATGAAGACCTTCCAGAGCTTCCGGACACGCTGAGCGATCGCGTCGATGACACGGCAGCCTCGGCCGGTGGATCCGTCACTGATACGCTGGTTTTCAATTCGGATGACGAGGGGGCGGAGGAACATGAGGATGGTCCACCGCCTGATGCTGAGCCCAGGCCCAATGGTTCGAAGTCTGAATCTGGAGACTCTGATCCGGCGTTCCTGGACGCCTCGGGTGCCGCGGCCGAAACCGAGGATCCAGAGTCGGACATCGACTGGGATGATTTCAACAGCGAGATCGAGTCAGAGGAGTTGCTGTCAGGACGCGATGAGAAGGCCATCGATGATGCGCTCGCCGATCTCGAAGAACCGGAGCCAGAACCATCGGTTCCGGACAATCAGGGTGACTCTGAGGACACTGATACACCGAGTTCGAGCGACCAGCCGTCCGAGCCTGTCGAGGCAAAGCAATCGGGCACCGACAAGCAGATGTCGGGAGAACCCGTTCTGGATGCGAGCCTGTTTCGGGCCAACAGCATCGGGGGCATCTTCGATGAACACCTCGACTCCCGCGCTGCAACCCTGATCGGCGAGGCGATCGGGTCCGAGGCCGCGAGTCAGGGCGTGGAACGCATGGTGGTTGGCCGTGACGGTCGACTCGAGGGGCCAGTGCTGATGTCTGCACTGTCCCAAGGCCTTCGCTCGGCGGGCATCGATGTGGTCGATATCGGCGCCGTACCGATCCCTGTCTTTAATTTTGCGGCGACTGAATTGACCAGTGGAAACGGCGTAATGGTGACCGGTTCACACTACCCGGCCGGTCACAATGGATTTCGGACCCGGATTCAGAACAAGCTGCTGACTGACTCCGCGATCAGGTCGATTCAGCGTCGGATAGACACTCAGGATCTGACATCGGGTTCCGGGCGCTTAGAAGAAGAAAATGTCATCGAGCGCTACATCGAGCGAATCGGGATCGATGTCCAGCTAGAGCGACCCCTCAAGGTCGTCGTCGACTGCGGAAACGGCATTGCCGGGTCGGTCGTGCCAACCGTCTTGAGCGCAATAGGCGCGGATGTCATTCCGCTGTATGCCGACGTCGATGGGAGTTTTCCGAATCATCTCCCCGATCCCTCCCAGCCGGAGAATCTCGAGGACCTCAAGCTCTGCGTCAGGAACTTCAACGCCGATCTGGGTCTGGCTTTCGACGGGGATGGAGACCGGCTCGCGGCGATATCTGGCGACGGTCAGGTGATCTGGACCGATCGAGTGCTGATGCTGCTGATGCCGGACATTATCGAGCGCAACGCAGGCACGCGCGTGGTCGTTGACTCGGCCAGCAGTCTGGCCCTGCATGAATTGATCCAGGCCGCCGGCGGCAAGCCCGTGGTTGAACGCAGCGCTGAAGCATTTATCGAGCAGCGGATGCGCAAGGAGTCGGCTTTGCTGGGGGGGCTGTTCAGCGGTCATCTGTTCGTCTCCGAGCGTTGGTACCCGTTTGACGATGCCATCTATGCCAGCGCGAGATTGCTTGAGGTGCTGGCGGCCGACACCCGCCCCATCAGCGAGATCATCGATCAGCTGCCGCAGGCTGAGGGGACGCCAGAGCTGAGGGTGCCGCTGGAGCAAGAACGCGCTGAGGAACTCATCACCGAACTGATTGCCGAGGGTGATTTCGGCAACGCCGAGCTATCGATGGTTGATGGTCTTCGAGCCGATTACCCGGATGGCTGGGGCATGGTTCGCGCATCGCATCAGGGCCGAGGTCTGGTGCTTCGTTTTGAGGCGGAATCGAGCAAGGCACTCCATCGAATCAAGACGACATTCAGCCGGCAGATAGCTGCCAGGGACTCCGACGTCAAGCTCCGCTTCTGAGCTGTCGGCGATGGCCCGGCCCGTCACACTTCTGCTGAACAAACCGTTTCGGGTTCTCAGCCAGTTCACCGACTCCGAGAATCGCGCAACGCTGGCCGAATTCGTCGACCAGCCAGGCGTCTACGCGGCAGGACGGCTCGACTACGACAGCGAAGGGCTGCTCGTGCTCACCAACGACGGTGCGCTCAAGGCACGCCTAACCGACCCTCGGTCAAAAACGCCGAAGACCTACTGGGTCCAGATCGAGGGCCGTCCGAGCGTGTCCGATCTGAAGCGACTGGAGCAGGGTGTTCGGCTGAAAGATGGCCCAACTGCGCCGGCACGGGTCGAACTGCTGGCAAAGGCGCCGCCCGGATTATGGAAACGAAAACCTCCCATTGCACCGCGAGCGGGACGACCGACCTGCTGGATTGCCATGACCATCACCGAAGGTCGCAATCGGCAGATTCGTCGCATGACCGCTGCCGTGGACCTCCCCACGCTGCGCCTTATTCGCTGCAGAGTGGGCGATTTCAGCCTGGGCCATCTGGCCCCCGGACAGGTTCGGGAGGTTGATTCTCAGTAGGCGAACTCATCGAACAGCGGGTCCAGATTGCCGTTCCAGCGCCCATGAAAAGCTGCCAGCTTGGCCTCGGCCGGGTTGCTGCCACGGTCGACGATTTCCTGGAGAGAGTTCAGAAAGCCAGCTTCATGGTCACCCGCCCCGTTGAGTCGCTGGCGTCGAGCCAGCCCCTGGCGTGCAAGCCCGACCAACTGCTGAGCAATCTCAAGGACCGACCGTCCCTGGATGTTGGCTTTGAGTCCATGTCGGGCCACATCCTCACGTAACGCCTGGCGCTCTTCCAGCGACCAATCCTGGCTCAGTTCGAGGCAGGCCAGCAGGTTCTCAGCGTCGTAGAGCAGACCGACCCAGAAGGCGGGTAGGGCGCAGAGGCGACGCCAGGGCCCGCCGTCGGTTCCTCGCATTTCGAGAAAACGCTTGAGCCGCACTTCCGGAAAGGCCGTTGTCAGATGGTCCTCCCAATCGTTCAGAGTCGGATATTCACCCTCCAGGCCGGACAGTCGCCCCGCCATGAAATCGCGGAATGATTGGCCCGCAACATCGATGTATTGGTGATTCCGACGCACAAAATACATGGGGACATCGAGCATCCAGTCGACGTAGCGCTCGAACCCCATCGAGGCATCGAATACCCATGGCAACATCCCGGTCCGGTCCGGGTCGGTGTCGGTCCAGACCTGGCTCCGGTAGCTCTGGAAACCCGAGGGCTTGCCCTCAACGAAGGGTGAGTCGGCAAACAAGGCCGTTGCGATGGGTTGCAGAGCGAGCGACGCGCGAAATTTAGCCACCATGTCAGCTTCACTGGAAAAATCGAGGTTGACCTGAACAGTGCAGGTCCGCTTCATCATGTCGATGCCGAGATTGCCGACCTTCGGCATGTAGTTGCGCATGATGATGTAGCGCGACTTCGGCATCCATTCGATGTCCTCGCGGCGGGCGGTGGGATGAAAACCCATGCCGAGGAAGCCGATCCCCAGTGGCTCGCAAACCTGGCGGACCTGAGCCAGATGCGCGTTGACCTCATTGCAGGTCTGGTGAAGATCGTCGAGCAAGCCGCCGGACAGCTCCAGCTGCCCGCCGGGTTCGAGCGTAATCGAGCTACCATCCTCCTGAGTCAAGGCCACCGGCCGGCCATCCTCCTTGGAAAGCTGCCAGTCAAACTGATCAGCGAGTCCCTCCAACACTGCTCGGATGCCTCGTTCTCCGTCATAGGGAAGGGGCTTCAGCGTATCGGTATGAAAGCCGAACTTTTCATGTTCGGTACCCATGCGCCAGTCGCTTTCGGGTTTACAGCCGGATTCCAGCCAGGCGGCCAGGTCTCGCGGGTCGGTCAGCGCTTGATCCGTGTTCACTGTCGAGCCGTCCTGAAAAATAATGGAACCCAATTATCACTCATTCTCAGGGCCAGGAAACAGCTCACGAGCCGCCAGCAGTTGATCGACTCGTCCGCAGCAAGCGGGCGTAGTTGCTATTCTCCTGTCAACGGGCCAGATCCGGCCTTCTGACCGAACTTTAATGTTGCCCCGGTTGCATCGCCCATGGTTTCAATGTTCAGTGCTCTCGAAAAGTCACCCGCCGTCCCCGGCAGAAGGGGCCGACCAGGAGAGTCGAGCCAGGTGTTAGGACTGGTGATAAAGGCGATCGTGTTCGCCAGCCTGATGGCGCTCATGACCCTGACCCGCGCTCAGACGCTTCACCGGGGCCTTGGACCTGAGCCTGACTCGCTGGATATTCACCGCGCACAAAGCCTCTCGGCGCTTAACGTGCTGCGTGATCTGCACGAGGGGCTGGTGAGCTTGAACGCCCAGGCCGACCTGATTCCCGGACTCGCCGAGCGCTGGACGGTCAGCGATGACGGTCTGACCTGGACCTTCTGGCTTCGTGAGAACGCCCGTTGGTCCGACGGCTCGGCGGTGACTGCAGACGATCTGGTCGCGGGCTGGCAACGCCTACTCGATCCCGACACGGCCTCCCCTCAGGCCGCTTGGCTAGATCGAGTTCGATCCGCGGTCGCGGTCCGAAACGGTCGGTTGTCGCCTGGCCGACTGGGCATTGAGGCCGTCTCCAGTCGTCAGCTGCAGGTCCATCTGGAACGGCCCACGGCCTGGCTGCCCGAGCTGCTCACTCAGCCGGCCACGTTTCCCTGGCCCGGGGACAAGGGGCAGCGATTCAGCGGCCCCTTCGTGCTCGCGGATCAGGTGCCCGGTGCCCATATTCATTTGACCGCCAATTCTGAATGGCATGCCGCCGATCAGGTCAGGCTGGAGTCCGTTCGCTGGCACGTTATCGAAGCGCCAACCGTCGAACTCAATCGTTATCGCGCCAACGGGCTTCACATCACTGAAACCATCCCGCCAGGGCGACTCGACTGGCTGCGCGATCGCTTCGGGTCCGAACTGCGAATCTCGCCCTATCTGGGGAGTTTCTTCTTGACCTTCAACGTGGCCCGAGCCCCTTTTCGCGATGACGTCGGACTGCGACGGGCACTGAGTCTCGTCATCGACAGAGCGCTTCTCGCCGAGCGCGTGCTGGGCTCAGGCGAGCTGCCGGCTCGGCGCCTGATTCCGCCCGGCATGCCCGACTGGCCCGGCACCTTTGAAACTCAGGACATCGCTATCGAAGCGCGCCGGTCGCAGGCTCGCGAGCTCTACCGTGCGGCCGGGTATTCGGACCGCAATCCCCTCACCGTCGAGCTCAGGGTGAACACTTCTCTGACCCATCGCCGAACCTCGGCCGCGGTCGCCGCCATGTGGCGCGAGCATCTGGGCGTGCGCACGCGGCAGGTCAGCGAAGAATGGAAAGTGTTTGTCGCCAACCGACGTCATGGGCGTTTGACTCAGGTCGTGCGGGGCGGCTGGATCGCCGATTGGCGAGATGCGGCCAACTTTCTCCAGCTCTTTATCAGCGATAGTCCGCTGAACTACAGCTTCTGGTCCGATTTGCATTTCGACGCGCTGATGGATCGAGCCGATCTGGATACGGGAATGGCTCGTCAGGCGCTTTTGCACGAGGCCGAGCAGCGCCTCCTCGATGCCCAGGTCATCATTCCGCTGTACTACTATGTTTCTCGTCACCTGGTCAAACCGAACGTGCGAGGCTTCGAGGACAACCTGATGGATGTGCACTTGTCTCGCTGGATACGGTTGGAATGAGACGAATCCTGCTCGTTTTGCTGCTGTCGGTTTCGCTGATTGCCTGCGACACTGATTCGACTTCTGACACGTCCTCCGAACCTGCGGCATTGATGGCTGAGCCGGTCGCATTCGAACCAACGGAGGCTGGCCGCCCACCCAAATCAGCGCTGGCCTCCGAACAGGTGGTGCACCGGGGCAATGCGGAAGAACCACAGACTCTGGACCCGCATCTGGCTCAGGGTGTGCCAGCCATGACGATCCTTCGCGATCTGTTCGAGGGCCTGACGACCACCGAGCCGAATGGGCGAATCGTGCCCGGTTCGGCCGCTCACTGGGACATCAGTCGAGATGGGCTGGTCTATACCTTTTACCTTGATCCGGACTCGCGCTGGAGCAATGGCGAGCCGCTCACGGCGCAGGATTTCGTCTGGTCCTGGAAGCGGGTTGTCGATCCAGCGACGGCCGCCAGCTACGGGCGCATGCTCGTGCCCGTAAAAAACGCAGGGGCCATCCTGGCCGGTGAAATGGCGGTCGATTCACTCGGCGTTGAGGCGCTGAGCGATTCGAGCTTTCAGGTGACGCTCGAAGCGCCCACGCCTTACTTTCTTGGACTGTTGGCCCACCCGACCACCTATCCGGTCCACAGGCCGTCGCTGGAGGCCCACGGGGCTGCTCACGTTCGACCCGGGCAGCTGGTTTCCAACGGTGCCTACAGCCTGTCGGATTGGCAGGTTCGGGCCTCGATCGACCTGGTCGGGAATCCACACTACCGCCGAGCCGGGGAGGTCATTGTCGAGCGTGTCGTCTACTACCCGTTCGATGACGAGGGCACGGAATTCAATCGATTCCGCGCCGGCGACCTCCACTGGACCTACCAGGTGCCCAGCAACCGCTTTGGCTGGCTGCAGGACAACATGTCCGAGGCCCTTCAGGTCGCACCCTGGTTCGGCACCTACTTTTTCGGCTTCAATCTTCAGCAACCGCCATTTCAGGACAACCTCGCTCTGCGCCAGGCCCTGAATCTGGCGGTTGATCGGGAAATCCTCACCTCGCGGGTGACGCGATTTGGCGAAATCCCGACCTACAATCTGATTCCGCCAGGCCTGCCCGATTACACCCCGTTCGTCCCAGAGCAGGCCGAGTGGACGCAAGGCGAACGAGAAGCCGCATCGCAGCGCCTCTATGCTGAAGCAGGCTATTCACGAGATAATCCTTTGACCGTCGAGCTGCGCTACAACAGCTCGGAAAATCACCGTCGGGTGGCGGTTGCTGTGGCCGCGATGTGGAAACAAGTGCTGGGTGTTCAGACGCGCTTGATCAATGAGGAATTTCGTGTCTTTCTGCAGAACCGGACGATGGGACGCGTGACGGAGGCTTTTCGCGCCGGCTGGATCGGCGATTATCAGGATGCGTTCACCTTCCTTGAGCTGTTTCATTCGCAACACGCTCGGAACGATACCGGCTACGCCAACCCGCGCTACGATTTGCTGCTTGAACAGATCGCCGCCGAACGCATCTCGGCGCTGCGTCGCAACCTCATGATCGAAGCCGAGCGCATGCTGCTCGCCGATCAGGTGATCCTGCCGACCTTTGTGTACGTCTCCAAGCGATTGGTCAATCCGCGCCTGAAAGGATGGCAGGATAACGTCATGGACCACCACCTCACCCGCCACATGTATTTGCTCAGATCAATCGAGTCGACAGTCCCTGATGCACACACAGGACAAACAGAGGATGGCTGAATTCGGTTTCCCCTGTCTTCAATTGCATTCTTCGCGTAGCGGCGCCTTTGCCAAAGGATGGCGTCGTTCATGCTGACCTATTCCATAAAGCGCCTCGCTTCGGCGATACCCACCCTGTTCTTTCTGATCACGGTCGCCTTCTTCCTGATCCGCATCGCGCCGGGCGGGCCCTTCGATACGGAGCGGGCGCTGCCAGCCGAGATCGAGGCCAATCTGGCAGCCAAGTACCATTTGGACGAGCCGCTGGTCTTTCAGTACGCGCGCTACCTGTGGCAGATTGCCCGCTTCGATTTCGGACCCTCATTTCACTATCTGGACTGGTCGATCAACGATCTGATCGCGCAGGGCGCACCGGTCTCATTCACGCTTGGCGCAATGGCCCTGGTCATTGCTCTGCTGGTCGGCGTGCCGATCGGTGCCTGGGCAGCGCTGCGCCAGAACCGTCCAACCGATTACACCGTGATGTCGGTTGCCATGGTCGGAATTTCGATCCCGAACTTTGTCATGGCCCCACTGCTGATTCTTTTGTTTGCGGTCACATTGGGCTGGTTGCCCGCTGGCGGCTGGGCGTTCGAGCCCTCGCGCATGCTATTGCCGGTCATCACACTGGCCCTGCCCATGATCGCCTACATAGCGCGCATTACCCGGGGCTCAATGATCGAAGTCTTGCATTCGAGCTTTATCCGCACGGCGCGAGCCAAAGGCATGCCCGAAAAGGAGGTGCTGATGAACCACGCACTGCGTCCGGCCCTGCTCCCGGTGATTTCCTACCTCGGACCCGCCGCCGCCGGAATTCTGACCGGTTCAGTTGTCGTCGAGCGCATTTTCACCATCCCCGGGATCGGATCCTACTTCGTTCAGGGTGCTCTTAATCGGGACTATACGCTCGTCATGGGCGTGGTCATTCTCTACGGCGTTCTGATCATCGCCTTCAATTTCCTGGTTGACTTGCTTTACGCCTGGCTGGACCCGCGGATTCGCTACGACGAGGTCGATGTATGACGAACTCCAACCGGGACGCCTTCGAACAGGCACTGGATTTTCGCGTCGTTCAGGGCCGCTCGCTCTACCTCGATGCCTGGCATCGTCTACTCAAGAACAAGGCGGCGGTGACCGGGCTTGTGCTGCTGGTGGCGATGGTGTTGCTGGTAACAATCGGTCCAGCGCTCAGCCATTGGGATCATGAAATACCGGATTGGGACAATTACTCGACGCCGCCCTCACTGGAAACCGGCCATCTCTTCGGCACGGATGCACTCGGCCGTGATCTCTACGTTCGAACCCTGATCGGGGGGCGGATTTCGCTATTGGTCGGCATCGTCTCGACCCTGGTCTCATTGCTTATCGGGATTACCTACGGCGCGATCGCCGGCTATTTCGGCGGGCGAACCGACAACATCATGATGCGCTTTGTCGACGGCATTTACGCCATGCCGTTCATGTTTTTCGTCATCCTGCTGATGGTGATTTTCGGCCGAAACATTTTTCTGATCTTCGTGGCGATCGGCGCGGTCAACTGGCTCGATATGGCTCGCATCGTCCGTGGACAGACACTGAGTCTGAAGACCAAGGACTTCGTCGAGGCGGCGCGTGCCTGCGGGGCCACCGAGTGGCAGATCATTCGGCGCCACATCGTCCCCAACCTGCTCGGCGTGGTCGTGGTCTACGTCACCCTGACCATTCCACAGGTGATCCTGGTCGAGAGTTTTCTGAGCTTTCTTGGGCTCGGCGTGCAGGAGCCATTGACCTCCTGGGGAGCGCTGGTCAATGAGGGAGCGCAGGAACTGGAAACGGCACCCTGGTCGCTGCTGATCCCGGCCAGCTTTCTGGCGGTGACCCTGTTCGCTTTCAATTTTCTTGGGGACGGACTGCGGGACGCACTCGACCCCAAGGACCGCTAGATGGGACTTCTCAATCGCATGACTTCAAATCAGATCGGATCGTTTGGCGGTCAGGGACGCCGCCTGCGGGCACGCCTCGGGCCCGATCGACTGGGCCCACAGCGTTCGATTCACGAGGCGCTCGGCTGCTTTCTTCGTCGCTCCTGTTCTTGAACGATCACTGGGCCTCGGTCAGGGTGGGTGCCGGGCGGGCGAGTGCCGGGTTGGAATGAAGGGCCACCAGCTGTGGCTGCACCGCTGGCGATCACCCAGGTTGCCGTTCCTGCGGAGCAAGCTCGGATCCAAGGGCCATGCGGAGCTCTTCGAGCCAGGGCGAGTATTGGCGCCACTGCTCGACGCCCGACTGGTAGATGGGTTGGCGGACCTGTTCAGAGCTGGCGGTGCGCACGGAGCGGCGAGTCCGATGGAATTCGACGCAGGCCCGATCGAAGGGCAGCTCTAGATAGTCGAGCATGCGCCGCACCTGGGTCTCCAGGTCGCTGACCACATCCTCGTAGTCGACCTGGAGAATGCGGCCCGGGTAAACCCGATTCCAATGATCCATCAGATCGACGTAGTCGCGGTAGTACTGACCGATGTCTGACTGGCTGTAGGTGAACTCCTGGCCCTCGGCAAACAGTTGTTTGAAGCCGGAAAAGCAGCAGCCCATCGGTGAGCGCCGCGCGTCGATTACCCGGGCCTTCGGCAGGATGGAAAAGATCAGCCCCAGGTGGCGGAAGTTGTTCGGCATCTTGTCCAGAAACAGCGGTGAATCGCCTCGGTGGACGCGCGTCTCTTCAATGAATTTTTGCCCGAGCCTTGAACGCTCTTCGGCAGACAATCGGGACAGAATGTCGGGATAGCGGGGCGCTTCGTCTCGCCGGCGCCGCCCGTTGAGGCGGTGGGCCATCGCCAGGATATTGGGCAGTTCCAGGGTGCCGTCAATGGACGGGTGCGAGGCCAGGATCTGCTCGATCAGCGTCGAACCGGCGCGGGGCAGACCGACGATGAAGATCGGGTCGGGCGCTGCAAAGCCGCCTTTGAACAGTTCGGCCGCCCGTTCGGGGGTGAAAAACGCTTTCTGCCGCTCGAAGTCGGCCCGCATGCGGTCCGCGCTGTAGTCGACCCGCGACCGTTTGACGGCGTTGCCCTGGGCGTAGTGTTGAAACGATTCGGCCCACTCCTCGCGGTCCTCAAGCGCCTTTCCGAGCGCGAATCGAAGATGAATTTCGTCGACCGGAGTCAGACCGCCGGCATCAATCATCGCGCGCATCTGTAAGATCTGATCAGCATCGAAGCGAAAGATCTTCATATTGGCAAGCGACCACCAGGCATCACCGAAATCCGGTCGGCCCGACGCCGCCGAGCGGTACGCGTCGACGGCATCTTCCTGGCGTCCAATGGTCTTGAGCGCATGGCCACGAAGCATCTGAACGTGCCACGGCTGTGGCGACTGTTTGATCAGCGGCTCGAGGACCTGAAGGGCCTCGTCATAGCGCCCCAGAGACGAGCATTGATTGGCGTAGGTCAGCTCGGCAGCCAGGTTGCCAGGCATCCGACGTCGCAGTTCCGAGGCCGCTTTCCAGGCCTCGGAAAACTTCTGACGTTGATGTAACACCTTGACATAGTCCATACGAGCCAGATCGAAGTCAGGCTTCAGTTCGAGGACGCTTTCGAGCAGGAACTCGGCGTCGTCGTTAACGTGCAGCTCCATTCCGATCGCCGCGAGCAGACGCATCGCCTCGGGATGGTGTGGGTGATTCTGAAGGTAGTGTCGGCAGATCTTCTCTGCCCTGTAGATCTTGCCTTCGTGCAGCTGGCTGGTCACGGTGACCAGTTCGGGCGGTAGATCGGCCAGCCGTTTGTAGTTGGACGCGGCCACTCGCGCGCCCTCCGTATCGCCCGTGTGTTGACGAAGTTCGGCTAGAAAGCGCCAGGCAGCCATCAGGCCGGGATTTAGCTCAGTTGCTTTGGCATAGGCCTCGCACGCGCGTTTGGCGCGGCCGGAATCTCGATAGTTGTGGCCGACTTCCTGCCAGGCTCGACCGTAATCCGGTGCCAGTCGCGTCAAGCGACGCAGCGATTGCAGCGCGTCGTCGAAGCGTTTCAGGTAGCGAAGATTGACCGCTGAAAGGAACAAGGCTCGGCGGTCGTCCGGTGATTCGTCCAGGACGGCCTGGACGCTCTTGAGGGAATCACCGAAGCGCTGCTGCTTGAGCAGCGCCTCGGCTTGTTGCAGGGTGGCGTCCGAACGAGACGGGGAGGTCGGTGCACTGGATTCAGCCATCCGCTTAGTTTACCCGTCTCGCCCGGAGTCCTTGTAGGACGTTACAGCCCTTGATAACGATAAGTGAAGCGCACGCCCCCGGTTAGCGGCCGGTTGGTCGTGATCCGAGCGATGTCATCCTGAGTGTTGATGAACAGCTCGGCGCGCTCGTCGAACATATTCTCCACAAAGACCTCTGCTGTCCAGCTGTCCTTGGACAGACCTGCCGATGCGTTGAAGATCGAGTAGGCATCCTGTTTGCGGCGCTCGGCGGCCACGAGTGAGCTGTAGGAATCGCCAGCGTACTTGCCGGAGACCTGGACGAACGCGAAGTCGGCCCAGGACCAGTCGACCTGACGCTCATAGCGACCGCGCAGGCTTGCCTGAATCTCCGGCACCAGCGGCAGCCGGCTGCCGATCGGTGCCAATTCGATCACCTGAGCATCGACGTCGGTCAATTCCGTGTCGTTGTAGGAGACGGCGCCGAACAGAGTGAAGTCGTTGGTCGCACGCCAGACGAAGTCCGCCTCGACACCGAAGATTTCGGAATCGGCCGAGTTTTCGATGAAGGTCAGGATGGACACGTTCTGAGGATCGAAACGCGAGACCTGCATGTTTTCCCACTCGATGAAGTAAGCCGCCCCGTTGAGGCGCAGGGTGTTGTTGAGCAGTTGGGTCTTCCAACCCAGCTCCCAATTGGTCACGTCATCGGTGTCATAGGTCGCGCTGACGGTGGGAAAGTCCGGATTGGCCGACGGAATGCCACCACCCCGGTTCCAGCCACCCGGGCGGAAGCCTTCGGAGCGGGTGAAGAAGAGCAGGGTGTTGTCGGTCGGCGTCCAAGACACATTGACCTTGGAAATGACGTCGTCCTGTTCGAGGGGGTCCGGCGTATGGCCGCCGTCGACATCGTAGTCACGCCCGGCGTCGCCGTCGATGCTGCCCGCGAAGATGCCCTGGGCGAAGTTCGATGAACCGCGAAAATCTGACTCGATGTCATAAGCCCGCAAACCGACCGTGGCCTTCAGGGTGTTCGGAATCAGGTCGTAGCTGAACTCCCCAAAAAACGCCAGTTGCTCTTCGGTCCGCTGAATGTCATTGAAGAAGGCAACGCCGACGGGTCGGATGTTCGAATTGACCTGAAACGCATCGGAAATCGGCGCGTTCTGCGCAAAGCCGAGATCGGGGGTTGCGACGTAGTAATAGTCGTCCTGGGTCTCAATCTGGTAGTCGTCATAGTAGACCCCACCAACGAAGCGCCAGCGATTCTCGGCTGGGGTCGAAATGCGGAATTCCTGAGTGAAACGTTCGTGCTCCTGCAGGATATCCACGCCCTTGGTCGGATCAAGACAAGCGCGGTTCTCGGTGATGAAGCGCGGATCGATTTCGTAGTTAACGATGTAGGCCGGATTGTCGTAGGTACAGGTGTAGTAGGCGATGAACGCGCCGGCGTTGTTGTAGCCGGTGTAATCGACTTTCTGATTGACTTCGCGGTCGAGGTAGCCACCCGTGTAGACCATATCGAGCATTCCAAGACGCCCTTCGAGGGTCCAGGTCAGCTGATTGAAGGTGTCTTCCAATTCATCCTGAAAGAAACGCGACACTTCGAGATCACCGACTTCGGGGTCATAATCGAACACGCCGTCGGCGCCGAGCTCCTGGTAGGTGTTCTGGACCAGGATATTCCAGTCCGCGTTGAACTCGTGATAGAGCCCGGCACGGAAGCCCTTGTAATAGCTGTCGTTGAAGTTTTCTTCGACCAGATCAGCATTGTTGACCGTTTCATAGGTCGCGTCGGGTCCGAGATCAACCGCTGAATCTGGATTGATTGCAGGGTCCAGCGTGAACTCTCCCAGCTCGTTGTCGATGTAGCCGCCGAGGTTCGCGTTATAGAAGGCAAAGCGTGCCGCCGTCCATTCGCCCAACGGAATGTTGAAGAAACCCTCGCCCGAGTTGTTCAGTTCCCCGTCCTTGGTGAAAGAGGCCTCTCCGGTGAATCCTGCGTCGAACACGCCTAATTCTGGCTTGTTGGTGATGTAACGGATCGTGCCGGCCTGAGAGCTGGCGCCAAACAGCGTGCCCTGTGGCCCGGGCAGAACCTCGATTCGCTGAAGGTCGGTGGCGTAGACGTCCAGATTGCGCCCGGGTGCCGTGACCGGCTGCTCATCAAGATACAGCGCAACGTTGGGTGAGGTGCCCTGAGCGCCCGACAGCAGAACGGTGATCGGCTGAACGGCCAGCCCGCGAATGTAAATCGTCTGCTGGCCCGGCCCGCGGCTCGCGGCGTTGATATTGGGGACATTGTTGCGGAGGTCATCAAAATTACCGATGTTCATATCGGACAACGCCGCCTCGTCGACCGCCTGCACGGCCAGCGGTGCAGACTGCATGTCCACTGCTTCTGTCTTCGTCGCTGTGACGACAATTCGGTCAATTTCTCGCGAGGAAGTGTCTTCGTTTCTGGCGCTTTCGTCATCCTGAGCCATCACGGCTCCTGAGGTCGAAGCGACCAGGCCCCAAAGCACTGCCTGTGTCAAACGATTACGTTTTGGCATCGATCAGTTCTCTCTTTTTTTAGGTCAATGAAATGAATGCCCAAAGACCGGCTGAACTGGCCACAGCCATTTCAGGCCCGGTGGAACCTGCCGAAATCAGGAATGTATTTTTTCAAAACGAGTCACGAATCGTTCGTGACCGGATGGATGCCGCAGCACGACGCTGCGGAACTGTCGGTCCATCACGGCAATGCCGTTGGTGCCGAGCAAGCGAGTTAAAGCGTTTAAAGACTCAACCTACTGACAGCAGTGAAGAACCGCGTTCATCACTTTCCCTTTGTCTACAGTCAGCGCAGCAGACCTTTTCATCGGCGGCGCCGCGTTCGGCAAAAAGTTGGTCCATTCTTTGAGTTCAATAAGTGATTATAACATGCTGACAAACGTGTAAAAACCTTACCGGGCGTCAGCCTATCGTCGACTCGCGCATCGAGCAATAGCCATTGGATTGCTTAGACGTTCGCGTCCAGTCCTTTCTATCCAGCGCCGAGTTGGCTTGGCTCGTCGAGTGGTTTCTCGACCCTGAGGTCTCCATGTGGCGGAATTCACCGGTCAGAATTTTCAGAACTGCTACCATGTAGCGTCTGCTCTAAAGCATCGAACCTATGACCTGAAAGCGCGATCCGAGCGCCAGAGGTCTTGGGACGGGGCCTAACTCGCCGGAGAATTTTGTGGATGAATCGAGCGCTGATTCCCTAGAACTGATTGCCGAGCTGGAAGAAGTCTACGAGACCGACTACGAGGTCGGCCAGGACAATATCGAGCGCTATGGCCTCGATATGCACAACCCCGTTTTTTTTGTCAGTGCTGGCCTGATCGTAGTATTTGTGGTGCTGTCTCTGCTCTTTCCCGATGCCGCGAAGGCAGGGCTGGAAGCGACCAAGGATTGGGTCCAGGTGACCTTCGACTGGGTCTTTCTGTCGGCGGGAAACCTGTTTCTTCTGTTCTGCGTGGCGTTGATCCTGCTCCCTGTCGGCCGCATCCGCATCGGTGGAGAGGATGCCCGCCCAGATTATTCGCTCGTCTCCTGGTTTGCGATGCTGTTTGCCGCCGGGATTGGCATCGGTCTGATGTTCTACGGCGTCGCCGAACCGGCGGCCTATTACACCGATTGGTACGGCAGCACCCCGTTCGAAATCGCACCCTATACGGATTCGGCACGGACTGCCGCGCTGGGCGCGACCATGTATCACTGGGGACTGCATCCCTGGGCGATTTACGCGATGGTGGCGCTCTCACTGGCCTTCTTTGCCTACAACAAGGGCCTCCCGCTGACCATCCGATCGACTTTCTATCCCCTGCTCGGCGATCGCGTCTGGGGGCCGATGGGCAATCTGATCGACATTCTTGCGGTGCTGGCCACGGTCTTCGGGCTGGCGACCTCGCTGGGAATCGGCGCCCAGCAGGCAGCCGGTGGCCTGCATTTCCTTTTTGATATCGATGCCGGCCTGTCGTCTCAGCTGACGATCATCGTTTTCGTCACCGGGGTGGCGCTGATTTCTGTTATTCGGGGCATTGACGGCGGGGTTAAACTGCTGTCAAACATCAATATGGGCCTGGCCCTGGCGCTGCTGCTGTTCGTCATTATTGCCGGGTCGATTTCAGCCTTTCTGCTGAACTACGGTCAGACCCTGAGCGGCTACATGCGCTACCTCGTGCCGCTGAGTAATCCCGTCGGCCGCGCTGACGAGGCCTTCTACCACGGCTGGACAATTTTCTATTGGGCCTGGTGGATCTCCTGGTCACCGTTCGTCGGCATGTTCATCGCCCGGGTTTCTCGTGGCCGCACGGTCAGGCAATTTCTGGTGGCGGTCCTGCTCGTGCCGACCCTGGTCACCACCATCTGGATGGCGGCCTTTGGCGGCAGTGGACTGGACCAGATCGAGCAGAACGTCGGGCAGCTGGCCGACGGCATCGGCGATGACGCACTGGTGCTGTTCCAGATGCTTGAAAATCTGCCCCTGGCATCGATCACCTCAATGCTTGGCATCATTCTCGTTCTGGTGTTCTTCGTAACCTCATCGGATTCGGGATCACTGGTCATCGATTCCATCACGTCCGGCGGAAAGACGGATTCGCCCGTCACCCAGCGCGTTTTCTGGGCGCTCATGCAGGGTTTGATTGCGGCGGTCCTGATTTCGGTCGGGGGTAGCGCTGCCCTGGAGGCGCTGCAGGCCGGAGCCGTCAGCACCGGGTTGCCGTTTACTTTTGTCCTGCTGGCGATGGCGGTCAGTCTGGCGCTGGGTCTGAAGCACGAATACCAGCTCAATCGTGCCATTGGGGCCTGAAGCCGAAGAGCCTTTGAATCACGGTGCTCGCAACGCCAGAGCATGGCCCATCAGCGGTCCGCTCAAGGAGGAAACTGATGTTCAATCGAATCATGGTGCCGGTGGTGCTTCAGCACGTCGATCGAATGCGGCGCACGCTGGCGGTGGCAGCCGACCTGGCCACCCAGTCCCGAGCCTCGATGATTTTCGTTGCTGTCACGGGAAAAGAGCCCAACGAAATCGCCAGCACTCCGGAAAAATTTGCAGCCGAGCTCGACCTTTTTGCCCGTGAGCAAGGTGACAGGTCTGGAGTGGCCACTGAATCGCACGCGGTGGTCACCAATGATCCTGGCGCCGACCTTCAGAAGCGCTTGCTCGAGGCGATCAAGGTGACCGAGGCCGATCTGGTGGTCATGAACTCGCATCCGCCCGGCGTGGCCGACGCCCTCCATCTGATCGCCTCGCACAGCGCCTGGCTGGTTCGCCACAGCGATATTTCGGTTTTCGTTGTAAGGTAAGGCGATGGAAGCAGTCGAGATCCAATGCTCAAAAAATCCGCGGGCTGGTCATCGATTCGGGAACCCGCCCAGGCTTCATTGACTCGGTGACATATGATTCGGATCCTTCAGCCGTTTTCCTCCGCATTGCCTCTGGTCCGATGGTGCCGCGCGACTTCGATGAGTACGCTGTATGGCGCTGCTTGAAGTTCGCGACCTGACCGTTGCTTTCGGCACGCCCGACGGGGTCGTCCACGCAGTCAATGGCATCAGTTTCGATCTGGACCCGGGCGAAACGCTCGGGCTGGTCGGGGAATCCGGATCTGGAAAGACCCAGACCGCCCTCGCTCTGCTGGGCCTGCTGGCCGAAAACGGACAGGCCCACGGATCGGTTCGCTTTCGTGGCCAGGAGCTGCTCGGCTTGTCAACATCGGAACTGAGCCGAATTCGCGGTTCGAAAATATCGATGATCTTTCAGGACCCGGTGTCGTCGCTCAATCCCTACATGAGCATCGGCGATCAGCTCATTGAGGTATTGACCCATCACCGCAACCTGCGACGACGCGAGGCACGGGCCAGGGCAGAAGAGATGCTCGAGCAGGTGCGTCTGTCGGATCCGGCCAATCGGATGCGCCAGTACCCACACGAACTCTCCGGCGGTATGTGCCAGCGCGTCATGATTGCCATGGGGCTGCTATGCCAGCCCGATCTATTGATCGCTGATGAACCAACGACCGCACTGGACGTGACCGTTCAGTCGCAGATCAATAGCCTGATGAGCGAACTCTCGGAGCAGTCCTCCACGGCGATTCTTCTCATCACTCACGACCTCGGCGTGGTCGCGGGCCTCTGCGACCGGGTTTTAGTGATGTACGCCGGCCAGGAAATGGAGCTGGCCGAGGTGCATGATCTGTTTGGCGATCCCAGGCACCCCTACACCGAAGGTCTGCTCGACTCCGTTCCGCGCCTGGATCAGGCGCGTTCGGGTATTCTGAGCGCGATCCCGGGCAACCCGCCGAATCTGCTGCAACTGCCGCATGGCTGCCCGTTTTCCAGCCGCTGCCGCTACCGCTTTGATCGCTGTCGTGAGCGTCCCGATTTCGAGCGCGTTGCCGAAGGACGCTACAAACGATGTCACCTGGATCGAATCCCGGTCGAGGTCAAGGAAACAACGACGGAGCCTGCCTGATGCGTCCGCCCGTGCTAGAGGTTCGTGATCTTTCAGTGCATTTCACCGTGGACACCGGGCGCTTTTTACGTCATCACTACCAGAAGATCAAAGCGGTCGATCAGGTCAGCTTCAATGTGCATTCAGCCGAAACGTTGGGCATTGTTGGTGAATCGGGCTGCGGCAAGTCAACGCTGGCCCGAGCGATTCTTGGACTGGTCCGACCGGCTGCAGGCAGCGTCACTTGGTTGGGCGATGATCTGATCGGCCTCAGTGAGGAAGCGATGCGGGCCAAGCGACGGGAAATTCAGCTGATCTTTCAGGACCCCTCAGGGTCGCTGGATCCTCGCATGACCGTCGGTGACATCGTCGCCGAGCCCCTGAAAACCTTTTATCCATCGATGACGAAGCTTCAGATTCGTGAGCGCGTTCAGGGCATGATGAAGCTTGTCGGCTTGCTGCCCGAGCAGGTGAACCGCTACCCGCACGAGTTTTCCGGTGGGCAGTGCCAGCGCATCGGTATCGCACGGGCGCTTGTGGTGAACCCGAGACTGGTCGTTTGTGATGAACCCGTCTCGGCCTTGGATGTGTCCATTCAGGCGCAGATCGTCAATCTGCTTAAGGACCTGCAGCAAAAGCTCCAGCTGGCCTTGATCTTCATTGCCCACGACCTGTCGATCGTGCGACACGTGTCGGATCGCGTGCTCGTGATGTACCTCGGTCAAGTCATGGAGGTGGCTGATCGCGACAGCATTTACCTCAATCCGCGACACCCCTACACTCGGGCCCTGATCGAATCGGTGCCGATTCCGGATCCGGTTAAGGAGCGCGAGCGGGCACGGCGATCGCTGGAAGCAGACATGCCCTCGCCGATGAATCCGCCGTCCGGCTGTGTGTTCCGCACGCGCTGCCCCTATGCAATTCAAGCCTGCAGCGAGACGCGCCCTCCGCTGGAGACCCTTGACAGCGGTCGGCAGGTGGCCTGTATTCGGCATCGTGAGCTGGCCGACGGACTGGAAGCGCCCGACCCAGAATTCATCGACTGAAGGTCCGCTTGCAGGCGCTGCGAGCACGCCCTTGCGTTCAGGCGTTCAGCCTTCGGCAACGGGGTACTGGAAGTTGAACTGGTCGTCCTTAACGACCAGCCACCCCCGTTGCGAGAGCTGATCGAGCCACGCCCGGACCGATCGCTCGGCCGTGGCTGGGCCGACCCGAGCGCTCAGTCCGACGACCGGCTGCAGTGCGCGCGCCAATGATTCGATCGAACCCGCGCCCGTGAGAACCGGCGATCCGCCCTCGGAGGTCCAGCGACCGGAGAATTGATTTTCCGAGCCAATCTGCAGCCCTTCCAGTCGAATCGTCATTCCGCTCTGGACGAGCTGTTGCCAGGCGCCGACGACGGTCAGCAAGGCGAACTGTTGGGCGGTGGAGTCGGTCGGGGCCTGCGCCATCTGCTGCAGGCCCCGGAGCAGGTCGCCCAGGACGTCGCGCTGCACCGGGGATGCTTCAAGATCCAGGCGCAGGGCCGGAAGTGGACCGGTCTCGGCATCGAGAACGACCGCCAGAGTCAAGTCGAGGTCGCGGTTCTCGTCATTCTGCCCCACATTGTCCCTACTCGAGTCCGCAGGTTGCCAGCCAAGCGCCAGTTTTGCGGCGCTGGCGGGCAGTGCGTTTCCGAGCTGATCACTGAGCTCCAGCGCATCGACTCTCCAGCTCAGTTGACTGGCTTGATCGAGACCCTGCTCCAGCGCCAGGCGCGCGGGTCCGCTGTCGAGCTGCACCGGACCTTCGACCCTCAGCTCTGCCGCCTGAATCGTGACCGAGCTCAAGCCGGTGAGACTGAATTCGCCATCGATCTTCAATGGCGCAGATGAGAAGGATGTCCGAAGATCACCTGTGATGTGCACCCAGGAGAGGCTCAGGGGCGGCACATGCCGCGCGCTTAGATCCAGCGCATAGTCCTTGTCGACCTGCAGCGTGGATGTGAACCAGCCAGAATCGAATTGCGAGCGCTTCTGCATCCCCGCCTCATCCAGCCACACCGGCACCGCGCGATCGAGGTAGCTTCCGACGAGCGCCGGCATAACGATCAGCCAAATCAATACGAGTAGTAGCGCCAATATAATGAGGATCTTCTTCATGCAGGAGTCGATTCGGGATGAAAGTGGAATCCAACGCTCTGACGCCAGAGTTCGCGGCGCTGGATGACGAACTGGCGGCCGGTCTCGAAGCAATGGGGCAGACCTCGAGCGTCGAGCTGCGCCACCAGCTCCTGGCCTATCTCGCCTTGCTCAAACATTGGTCACGCGCCTACAATCTGACGGCCATTGTCGAGCCGCGCGAGATGGTAGCACGCCATCTGCTCGACAGTTTAAGCCTGCGGCCGTGGATCTCGGCCGACCGGATTGCCGATTCAGGCACCGGGGCCGGCTTGCCCGGCGTGCCGCTGGCCATCGCCCTGCCCGAGCGACAGTTCACCCTGATCGACAGCAACGGCAAAAAGATTCGTTTTCTGCGCCAGGTGCGTCGATCACTGGGCCTGAACAACATCGAGCCCGTTCAGGCGCGACTGGAAGCCCTGCCCGACATGCCGGTCCCTCGCGAGATCACGGCCCGCGCCCTGGCACCGCTGCCGCGTCTGATTGAATGGCACCGGGAGTGGCTCGATCAGGGGGCCCGACTGCTTGCCATGAAATCTCGCGAAGTCGAAAACGAGCTTTCTGACCTGTCCGCCGTCTACAATGTGGAACTCAACGACCTGGAGGTGCCCGGTGTGCTTGCTCGACGCTGCCTGGCAATCGTGACCAAAAAAGTGACACAAGCATGACGCAACGCAAGACTCGAATCGTGGCCGTGGCCAATCAAAAAGGCGGGGTGGGTAAAACCACCACCGCCCTTAACCTGGCCGCCGGTCTGGCCGAGCTCACCAAGCGCGTGCTGCTGGTCGATATGGATCCTCAGGGCAACGCGAGCACGGGCTTGGGGCTTGAGCTGGACGAGGACCAGGCGACGGTCTGCGAAGTCCTGCTGGGAGATGCCGATGCCCAGGCGACGATCGTCCGGTCCGACGGAATGCAGCTCGATATCCTGCCTGCCAACGGTGATTTGACCGCTGCTGAAGTCGCCCTGATGGACCTTGAGGATCGGGCCAGCGTACTCAAGACGGCCTTGGAGCCGCTCAAGGGCCACTACCACTACATCATCATCGACTGCCCGCCCGCACTCAACGTGCTGACTTTGAACGCCCTCACGGCAGCCGATTCCGTGCTGATTCCCATGCAGTGCGAATACTATGCGCTCGAGGGCCTGACGGCCCTGCTCAACACGATTGAACAGATCCAGTCATCGGTCAATCCGGCGCTCGAGATCGAGGGCCTGGTTCGCACCATGTTCGACATTCGCAATAACCTGTCCGGTGCGGTATCCAAGCAGCTCCAGGAGCACTTCGGCGACAAGGTCTACGGCACGGTCGTTCCGAGGAACGTTCGCGTCGCTGAAGCTCCCAGCTATGGGCAATCGGTCATTCATTACGACCGCGAGTCGCGAGGCGCGGTCGCCTACATGGGCCTGGCCGGTGAATTCCTGCGGCGCGGCGGGGAGCGATTCTGATGGCGACAAAGAAGAAACCGCTGGGCCGGAACCTCAACGCTCTGTTGGGCAAAACGCGGGCAGCCGCTGAGAAATCCGATCCGGAGGCGGAGGCCTCGGCCCTCAAGGACCTGCCCCTGGACGCCATTCAGCCTGGCCGCTATCAACCACGCTCGGCGATGGACCCCAAGAAACTCGAAGAGCTCTCGAAGTCGATCCGCGCGCAGGGTCTGGTGCAGCCGGTGGTGGTGCGCCCGCTGGCCAAGGTCGGTACCTATGAATTGATCGCTGGCGAGCGCCGCTGGCGTGCGACCCGAATGGCCGGCAGGACAACCATTCCGGCCATCGTGCGTGAGATCGAGGATGAGGCGACACTGGCCCTGGCCCTGATCGAGAACATCCAGCGCGAGAATCTCAATCCGCTGGAAGAAGCCACCGCCCTGAAGCGCCTGATCGACGAATTTGAACTCACCCACTCCCAGGCCGCTGAGTCGGTGGGCCGTTCGCGCGCGGCGGTCAGCAATCTGCTGCGCCTGCTGGACCTGGCGCCTGAAGTGCGCGAACTGGTCGATCAGCGCCGAATCGATATGGGTCACGCCCGCGCCCTCCTGGCGCTGGACCGGGTCGACCAGGTCCGCGCGGCCGGTCAGGTCGTCAATCTGGATTTATCGGTGCGCCAGACCGAAGCCCTGGTCAAGCGGATGAAATCCGGCGCGCCATCGAAAAAGCCAACGACCGGCAAGAGCCCCGACCTCGAACGGCTCGAGCAGGACCTCACCGAGACGCTCTGCGCGCCGGTCAGCATCAGGCACACGGCCTCCTCCGGCAAGGGGCAGGTGACGATCCGGTACACCAGTCTCGATGAGCTGGACGGCTTGCTCGAACGTTTCCGGCGCTGACCCCTCTGGCCTCTTGTTTCAGGCTGATCCCTCGCCGGCTCCGACCGGGTTCAGTCGCCGGATATATGATTTCGTCGGTCAGCTTCACTTTTGCTGGCGCCTGAGACGGTCCTTGGTGCGACGGCCCCTGCGCTCCAGCGCCGGACGGACCGCGCGTCCCAGGCCGGGAAACAGATAGGTCAGGGTGGTCAGAACACCGCTCAGACGCGGCATCGGCGCATCCCGGCGATCATCGCTGACCAGCTTGACGATTTCTTCGGCGACCTGCTCTGCGGTCACGACGGGCTGGGAGAAGGTCAGATCGCTGACCGCGTCGATGTCGTCCATGATGAAGCCGGTGTCGATCGGTCCCGGCGAGACGCAGGCGAACTTGATCCCGGACTCGTGCATTTCCTCAGCCAGTGCGAGGCTGAAGGCACGCAGGCCGAACTTGCTGGCCGAGTAGCTGGCCGAGCCCGGCACCGGCGTGCGACCGGCCAAGGACGCGACCTGGATCACGGCCGGCGACGCCGACCGGCGCAGATAGGGCAGACTGAGTCGGGTCAACTGCATGGGTGCTTTCAGGTTGACGTCGATCATCCGCCCGATCTCGTCGGCTGTCACCGCTTCGGCCGGACCCCGGGCGTGGAATCCTGCATTGTTGATCAGCACATCGACGCTGCCGAATCGTTGTTTACTGCGCTCCAGCAGTTCCTCGAAAGCGTCGATGTCAGTCACATCCTGAGCTTCGATCGCGATCCGGTCGGCATCGCCAGGTGACTCGGTCAGCGCCTCGGCCAGCGCCTCGAGACCGGATCTGCCGCGCGCAATCAGCACCAGATTGGCGCCTTGGTCGAAAAACGCTCGCGCCGTTGCCGCCCCGACGCCCATCGACGCGCCGGTGACGATGACTGTCATATTCTCCATGGCAAATTTTGCGTCGCGAAGGAATTCACAATCACTCTAAACGAAACATGAGAGCCTTTGGATAAGGCTGGACAATTCGCTGCGTTTGAATTGTTCAATAATCGGACAAAATCCGTCCGTTTTTGATTGCCGCGCAAGGCTTGTCCCTGCTATACTTATCGGGTTTTGCAGGGCGCTATTCGCTTAGCGCTCTGCTTCGGCTTGACTCCCGGCTGCATCGCACTGCCGTAATCCGGTATCCCAGGATGAAGGCGGACATTTGTGCGGAACCCAGACGGAAGCAGAGACAGCAATGAGCAGCGAGCAGGCGGGTCCTGAAGCCTTTTTTGCCAAGACCATCGTCTGGCTGCTGCGAGCCCAGGCTCTGCTTGCAGCCGCTGCGGGACTGATCTTCGCCGTGTTTGGCGGCTTGGAACAGTCGCTTGCCGCCCTGGCCGGTGGCGCGATCGGTATCGTTTTGACGGCGATCACCGCACTGCGCATCGGCACGAGCCTCGGGCGTGATGTGAAAATCATGATGGTGGCGTTTTATCGCGCCATGGCGTTCAAGCTGGTGATGGCAGTGATCTTGTTTGTCATCGTCGCGAAATGGTTTGCCGGGTATTTTGGACCGGTTTTGATCGGATACATTGCCACTCTGGTGGCGTACTGGCTGGCCATGTGGCGTATCGCGCACCTGGCGCCGAACTTCCAGCAGCACGAAAAGCACTAACGCAAGGAACAGTGGAAAGCAATCATGGCTAGCGGCACTCCGTCACCGAGCGAATACGTCAAGCACCACATCACCAACCTGAGCTACGGCGAGGGCCTGTGGACCATCCACGCCGACACCATCGTGGTGTCCGTTGCGTTGGGCCTGTTCTTTTTGTTTTTTTTCATCCTTGCTGCTCGTCAGGCCACGGCCGGCGTGCCCGGAAAACTGCAGAACTTCGTCGAAATGGTCGTCGATTTCGTCGACAACTCTGTCAAGGACAGTTTCCACGGCCCGCGCCAGTTCGTGGCGCCTCTGGCATTGACCATCTTCGTCTGGGTGTTTCTCTGGAACATCATGGATATCATTCCCGTCGACTACCTGCCGCTGCTGTCGATGAAGCTTTTCGATGTCGAGTACACCCGAGTCGTGCCTTCCGCCGACATCAATGGGCCTTTCGGCCTGTCGATCGTGGTGTTCGCCCTGATCCTGATCTATTCGGTCAAGGGCAAGGGCTGGGGTGGATACGCCAAGGAATTGCTGTTCCATCCGTTCGGCAAGAATCCGATCCTCTGGCCGGCCAATCTCCTTTTGAACATCGTCGAGCTGATCGCCAAGCCGGTTTCACTGGCCCTGCGTCTGTTCGGCAACCTGTACGCCGCGGAAATGATCTTCATCCTGATCGCGCTCTTGCCATGGTGGGTCCAGTTCATGCCGGGGGGCGCCTGGGCGGCCTTCCACATTCTGGTCATCCCCCTTCAGGCTTTCATTTTCATGACACTGACGATCGTGTACCTGTCGCTGGCGTATGAAGAACACTGATTCATTGATTGCATAAGTAATCCTCATCAACCGTTAAAACCAAGCACAACACTGTTAGGAGACACTCAAGTGGAAACCATTGCACTTATTCAGGCCAACACCGCGATCGCTGTCGGCATGATCTTTGCGTTCGCCGCCCTCGGTACCGGTATCGGCTTCGGCCTGCTCGGCGGAAAATTCCTGGAAGGCGCCAGCCGTCAGCCTGAACTGGCCGGGATGCTGCAGGTTCGAATGTTCATCATTGCCGGCCTGCTCGACGCCCTGTCGATCATCGGCGTGGCCTTCGCCGCACTGCTGCTGTTCGCCAACCCGCTGCTGGCCCCGCTTCAGGCTGCAGTTGGCGGCTGATTGATCGCAGTCGTCCATTCCAACAACGATAGAATTTGTAAGGTTTAGCTATGGACTTGAGTCTAGGCACCATCATTGGTCAGGCAGGAACGTTCCTGGTCTTCATTCTGGTCACCATGAAATTCGTCTGGCCTCCCCTGGTTCAGGCGATGGAAGAGCGTCGGCAGAAGATCGCCGAAGGCTTGGCCCAGTCTGAAGAAGCCGAGAAGGCACTGGATGTGGCTCAAGCTGAAGCCGACGAGGTGGTCCGCGAAGCACGCCGCAAGGCTGGGGACATCCTCGAGCAGGCCAGCCAACGCGGCAACCAGATCGTCGAGCAGGCCAGGCAGGACGCCTTGGGTGAACGCGATCGCCAGGTTGCCGCCGCCGAGGCCGAAATTCGACAGGCAACCAACCAGGCGCGTGAGGCCCTGCGCGAGCGTCTGGCGGAGCTGGCCGTGTCCGGTGCGGGTCGTGTCATCGAAAAGGAAATCGATGCCTCGAGCCACCGCGATATGCTCGACAAACTGGCTGCGGAACTCTAGGCCATGCTGAATCGAACCACTTTGGCGCGTCCTTACGCCCGGGCAGCCTTCCAGGTGGCCCGGGACGCGGACCACCTGTCCGATTGGAGTGAAGCTTTGTCGTTTGCGGCTGCCGTTGCCTCGAACGACGACATTGAGCAATTCTATGGTGACCCGCGGGTCGATCGCGAACAGTTGCTGGGTCTGATCACCGACCTTGGCGGCGATCGATTCAATGATCGGTTCAAGAATCTGCTCAAGGTGCTCATGAATTACGATCGGCTCGGGTTGCTTCCGGAAATTGCCGCGCAGTATGAATTCTATCGTCGCGAAGCCGAAGGGCGACTTCGCGTTCAGGTCGCATCGGCCACCGCGTTGACCGATGAACAAACCGAGCGCCTGGCGGAACGCCTGAAGGAGCGCTTTGGTCGAGACATCGATCTGAATGTGAATGTGGACGAAACACTGATCGGAGGCGCGGTCATCCGGGCGGGCGATCAGGTGATCGACGGTTCCGTACGTGGCCGATTGGAACAACTGGGCCGACAGCTCGCTAGCTAGTTCCGGCCGCGCGCCGGGACCCGACTATTGTTAAGGATTGCAAACCATGCAACAGACCCTCAACCCGACTGAAATCTCCGATCTGATCCGCAAGCGCGTCGAGCAGTTCGAAGTCTCCTCACAGGCTCGCACCGAAGGTACGGTGGTCAGCGTGTCCGATGGCATTTGTCGTCTGCACGGTTTGGCCGACGTTATGCAGGGCGAGATGATCGAATTCCCCGGCGAGACCTTTGGTTTGGCGCTCAACCTCGAGCGTGATTCCGTGGGCGCCGTGGTCATGGGTGACTACCAGCACATCAAGGAAGGCGACACCGTCCGGTGCACCGGACGAATTCTCGAGGTGCCGGTGGGAGAGGGGCTTCTGGGCCGCGTCGTCGACGCGCTGGGTAACCCGATCGACGGCAATGGTCCGATCGAAGCGGCGCGCAATGAGCCCATCGAAAAGATTGCCCCTGGTGTGATTACCCGTCAGAGCGTCGATCAGCCGGTGCAGACCGGACTGAAATCGATCGACGCCATGGTGCCGGTTGGTCGCGGCCAGCGTGAGCTGATCATCGGAGACCGCCAAACCGGAAAGTCGGCGGTTGCAATCGATGCCATCATCAATCAGAAGGGCAAGGGCATCAAGTGCATTTACGTCGCCGTGGGACAGAAAGCGTCGTCCGTGGCCAACGTGGTCTCGAAACTGGAACAGCACGGGGCGATGGATCACACGATCGTCGTGGCGGCGAACGCCGCCGAGTCCGCAGCGCTGCAGTACATCGCTCCTTACGCGGGATGTTCGATGGGAGAATATTTCCGGGATCGGGGCGAGGATGCGTTGATTGTCTATGATGATCTGTCGAAGCAGGCCGTGGCCTATCGTCAGGTGTCACTTCTGTTGCGTCGTCCGCCGGGTCGAGAAGCCTATCCAGGTGACGTCTTCTACCTCCATTCGCGTCTGCTCGAGCGCGCCGCGCGCGTCAATGCCGACTACGTCGAAGAAATGACGAACGGTGAGGTGAAAGGCAAGACCGGTTCACTGACGGCGCTTCCGATCATCGAAACCCAGGCGGGTGACGTCTCGGCCTTCGTTCCCACCAACGTCATCTCGATTACCGATGGCCAGATCTTCCTCGAGACCGACCTGTTCAACGCGGGCATCCGTCCGGCCATCAACGCCGGCCTGTCCGTGTCGAGAGTCGGAGGTGCCGCCCAGACAAAGATCATCAAGAAGCTCGGCGGTGGTGTTCGCCTGGCTCTGGCCCAGTACCGTGAGCTTGCGGCTTTCTCCCAGTTCGCGTCTGATCTGGACGAGGCGACCCGTAAACAGCTTGAGCGCGGGCAGCGCGTCACGGAACTGATGAAGCAGCCCCAGTACTCTCCGCTGTCGGTTGCCGAGATGGCGGTCAGCCTTTTCGCCGGAAACGAGGGTTACCTCGATGACCTGCCGTTGAACAAGGTCGTCGACTTTGAACGTGCCCTGCTCGATTTCATGACGAACAGCCACGGCGATCTGCTCGACAGCATCAACGAGAACGGCGATTGGAACGACGAGCTGGCCGCCAAGTTGAAAGCGGCCCTGGATGACTTCAAGGCCACCGGCAGCTGGTGATCGGGAGTGCGACCAAACACCCTGCTATTGATGAATCTCGATTTGAAATCGGAAGCGAGTAAGGCATGAGTGGATCAAAGGAAGTCGTTGGCAAGATCAAGAGTGTCCAGAACACGCGGAAGGTCACTCGTGCCCTGGAAATGGTCTCGGCCAGCAAGATCCGCAAGGCGCAGGATCTGATGCAGGCCTCACGGCCCTACGCCCGGATGATGAAGCAGGTCATCGGTCACCTGGCTCACGCCAATCCGGAGTATCGCCACCCCTTCACGATCGAGCGCACCGAGGTCAAGCGAGTCGGCTACGTCATTGTTGCGACCGATCGCGGACTCTGCGGTGGGTTAAACAACAACATGTTCCGCAAGCTCCTGGGTGAGTTCAAGCAGTGGCAGGATCAGGGCGTGGAGGTCACCACGGTAATCATCGGCAAGAAAGCCGCTCAGTTCTTCCGCCGGTTGAAAATCGATATCTCGGCGGCGACCCAGGACCTGGGCGAGAAGCCCCGGCTGGAAGATCTGATCGGTTCGATCAAAGTTGTGCTTGATGACTACCGCGAAGAGCGCCTGGACCGCCTTTACGTCTGCTACAACCACTTTGTTAACACGATGGTGCAGAAGTCAACGTTCGACCAGCTGCTGCCGCTGCCACCGACCGAAGACGAGCCGATGCTTGAGCTCTGGGATTATCTCTACGAGCCCGATGCGGAGAGTCTGCTCGATGACGTCCTGACGCGCTATGTCGAGTCGCTGGTCTATCAAGCGACCCTGGAGAACCTGGCCAGCGAGCATGCGGCCCGCATGGTGGCCATGAAGAGTGCCTCCGATAACGCATCGGACCTGATCGATGACCTGAAGCTGGTCTACAACAAAGCGCGTCAGGCAGCGATCACCCAAGAGATTTCAGAAATCGTCAGCGGGGCCGCGGCCGTCTGACCACAAGGAAAATCGCGAGAGACAACGCGTCATGGGAAGTGATGCACATGCCTCGCCCTGGACATTTACGAATCGAAACGCCTGGCTTTTGAAGATGAAAACGCTCGAAGCCAACCAAAACTGAGGAATAGCGCAATGAGTGCCGGAAATATCGTTCAAATCATCGGTGCGGTCGTCGACGTGGAGTTTCCACGAGGCGAGGTCCCGCTCGTCTACAACGCATTGACTGTCGATGACACCGACATCACGCTGGAAGTCCAGCAGCAGCTAGGCGACGGGGTCGTTCGGACCATCGCGCTTGGCACCACCGATGGACTCAAGCGTGACCGCACGGTGACCGATACGGGAGCGCCGATTCAGGTCCCGGTCGGCCAGAAGACCCTGGGTCGTGTGATGGACGTGCTTGGAAACCCGATCGACGATGCCGGTGACATCGGTTCAGATCAGACTTGGGCCATTCATCGTCAGCCGCCGTCGTTTGAAGAGCAAGCCTCCAGCAACGAATTGCTGGAAACCGGCATCAAGGTGATTGATCTGATTTGCCCCTTCGCCAAAGGTGGCAAGGTCGGTCTGTTCGGAGGGGCTGGTGTGGGCAAGACCGTAAATATGATGGAGTTGATTCGTAACATCGCCATCGAGCACTCCGGTTATTCGGTGTTTGCCGGTGTCGGTGAACGCACACGTGAGGGCAACGACTTCTACCACGAGATGAAAGACTCGAACGTGCTCGATAAAGTTGCCCTGGTTTATGGCCAGATGAACGAGCCCCCAGGCAACCGTCTGCGCGTCGCCCTGACCGGTCTGACGATGGCAGAATATTTCCGCGAAGAGGGCCGCGATGTGTTGATGTTCATCGACAACATCTATCGCTATACTCTGGCTGGAACCGAGGTCTCGGCGCTTCTTGGCCGCATGCCTTCGGCAGTCGGATACCAACCGACCCTGGCAGAGGAAATGGGAGTTCTACAGGAGCGGATCACCTCAACCAAAACCGGATCGATCACATCCATCCAGGCGGTTTACGTGCCGGCCGATGACTTGACCGACCCGTCCCCGGCCACGACCTTCGCCCACCTCGACGCCACCGTCGTTTTATCGCGCAGTATCGCTGAGCTGGGTATCTACCCGGCGGTGGATCCGCTCGATTCCACGTCTCGTCAGCTCGATCCTCTGGTCGTCGGCCAGGATCACTACGATGTGGCGCGCAAGGTTCAGGGCACGCTGCAGCGCTACAAGGAGCTCAAGGACATCATCGCGATTCTCGGCATGGATGAACTCAGTGAAGAAGACAAGCAGACCGTGGCTCGCGCCCGCAAGGTTGAGCGGTTCTTCTCACAGCCATTTTTTGTCGCTGAGGTCTTCACCGGCTCGCCGGGTGTCTATGTCAGCCTGAAGGAAACGATTCGCGGCTTCAAGGGTATCGTTGACGGCGACTATGATCATCTGCCCGAGCAGGCCTTTTACATGGTCGGCACGATCGATCAGGCCGTGGAAAAGGGTGAGAAAATGCTTGAGAAACAAGCCGCTTGACGACGTGCTGCGCGGCCCCTGGCTGCATTTTCACGGCGGGTCGAGTGCTCACGTACTGATGTACGCTGCGCGCTCTACCCTTGTTCAAGCCTTGCCAGAGACCACGCATCACGCCGTCAACGCCTGATTCGTCGTCCAGGGTTTTAAGGAGTTAGAAAAGATGGCATCGACTATTCATTGCGACATCGTCAGCGCTGAGGCGGAAATCTTTTCCGGCGAGGCTTCCATGATTGTCGTCAGCGGTGAGGAAGGAGAGCTGGGTATAGCGCCGCGTCATGCTCCCCTGCTAACGCGCATTCGACCCGGCCAAGTTCGCGTCAAGCTGCCCAACGGCGAAGAAGAGTTTTACTACGTCTCCGGCGGCCTGCTTGAAGTGCAGCCCCATGTGGTGACCGTGCTGTCTGATACTGCTGCTCGTGCCAGCGATCTCGACGAAGCCGCCGCGCTAAAAGCCAAGGAAGAGGCGGAAAAAGCCATCAAGGACCGAACGGCCGGTATGGAAGTGGCGCAGGCTCAGGCCCAATTGGCCCAAGCAGTCGCACAGCTTGCCGCGCTTGAGAGGCTGCGTAAGAATCTATCGCGTTGATCGATTCAGAATTCCCTTTGAATAAGCCCGGCGATTGCCGGGTTTTTTGTCATTTCGAAAGCACGTCAGCAGCCGTCTGGGCCTTGGCGCACTCATGCCTTCTGACCACTCCTTCATCTCCGTGGCAATCCACTCGCGAAAGCCCCCGGAACTGATCTCGCCAAGCCAATCGGCGTTATGGCAACGTTATCGTGACACTTGCAGAGCATCAAATCAGCGATGCCGATAGCAGGATTCCCCCGGTCCTAAGAATCAATTCACGTTTCAGGGAACCAATTCAACGATCTGCTATTCTGACAATGTGAGGAGGATCAAACAATGAAGAACATCGGGGTAGCAACCGTCTTCGCGTTCATAGTATTTTCAGCGACCGGCTGTGGTGGCTCGGATGCCCTGCCCAGCAATGAACGGCTGCTGTCTGCATTCGCCGATGGGACCACGGGAGTCTGGGTAAGTGGCTACGGCACCGTGGTGCGGCCCTTGGGGTCGTCAGCCGATAACCAGCGTTTTCTTGTCCAGGTCAACGGTGAACTCTCATTGGTCGTTCGTCACCAGGTGGGTGACCAGGGTCCGGTGCCCGCCGATCGCGGTGACATCATCGCGTTTCAGGGTCGCTATGAGTTTCACGGCGGCGGTGGAGAGCTGATTCTCACCCATGCAGATTCGGGAAACCCCGGCGGCGGTGGGTGGATTGAATACGACGGAATGCGGTACCAATAACGGTCTGCACACGACACTGCAAGGGCCCCACAAGGAAGTTGCTCGCGAGGACCATCGGTTCTATCGCGCTGGTGCGAGATCAGTCGTCCTCACGTTCGGAATAGGGCCTCGCTTCAGCCCCTTGGATTTCTCCGACACGAGCTGATTCATGAATATACAGGTCCACGTCCTTCTCGAAGATTAGCGGCCCAGCCACCTCGACATTCTGACCGATGTGGATCTCTGGACGTCCAGAATTGGAGTTGCTGCCCTCCTTGACCATGACCTGTCCATCGATTCGAGTGCCGTCGCGCAGGTCAATTGATCCGTTGAGGGTCGTCAGACTGGCAGCGCGTGTGCCGGTCAGGCGAATGCGTCCGTTGGCGGTGCTGATTCCCTCGGCGACTTGGCTGCCGGTATTCATTGACACCGTTCCATTGACGGTCTCGATCTCGCCATCAATCTGGACCGAAAGGCCCCCATTGATGTTTCCATTGACCGTTGCGACGTCGCCATCGACCGCCACATCGTCGCTCAGCGCGATGCTCCCGTTGACCGATTCGACCGAACGCGACGATGAGCCGCTGCCGATGCCAATGGAGCCGTTCACGTTGAAGACCTCGCCGACCGTTGCATCGCTGCCGATTCGTATCGATCCGTTCACGTTGCCGACGTCGCCCTGAACGACAGCGTCGTCACCAATGCGAACCGATCCGTTGATCGTATTGGCATCGCCGTCGTGCCTTGCGCCATCGGCGATCTCGACAGATGAATTGATGTTGCAGCCAGTCATCACCAGCAAAGCAACCAGGACACCAAAAATCAGCCGTGACTCGAATCTCTTCATGTTGTTCTCCGGATGAGGGATCTCTTGGCAGAGTTTCGCTCATTTCATTGATTCTGACCAGTGTCGCTAGTCACGGTCCGCTTTCGGGTTCGCGACCAGACCGGTGAAGTTGAAAAGCTCCGCGTCGCAGAGTTGCGAAGGACTGACTCTGGAGAGAGCGCGAAAGATGTTCATCGTGCGCCCTGGCTGCACCTGTTCCCAATCGTGCAGCATCTGCTTGATATTCTGGCGCTGAAGATTGGGCTGGCTGCCGCAGAGGTTGCAGGGAATAATCGGGAAGGCACGCGCATCGGAGAAACGCTGAAGATCCTGTTCCAGGCAATGGCTTAGGGGCCTGATGACGACATGTCGACCACAGTCGCTCCGGAGCTTTGGCGGCATAGCGCTCAATCGAGCACCAAAGAACAGATTCAGAAAAAAGGTTTCAACGATATCGTTCAGATGGTGGCCGAGCGCAATCTTGGTCATTCCCAACCGTGCGGCGAACTCATAGAGCGTCCCGCGGCGCAGGCGAGAGCACAGACCACAGGTGGTCCGTCCCTCCGGGATCAACCTCTGAACCACTGAATAGGTATCTTTTTCGATGACGTGCCATTCGATTCCCAGTTGGTCGAGATAGTCCGGAAGCACGGATCCCGGGAACCCAGGCTGTTTCTGATCCAGATTGACGGCTATCAATTCGAATTCAAAAGGGGCATTCCTCTGCAGGCTGATTAGCAGTTCGAGCATCGCGTAGGAATCCTTGCCTCCTGACAGACACACCATGATGCGATCTCCAGCCTTGATCATGTCGTAGTCGACGACCGCCTTGCCGACCTGCCGGCGCAGACTCCTGTGCAGCTTGTCGGTGTCATATTTTGCTTTTCTCGAATCGGCGGCGGATACTGGAAGCTGTCGGATGGGGATCAATCGTGCGTCAGACATGGCGTTGCCTTGTTCGATCTGTTGTAATGGCGCAAGCGAGAAATTGTCATTCTAATCATGGTCATGGACGAGACGGAAATCCGACACTGCATCAGTCAGTTGCACGAGGAACATCGGGACCTGGACGACGCGATTATTCAAATGGCAAGCAACCCGGCCACGGACCATCTTAAATTGCGCCGTCTGAAAAAGCGCAAGCTGAAGCTCAAAGATCAAATTGCTCGGCTCGAATCGGGACTCATACCGGACCTGGATGCCTGAACAGGGGCGGTTGATCTGGTATCAACACGGTTGCCATGCCCGCCCTGTATTTGCTCAACGGCCTGGCTCGAACAATTCTTCGACGCTCTAAACCACTCGATCAATCGCCGGGCGCATGAGTCATTGCCGGTCAGCCATCCTCGAGCTCAAGGGCCTCGGGTGCGATCTGAATAATCGTATGCCGGATTTCCTTGCTCAGAATCAGCTTGGCGTCACGCGCTAGCTGCTCAAGCACATTGGAATAGGTCAGGCGTCCCTCGTCGTCCTTGCCAAGAAGTCCGGCCTCCGATAGGGAGTCGATGAACTGCTTGAAAAGCGTCCGATCGGAGAATTCAGGCGCTTCGAATTCATGCAGCAGGGAAATCCTCTGGGCGCACAGGATGCAGAGTTTTTCAAGTTGCGGTCGCGTCAGCTTTCCAGAGCCGTTCTTGGCCAGCACCGAAACCGTGATGAAATAGCGCTCGAAGGTTTGCATCAGCGATGCGCCGAGGAGACGCAGGTAATAGGCCTGGTCGCTTCCGCCGGAGGCACGCTGCAAGGACTCGCCGCTGGGCTTGAGGAGATCCAGCTTGATGAAGGCCTCGAGACAGGACTCGATGACCGGCTCGATGTCCTGGACATCCCAGGGCAGGAAAAGCTCGCGTTTGATGTAAGGGTAGACCGTGCGCGTCAGGTTACTGATCCGTTTCCTGCGAACGCTTCGGAAATTCAGAAAACACGAGGCAATCCAGGCCGCCATGGCCAGCAAGTGCGCCATATTGTTGCGAAAATAAGTCAGCAGCACCGCATTTTCCGTGTCGGTTCGAATGATGCTGCCGAGACGGTGTTCCTGTCGCTCGATGACGCCAAGCTCCAGGCCGTACTCGATGATCTGGCCCGGTGTCAGCTCGGTGACCTGGATCTGGTCGCTTGGCGCCGTGCTTTGCACGACCTCGATCAAAAGCGCGATCACTCGCTCTAGATCGTCCTCATCCAGCGCGTGCTTACGGCTGGCTAGCAGGGCTGTCGCCAATAGATTGATCGGATTCACGTGCGCGGCCCGATTGATATTGACCATGATCCGGGCGGCCAGATCGTTGACCATGGCAGGCAGCCAGCTTGGCTTGCTGTCAGCTCCCAAGCGCTCATCCCTCCAGTCGGGATGGTGGTGATCCAGCAGCTCATCGAGTCGCACCGGTTTTCCGAAGCTGACCGAAACCTCGCCGTAGTTCTTGCGCAGAATGTTGATCAGGTTCTTGAAGTCGGACAGGGACTCGGCTTTCTTTTGATGGCCCGAGAGTTCATGAATGTACGAGCTGCCTTCAGCCAGCCGTTCATAGCCGATGTAGACCGGCTGGAAGAGCACCGGCCGCTTGCGATCGTGTAAAAAGGCGCGGACTGTAATTGAAAGCATGCCGGTACGGGGTGGCAGCAGGCGACCGGTGCGAGAGCGGGTCCCTTCGATGAAGTACTCCAGCGCGACCCCGCGCGACAGAATCATAGAGACGTACTGATTGAAAACCGCCGCATAGAGCGGTTGGGAGCGGAACGACCGGCGCAGGAAAAAAGCACCCCCGCGCCGCAATAGCGGTCCGACAAACGGCATGTTGAGGTTCAATCCGGCCGCTATATGCGGCGGTACGAAGCCCCGGTGATAAAGAATCCAGGAAAGCAGCAGGTAGTCGATATGGCTACGATGGCAAGGAACATAGACGATCTCATGGCCCTCGGCCGCGTCGCGAAACTGGCTGAAGTGATTGACCCGAACTCCGCGGTAGATTCGGTTCCAGAACCAGTTCAACATCATGTCGGCGATGCGTATGAAGGTGTAGGAATAGTCGGCGGCAATCTCGCGGGCATAGTCCCGAGCCTGTTCTTCGGCTTTGTCGGTCGGGATCGAATCGCGCTTGGCTTTGGCGGCGACCGCGTGCTGAACGCTGTCGCTCTTGATGACTTTTTCGACGAGCGTGCGACGGTGCGATCGATCTGGTCCGATGGCCGACGTTCGAATACGCTTGAACTGCACGCGAAGCATCCGGCTCGCCCGACCCAGGGCCTGTTCACCGTCTTCAGTCTCGCTGAGCAGCGTATCCATCTCGATGGGCCGACCCAATTGAACCATCGTTGCGCGACCGTTGACGATGGTGCTGAAAAGTCGACGAAGCCGACCGCCGAGATCCCAGTTCTCGGAAAACAGCACCTTGAACAGGCTGTCCTCGTTGTGTGGAGCCCGTCCAATCAGCACGGTGACGGGCACGATCTGACAGTCTGGATGCCCGCGGGCCGCACTTTGCTGGATCAGACCGCGGAGCATGGTTGAGTGGCGGCGTTTTTGCGGACGGCGGAGGAATAGTCCTTGGTAGCGCCGATTGGCTCCGAAGGACCTCGGCAGATCAATGCCCCGGCTCTGAAATTCACAGATCGGCCGCGGCCAATCCAGATCCTTGCAGACCTGATCGACGATCAGCAGAGAGCTCAGAGCATAGGTGTCGAGGACATAAAAAACCGGGCGTTCGGGGTCAATGCCCAGATCATTTAGATTCTCCGGCAGAATATTGCTGCGAACCCACCAGTGCAGCACACGCCGCAACAGCCCCAACCAGAGCATTCGAGCGCGTTGAAACAATGACAGTGAGGAGGCCGAAGACACGTCGGTAGTGGGTTCAAGTCTGAGAGCAGGACGGCGAGTTTAACATTGAGCTCCAGCCTGACCGGAGCGGTTCCATCGTAGGGATGCGCTGCGGACCGTTCCACGAGATCTCAAAGTAATATTCTGTCCAATCTATTCTGAATAAAGATTCGACAAGCGCGATGCCTTCGGCGGCGATTCCGCTTGGGGTAAGAAAAAACCGGGCCCAGCAAACTGCTTGGCCCGGTTGAAAGAGCACCCTTTCGGGTGTCGTGCTTGGTTGTTGTAGAGCTCGAAGGATGCATCCGCGTGTCATCCTTGAACGCTAGAGTACCGCGAACCAAATGACTTATCAAGCATTCTGTGAAGTCTCTACAAGCTACTGAAATAGTTATTTATTTCTCTTTGTATTTTCTCGGCTGAGGCCCGAGGCCGTTCGGCATCACGGATTGGCCTGCCAACGACAATATAGTCTGCCCCGGCCGAGAAAGCCTGCGCGGCCGTCAGCGTTCGCTTTTGCTCATCCCGATTATCCACCGGCCGGATACCGGGGCAGACCACGTTCAGCGCATGGTCGACCCCCCGTCGCAGTGCGCCCGCTTCCAGACCAGAGGAAATCACGCCGGCGCAGCCTAGGTGCAGTGCCCGCCGTGCTCTCGACAGCACCAGCGCCTCGACATCGCAATCGAAACCCAAGTCATCGAGATCGCCACGGTCCAGGCTGGTCAAGGCGGTGACCGCGAGAATCCCGATATCACCGCGGGCGGCGACGGCGGCCTCCAGCATGCTGTCATTGCCGTGTACGGTCAGGAAGTCGACGTCATGCCTGGCCAGCTGGGCCACGGCTCGCCCCACGGTCGGGGGGATATCGAAGAGTTTCAGATCGGCAAAAACTCGCTTGCCCGCCTCCTTCAGCTCCGCTGCCAGTTCGAAGTAGGCGCCGCTCAGAAAAAGCTCCAGCCCCAGCTTGTAGAATTGGACGCTGGGGCCAAGCTCCTGGATCAGGGCGCGGGCACGCTCGGCATCGGGAACGTCCAGAGCGAAGATAAGGCGCTCTTCATTCGGTATCGGCTTGGGCTGGAACGGCATGCTCATGATAGAACTCCTGAATTTTCGCACCGATCCGCCGAGGATGGCGCATGTGCAGATGATGGCCACCTGGACAGGCAAATCCCTGTCGCTGGCGAAGAGCAGCCAGTCGCCGTTGAAGGATTCGGGAGGCAATCAATCCGCTGGGTGGCTCGGAATAGACGGTCAGCACTGGGCATAGAACGCTGGCGATGATGTCCAGCACTTGGGTTTCAGTGTAGCGTTGGGTCGATGGCCAGGTCAGGCGAATATCGTGGCCCCAGATCAATCCGTCCTCCGCCGGAGCGAGGCCGCGTTCGGCGAGAAGTGCCGCCGAAGTGGCATCCAGATCACTGTGGCGGGCACGCGCGGCGACCGCCGAATCACGATCCGGATGCGCTCGACGCGCTCGTTCGCGGCTGCCTCGGACGGCCTTCTGCCAGCCGTTCGCTGCCTGATCCGGCGTCGCCGAAATGGGTCCGAGCCCTTCGATATTCACGATCGAAATCACGCGGTCCGGGCAGGCGGCTGCGACCAGGGTGCTGATTGCGCCTCCCATCGAATGGCCGAGCAGATGAAATCGCTCCCAGCTCAGTTGATCAGCCGCTCTCAATACATCGAAGACGTTGTCGTCGAAGTGATAACGGACGCCCTGTGGTCGGTGCGCCGATTGGCCATGTCCGGGTAGGTCAATTGCGACCAGATCGAGGCCTTCAAGAAAAGGGGCCAGCGGGGCGAAGCTGTTGGCATTATCAAGCCAGCCGTGCAGCGCGAGGACCGGTATATCGCCTTGCGTGAGCCGAAGTCCGGCCAGGCCGAGGCGGGGCCAATGGAAAGGCGTCATCCGACCGGTTCCAGCGTCGCGTAACCGAGAACCAGCCATTTGGAGCCCGCGCTTTCAAAATTGATCTGGATGCGCGCATTGGCGCCTTGGCCTTCGATCGTCACGACCGTGCCGAGGCCGAAGCGCGGGTGGCGGACCTGCGTTCCCAAACTCAGGCCTTCGGCATCCTGAGGCGCTCTGGACGGGGCTTGAGCCGGCGCCACCCGAGTTCCGCTGGGGCGCAGTTCCTCGACAAGATCGCGCGGAATCTCGCCCAGGAAACGCGATGGTCGCGAGAAGTTCGTCTGGCCGTGGATCATGCGCGACTCAGCGTGGGTCAAAAAGAGCTGACGCATCGCGCGGGTCATGCCGACATAGGCGAGGCGTCGCTCCTCGGCGAGACGACCCGGCTCCTCCACTGACTTCTGGTGTGGAAACAGGCCCTCTTCCATGCCGGCCATGAAGACGAGCGGAAACTCCAGGCCCTTGGCCGAATGGAGCGTCATCAGCTGGACGCAATCCTGCCAGCGCTCACCCTGGTGCTCTCCTGCTTCGAGCGCTGCCTGAGACAGGAACGAGGCCGTGGGGCTCAGGCCGGCCTGTTCGTCCTCGAAAGGCTGAGCGTAGCTCTCGGCCGCGCGAACCAGTTCGGCCAGGTTTTCCTCGCGAGCCTCGGCGCGGTCGGCGGGCTCCCGCGATTGATACCACGCGACCAGCTCTGCTTGCTGGACGGCGGCCCGCATGCTGTCCCCCAGTGAGGCGTCCCCGAATTGATCGGTCAGGCCGCCGATCAGTGACAGGAACGACGCGACGGCATTCCCCGCACGTGCAGTGAATCCGCCGCGTTCGTGCAATCCGCGAGCAGCATCGAACAGCGATTGACTCTCGTGGCGGGCCTGGTCACGAATTAACGCGACGGTGCGCTCACCGATACCGCGTGCCGGCAGATTGATGACCCGCTCGAAGGCCGGATCCGCATGAGGATTGTGAACTAGCCGCAGATAGGCCATGGCGTCCTTGACCTCCGCTCGTTCGAAGAATCGCAAGCCGCCGTAGACACGATACGGAATGTCCTCGCGCAGGAGCACCTGCTCGAACAGCCTGGACTGCGCGTTTGAGCGATACAGAATGGCAGATTCCGACGCGCGCCCGCCCTGTTCGATCCAGTCCTGAATGCGCGAAATGACGAACTCGGCCTCCTCGTCGGCGTTGAAGGCCGAGAAGATCTTGAGTTGATCGCCCTTCTCACCCTCGGTCCAGAGGTTCTTACCCATGCGCTCGCTGTTGTGGTCAATGACGCGATTGGCGGCCTCAAGGATGGTTGAGGTGGAGCGGTAGTTCTGCTCCAGGCGCACCAGCTGCGGAGAAAAGTCGCGATCGAAATGACTCACATTCTCGACCTTCGCGCCGCGCCAGCCGTAGATCGATTGATCGTCGTCTCCGACCACGAACAGCTGATTCCGGTTGCCGGCAAGCAGGCGCACCAAGGCATACTGCAGCGTATTGGTGTCCTGGAACTCATCGATCAGAATATGTCCGAAGCGCTCCTGGTAGTGGGCGCGTCGGGCGTCATTGTCGCGCAAAAATTCGAGGGTGCGCAGCAGCAGCTCGGCGAAATCGATCAGCCCCGATCGTTCGCAGTAGTCCTGGTAAAGGCGGTAGATTGCGACCTGTTGGGCTTGAAAGGCGTGGTCGAAGCATTCGATGCTGTCGGGACGACGCCCTTCTTCCTTGTGGTGGTTGATGAAGCCCTGCATCTGACGGGCCGGGAATTCGCCTTCATCGATTTCTGCATCGCGGATAACGCGACGTATCAGACGATACTGGTCATCGGAGTCAAGAATCTGGAAAGTTTCGGGTAGCCCGACTTCCTGCGCGTGCATCCGGAGCAGGCGATGGCAAATGCCGTGAAATGTGCCAATCCACAGGCCATCCGGGCGCAGCTTGAGCAGCTCGCCGACCCGATTTCTCATCTCCCCCGCCGCCTTGTTGGTGAAGGTGACGGCCAGCAGACCCATCGGCGAGACATGATGGACCTGGATCAGCCAGGCGATTCTGTGAACCAGGACGCGGGTTTTTCCAGAGCCCGCTCCCGCCAGGACCAGGATGTGTTCTTCACCTGCCGTGACGGCGTCACGCTGGGCATCGTTGAGCTGGTCGAGTAAGTGGGAAACATCCATCAACGGTCAGTGGGGCTTTCTAGTGCGGGTTGGAGCGAGAACCATCATGGCGAATCCGGGATCGCCCGATGGCCGATATCATTGCGAAAAAAACAGCCTTCGAAGTGAATGCCCTTCAGTCCCTCTAGCGCGGCCCGCCGCGCGGCCTCGACGGTGCCACCCAGGGCCGTTCCACACAGCACCCGTCCGCCGCTCGTCACGACCTGACCCCGATCGTCGAGACGGGTGCCGGCATGGAAGACCTTGAACTGCTCGTCAGTTGCCTGGCTCATTCCGGCGATCGGGTGGCCCTTGGCGTAGTGTCCAGGATAACCACCGGCGGCCAGAACGATCCCCAGCGCCACCCGGTCATCCCAGTCGAGACGCACCGTGTTCAGATCGCCAGAAAGGGTGTCGAGCAGTGTGCCGACCAGATCCGATCGCAAGCGCATCAGTACCGGTTGGGTTTCCGGGTCGCCGAAGCGCACGTTGAACTCCAGCACCTTGGGGCCGGCCTCGGTCAACATCACACCGGCGTAGAGAAAGCCGGTGAAGTCGTGGCCGTCGTACGCCATTCCATCCAGCGTTGGGCGAATGATTCTCTCGATGATCTCCGCATGGATTTCGTCCGTGACGACCGGGGCCGGCGAATAGGCACCCATGCCACCGGTGTTCGGCCCGACATCGCCGACATCGCGTCGTTTGTGGTCCTGGCTGGTGGCCAGGGGGAGAAACTCTGTTCCGCGGGCAATAACGATGAAGCTGGCTTCCTCTCCGCTGAGATATTCTTCGACAACCACGCGCTGGCCGGCCTGACCAAAGGATTGGCCCGAAAGCATTTCCCCCAGAATAACTTTCGCAGCATCGATGTCTTCGACGATGACGACGCCCTTGCCGGCGGCCAGGCCATCGGCCTTGAGCACCAGTGGAAAGCCGATCTCCTCGACCATCGCCAGGCCTGAATCGAGACTGTCGGCCACGCCGTATCGGCCGGTCGGAATGCCGTGGCGGGCCATAAAATCCTTGGCAAAGGCCTTCGACGACTCAAGCTGGGCGGCGGCGGCCGTCGGGCCGAAACAGGCCAGCCCGGCCGCACTGAAACGGTCGACCAGTCCGGCGGCCAGAGGGGCCTCCGGACCGACAATCGTCAGATCGATTGATTCCTGCTGAGCCAGAGCGAGCAGGCCGTCAACGTCCTCCGCTGCGACCTCGACGTTGCGGCATTTGTTCTCGGAGGCGGTGCCGGCGTTGCCTGGAGCGACCAGAATCTCGCTGACCCGGTCAGATTGCGCGGCCTTCCAGGCGAGGGCGTGTTCACGACCACCGCCGCCGACGACGAGGACTTTCATGGGGCAATACTCGGATGTTTTCAGACCGCCTTATTGTAGCGCGGCTTGACCCCAGTCCGGGGTTAGCGCCGCTGGCGGATCGTCAGGTGAACGGGGGCGCACCCTCGTTGCTAGAACCGGCCGTGAGCAGTCAGTGCCTGAAGTGACGCTGACCGGTCAAAACCATGGCGATATCGTGTGCGTCGCAGGCATCGATGACCTCCTGGTCGCGCATCGATCCGCCGGGCTGAATAACGGACCGCACGCCCTGCTTGGCCGCGGTTTCAATGCTGTCGGCAAACGGAAAGAAGGCATCTGAGGCCATCGCGGCACCTGAAAGGGAATGGCCGGCATCCTCGGCTTTGAGGGCTCCGATTCGCGCCGAGTCCACTCGGCTCATCTGACCGGCGCCAATGCCCAGGGTGGCACCATCCCGGGCATAGACGATGGCATTGGAGCGCACCGCGCGCACGACGGCCCAGGCCAGCTCGAGATCCGCCATTTCAGCGGAATCCGGAGCGCGTTGGGTGACCGTTTTCAGCGTCAGCTCCACTCGCGCCTGGTCCGGTTCCTGGACAAGCCAGCCGCCGTCGATCGCTTTGATCTCGACCTCATGCGCCCTGGCGCGCCCGGGAAGGAGGACTCGAAGATTCTTCTTGCCAGCGAGGATCGAGCTTGCATCGTCGTCGATCGACGGGGCAATGACGACTTCGAGAAAGCGCCTGGTCAATGCCTTGGCCAGTTCGAGATCAATCGGTCGATTGACTGCAACGATACCGCCAAAGGCTGAATCCGGGTCGCAGGCTAAAGCTCGATTCCAGGCCTCCTGTAATTGATCGGCCGTGGCCACACCGCACGGATTGGTGTGCTTGACGATCACGCAGGCGGGACGGTCCGGCTCCAGCAGCGCCAGACCAGACCAGGCCGCATCCGCATCGAGAAGGTTGTTGTAGGACAGGGGCTTGCCCTGGATCGGCTCGGTGCCAGCAAGCCCGCTGCTGTTTGCCTGCTGGCTCCGATACACCGCCGCTGCCTGATGCGGGTTTTCGCCATAGCGCAGGCTCTGCGTCCTCTTAAGCGCCAGATGGATCATCGCCGGTGGCGTTTGATCGTCAAGCTGCTCGGCCAGGTATTGGCTGATCTGCCCATCGTAATCTGCCGTGTGGGCAAAGCCTTTGAGAGCTAGCCTGCGCCGCCTCTCCAGCGAAGGCCGGTCGGGCAGATCCGCCATGAAATCGGAATAATCCGCCGGGTCGACCAGCAGGCTGACATGAACGTGATTCTTGGCCGCTGCGCGCAGCATCGCGGGTCCCCCGATGTCGATCTGCTCGATGGCGTCCTCGAAGCGGCAGTCCGGTCGGGCGATCGTTTCGGCGAACGGGTAGAGATTGACCACAACGAGGTCGATCCCCTCAATACCGTGCTTCTCCATCACATCATCATCTTCGCCGCGGCGCGCCAGGATGCCCCCATGGATTCCGGGTTGCAGCGTCTTGACTCGCCCCCCCATGATTTCGGGAAAGCCGGTAAAGCTGCTGACATCGATGACCTCAATGCCGGCATCGCGCAGGGTGCGAGCCGTACCGCCGGTCGACAGAATCCTCCAGCCGGAATCGGTCAGCGCCTGAGCAAGGGCGCTGACGCCGGTCTTGTCCGATACGCTGATCAGTGCCGTGGGTTTCGATGTCATGCTCGTGTCCAGGGTGAAAACAACGGAATGGTTTTAAAGGGCGTAGCGCTGAATTCTGGTTCGTAGGGTGGAACGCGTAATGCCGAGAATTTCCGCGGCTCGGGACTGATTGCCGCCGACGTGAGCGAGCACGGTCTGAATGAGCGGGCGTTCAACCTCTCTTATGATCAGTTCATGCAAATTGTCGGGCGGTGTCGAACCCATGTCTTCCAAGTATTGTTCGACCGCCTGCTGGACGTGCTGATTCAGACAGGTGGATTTGCTGGAAGGCTGCGCTTTCAAAGTCGGTCCGGGTTCATTGCGGTGATCAACCTGTCGCGACCGGATCGGCCTGACGGGAGGAAAACGATAGCACAGCCTTCTTGGAAAAACTTCCTCGAAGCACCCTCTGGAAGCAGCTTCTAGAAAAACCGGAAGTCAAACCCAGATGGGAGCGTGGTTCCCACCACGAACTCGAAGATGACCGGCACGATCACATCAGTTGGCATGCCCAGTTCGGCGTTCTCCGGATTGACCAGGTAGTCCTCCGGTTGGAGGCGCCGGACCCCCAGGATCTGCTGACTCGCGTCATACAGGCGAACCTCGAGGACAGGCCAGCGAAGCCGATCCTCGGAGCGGTTTCTCAGCGTGGCACTCACGATGACAGCGTCGTCCAGGGTCGGGTGCCGATGCATGTCGCGCGAGGTGATCTGTATGGCTGCAAGGGGGTCGAGAGCGCCGAGCGGCCCGGAGGTGTCCTCGAGCCAGCGCTGCAGTCCCGAGTCTGAATCGCTGATCAGCATGATGAGCTGTGTCATCAGCACGAGAACCAGCGCGATACTCGCCACACCCCAGGCTGATGAAGCGGGCTGGGAGTCCGCATCGAGGGCTGGAAGTTTCAGCGCTGGCCCGGAATCGGGGGCTTCAGTGATGGGCAGAAACGGGTCTTGACCTTCGGCGATCTCAACGTCGATGTTCACGCCGGGTAGTTCGGGCTGCTCGATCGCTCGATGATCCAGCATCGGCGGCATCCCCGCCCCGCTCAACGGGGCTTCATCAGCTCGGGGATGGCGTTCGAACAGCGAACTTAAGGAATTGAAGGTGTTACCGCAATGACCACAGCGCACAACGCCGGCCGCTTCTGCCAGGCCTTTCGCGTCCAGCTCGTACACCGACTGGCAACTTGTGCAGCGGGTGAACACCGTCAATGATCAACCGGCGGAGTTGTCGCTCAACTGACGGTAGCGTTCGAGCTCCCCGGTGAAACGATCGCGGATCTCGAGTTCCTGCTCGGCCATGCCCGCCAGATTGTTTCGGAGGTTGGCAATCTCGGCTCGCGCCTCCTCGATGCTCTGGGTGAGTTCGCTGGGAACACTGCCGCCGTCCCTGACGATCTGCGCCGCCCGCCGCACCAGCGATTCGAAACGCTCCGAAGCCAGGGCAAGCGAGGTCTGAATGGTCTCGCGCTGGGTGTCCAGCGTTGCGACCTGGCGCTCCATCTCATTGAGCAGATCCTGCTCCGAGCGGTAGGCGTTGAGCAGCATACGGTCTCGAGCTTCCTGCCGCTGTTGTTCGGCTTCGAGTTCGTTTTGCCGGCGCTGCTCGCGGCGGAGTGATTCTCGCTCTTCCGGCGTTAGCGCCCGCTCGATGCGCTCGATCACAGTGCCGTTCGGCCCGATGCGCTCCCAGCCGTAGTTGCGATACTCCGGTGGCACCATGTTGCCGTGGTGGACTTCACCGTTTTCGTCCACCCACCGATACACGTCCTGCGCAGAGACCAGGTCGGGCAGAAGTAACATCAGCGACAAAAAGAGGAGACGATTCAACATAGCGGAGACTCGGGCCGTTCAGACTCCAAACTGGTTGCGATAGTTCAGCATAGCAGACTTGTCCGCGCCTGCAATCTCATTGTCGTGGAGCCAGTCGACCAGATCGTTCAGGGTGGCCACCGAGATCACCTCAACGCCCGAGTCTCGGACCTCCTCGACGGCTGAACGATCATCAACGCCACATTCCTGTCGATCAAGAGCAATCGCAACCCCGGCGGTTCGAGCGCCGTGAAGTTCGATCAGCTCGCGCGACTCCCTGATCGAGGTGCCGGCTGAAATAACGTCATCGACGATCAAGACCCGCCCCCTGAGGCTGGCCCCGACGATACGGCCCCCTTCTCCATGGTCCTTGGACTCTTTGCGGTTGAAGGCAAAGGGCAGATTTCGACCGAAATCCGTCTGCAGACGCAGGGCGATGGCGGCAGCCAGGGGAATCCCCTTGTAAGCGGGCCCATAGAGCAGATCGAACTCGATGCCACTGGCCACGATGGCTTCGGCATAGCAGCTGGCCAGGCGGTCGAGTCCCGCCCCGTCGCAGAAACGGCCGGCGTTAAAGAAGTACGGGCTGATGCGTCCGGACTTCAATTCGAACCGGCCGAAGCGCAGCGCCTCGTACTCAAGTGCCAGCTCGAGGAAGCGACTTGTCGATGGCGTTTTCATACGGGCATTCTATCGATCCTGACGCGCCGGGCTCGACGCTCTTGGCCCTTTGATTCGTTCAAGCGGTGTCGGGTTCCCTTTGAATTGCAGTGATTGCTCCTCAAGCACTGGCAACGATGGGTCCCACAGAACACCGCCATGCCTCTTGAACGGTGGAAAGGCGTCCGCTTGATCAACTCGTCAAAAAGTTCTCCTGGTGCCTGGATTCCCGCGTCTCAAGCGGCCGGGAAGCTCCAGCTCAAGGGCCGATGATCGGTACACTAGACACTCACCAGACCGCGAACAGATCAGCATGCGCATCATCACCCTCAACGCCAACGGCATTCGAGCGGCTGCCCGCAAGGGCCTGTTCGAGTGGCTTAAGAAGCAGGATGCAGATGTCGTCTGTATCCAGGAAACCAAGGCCCAGCACTGGCAGCTGACCGATCGTGACTTTTTTCCGATCGGCTACCACTGCTACTACCATGATGCGGAGAAAAAGGGCTATTCCGGCGTGGCGATCTATACAAAGCATCAGCCGACACGGGTCGTTTACGGGCTCGGCTGGGACGAATTCGATTGCGAGGGGCGATGGCTGCAGGCGGACTTCGAAGGTTTGAGCGTGGTGTCCCTTTATTTGCCCTCCGGCACGTCAAAGGATGAACGGCAGCAATTCAAATACCGCTGCATGGAAAGGCTCCAGCCGCACCTGAAGGATTTGGCTGGCAAGGAGCGTGACTGCGTGATCTGCGGGGACTGGAACATCGCCCACAAGGAAATCGACATCAAGAACTGGAAGGCCAATCGGAAGAATTCGGGTTTTCTCCCCGAAGAGCGGGCCTGGCTCGATGAGGTTTTCGGGCCCGTGGGCCTCGTCGACACATTCCGCCAGGTCGACCCCGAACCCGAGCGCTACACCTGGTGGTCTCAGCGCGGACGAGCTCGTGAAAAGAACGTGGGTTGGCGCATCGACTACCAGATTGCCACGCCCGGGCTGGCCGAGCGGGCTCGCTCGGCTGAAATCTACACGGATGAAAACTTTTCCGATCATGCGCCTCTGATTGTCGACTACAACGATGCCTGAGGCTGCCCCCCGGCCGGGACTCAGACCATTGATCCTGGCCTGGCGAGATCGCCGCCTCGGGACCATTTTCGTGCTTGGCATGGCGTCGGGCTTTCCCTGGGTACTGATCGGATCGGCGATGTCTGCCTGGCTCGAAGAGGTCGGAGTCAGCCGAAGTGCCATCGGTTTCATCGGCGGCGTGGGCATCGCCTATGCCATAAATTTCCTGTGGGCGCCATTTCTCGATCGCTACCGTCCCTGGCTGTTCGGCCGTCTCGGCCTTCGTCGCAGCTGGATTGTTCTGACGCAGTGCTTGCTGCTCGTCTTCACACTCGCGGCGAGCCTGGTCGATCCGGGGGTCAATCTTCAGCTGACCGGTCTGGTTTTGCTCGCCATCGCTGTGGCCTCGGCCACGCAGGACGTGGCGATCGACGCCTACCGGGTCGAATTGATCGAGCGGTCTGACCAGGCCCGAATCTCCTATGGCGCTGCCATGGCAACCTCAGGCTGGTGGACCGGCTACGGACTGTTAGGCGCCCTGCCGTTCTGGCTGGTCGACGGCCTGGACGGTGGGTGGACAACGGTCTATCGGGGTCTGGCGCTGATCTGGTTGTTCTTCATTGCTTTTGTGCTTGCTTTCGCACCCATGCCCGGACGGCCAGCCGGTTCGAAGGAAGCCTCCTCCGTACCGGTGATTCGCCGACTGATCCAGACGGTCGTTCGTCCGCTCAAGGATTTTTTCGCTCGAAACGGTCTGGCGCTGGCGGTATCGATTCTGGTCTTTGTCCTGTTGTTCAAAGTGGGCGAGGCGTTTCTTGGTCGCATGTCCATCGTTTTCTACAAGGAAATCGGCTTCAGTAATTCAGACATCGGCACCTATTCGAAATTACTGAACTGGTGGGTCACCGTGCTGTTTTCGATTCTTGGCAGCCTGGTCAATGCTCGTTTCGGTATCCTTAAAGGGTTGCTGGTCGGTGGCCTGGCGATGGCGGCAACCAACCTGATGTTTGCCTGGATGGCCGTGGTCGGCCCGGCAACCTGGTTGTTTGCCCTGACCGTGATCGTCGACGGTTTCACAGCAGCGCTCGGAACGGTCGCTTTCATGGCGTTCATCACCCTGCTGACCAGCCACTCCTTCAGTGCAACGCAGTATGCGCTGCTGGCCTCCATCGGCAATCTGGGCCGGACAACGCTGGCCTCTTCGTCGGGATGGGTCGTCGACCAGCTCGGCGGCAACTGGGCGCTGTTTTTCGTCCTGACAGCCGTGGCCGTGCTTCCCAGTATGTTGCTTCTGTGGTGGCTGGCGCCAACGCTCCGCTCGCGCTATCCAGACGCTTTTGGCCGGGTCAGGCATTGATCGATGGGCCGGATTCCACCGATTTGTCACTGTCCTTTCAGTGCGGCATTATGACGCGAGACCTTGAGACCCCTTTGAAACCGCTGATTGCTCAGGACGCCCGATGAAACTAGACGCGCCTTTCATTCGCTTGCCCTATCGATTTGATACCGATCAGGTGAGCGCCGAAGTCGAAGACCTGCCAGACGCCCTCTGGCGACCGCATCCAAGAGCCTGGAAGGGGCATGATGTTATCGGTCTTGTCAGCGCGGACGGGGAAGAGGATCTGACGAAGTTCGAGGGCGAAATGCGCCCGACCGAGGCGCTGGATCAGGTGCCTGCGATCCGAAGCCTGCTGGTCGCGCTCGACACCGTCGTCGGGCGAACGATGCTGGTTCGGGCTGCCCCTGGGCAGGCGGCTCCGCGCCTGGTCGACGCCGGCTCCTACTGGCATCGAAGGGTTCGAGTCGTCCTGCCGATCCAGTCCGCTGAAGGCGCGACCTGGACGGTCGGTCAGGAATCGCCTCGAAGCATTCCGCCGGGGCAGGCCTGGATGGTCGATGGCTGGCAGGGTTATCAGTACACCAATGGTTCCGATCAGGCGCTGATCTATCTGATCGTCGATACCGTGGGCTCGGCGGCATTCTGGTCGACGGTCAACAGTGCAGACCGGCCCCTTGATCGCGAACGCGAGACTTCGATGAGCCCTCGCCAGGTTCGACTCGACAGTCAGCCCCGGTCGCTCGAGACTGAAGTCATTCGCAGTACCCGGGTCATGACGCCCTGGGAGATGGAAAGCCTGGTCAATGGTGTCATGACAGACCTGCGATCTGTCATTTCTGCAGATGCACCGCACTTGCCCAAACTGGAGTCGGCGCTGAATCAGTTCATGCGCCAGTGGCAAGGCGTTCACGCCCGGCATGGTGAGGAGGAGAGTGGTGATGCGGCCTACAAGCAGGCGCTCGATCAACTGGTGGCCCAGGCGGCCATTTTCGCCGGCGTCTGGAAATTGCCCAATGGCATGGACGCGGCCGAGCTGTTGTATCAAAGCGTCGTCCTGGGCGCGCTGAAGGACTCCGAGGGCAAGGCGGTCGTCATTCTGCCGCCCGGGGCCAAGGAGCGACAGGCGCAGGTCGCCCGTCAACGCGAGCTGCAGGCCAGGCAAGCGTCCTCCGATGCAGCCGCTCGACAGGACAGCGGCGGCGAGAGCGCCCGGGCGTCGGCGGCCGCTGACGCGCAGCCCCAACGCACTCCCGTTGACCTGCCTGAGTCCGGACCGGTGCAGGCTGCGACGGCCCCGGCTCCGGGCTCGCCTCAGGGTCAAGGGTCCGCCCCGGCCCAGCCACTGACCGGCCAGGATCCGGCAAATTCACCGCTAAGAAGCGTTCATACGAAGAGCCTGCCCGAGCTTCTTCGCCAGGCAGCAACCTCTGTGCTCGTGTCCACCTATCAGGCCGGGAAGCTGGTGATCCTGCGCGAGGATCAAGGCAAGCTCAATACGCATTTCCGCATCTACAATCGGCCCATGGGCATGGCTTGCGATCGCTCGCGCCTGGCGCTGGGCACTGGGCTGAGCGTTGAACACTACCGCAACATGCCGGAGGTCGCAGGCAAGCTCACTCCGCCGGGCAGGCATGATGCGGCGTTCCTGCCGCGGCGAGGTCATGTGACAGGCAACATCGACATTCATGAGATGGCTTATGCAGGCGAGGAACTCTGGTTCGTCAACACCCGTTTTTCCTGCCTGTGTACTCTCGACGACGAGCACAGTTTCGTGCCGCGTTGGCGGCCCTGGTTCGTATCAGGCTACGCCGCAGAAGACCGCTGCCACCTCAACGGTCTCGAAGTCGTTGACAGCAAGCCCAGGTATGTGACTGCGCTGGGAACGTCGGATACGGCCGGTGGCTGGCGTGAGAACAAGGCCGGCGGCGGCGTTTTGATCGACGTCGAGAGCAATGAGTTCATCTGCCGCGGTCTGTCCATGCCGCACTCACCGCGCTGGTATCAGGACAAGCTCTGGGTATTGGAGTCGGGCAACGGTTCGCTGGCCACGGTCGATCCAGACAGCGGTCAGCTCGAAACCGTCGCTGAACTGCCCGGTTTCACGCGTGGGCTGGACTTCATTGGCCCCTACGCCTTTATCGGGCTCTCGCAAGTCCGTGAGTCAGCGGTGTTTTCGGGTATTTCGCTGACCGAGCGAGTCAATGAACGCAGCTGCGGGGTCTGGGTCGTCGACATCCGCTCAGGCCAGACCGTTGCCTTTCTCAAGTTCGAGGATGCCGTTCAAGAGGTCTTTGCCGTTTCCGTTCTTCAGGGCATTCGCTTTCCGGATGTGCTCGCTGCTGGCGATCCTGCCGTTGGAATGAGCTATGCCCTGCCCGATGAGGCGCTGAAAGAAGTGGTCCAGGCCTCGACGGCGATCAAATCGGCTGGCAGCAATGGCTCCGTCGAGCCAACCCGGTCGGGGCCGGAAAGCGCTACGCCGTCCTACCGATCATCCTGAGCCTGTAGTGACCAGGCCTCTCTAACGACCGCCGCGGCGCATCAGGATCTGCGCATTTTGTTCAGCCAGGGCGGCCAGCTGTTCATCGCTGAGTTCATCGAGCAGGATCTGCCACCACTGAAGCTCCAGATCCTGCAGCGACTGCTGTGTGCTGGCGCGCTGCTCGATAAGATCCAGAATGCTTGATCGGTCGGCTTCGCGAACGGCCGCCATCAGCGCTCGCTGCTGCTCACCGAGATGCTGTTGCATGGTCTGGCGTTGATTTTCCATCTGCACCTGAGCCTGGGTGAGCGCCTCGGCCTGGGCCTCGGCGAGACCGATCGAGGCCTGAAGATCTTGGTCGGTCCACCAGCGATCGCGCTCCAGTCTTCGCTGGCGCAATTGTTCGCGCGGGTCGGCCCCATCGACACCGCGCTCGGCCATGAGTTCGGCTCGGCGCTCCCGCATCCTCTCGCGCACGGCGGCATGGTCGACATTCCCGTCTTCGCCATCACGCTCATTGCGCCGTGCTTCGCGCCGTTCGCGCATCGCCTGCATCAGGGATTCGCGTTGTTCGGGGTCGCGCATGGCGTCTCTTAGCGCCTGCGGATTTTCAGCAAGACGCTCTAGGTTCACGGAGTCCTCATCCGTGCTGGCGGTGGGCTGATTCTCAGCCTCTGCCTCGGTCGCTGCAGCTTCACTCGCTGAATCGACATCTTCGCCGTTGGCCGGTTCCGGCGCTTGACTACAGGCTGTTAAAAAAGCCCCCAGACAGAGGCAGCGTAATATGTGATTCATCATTTTCTAAGATTCCCAAGGTAGTCTCGGTTAAATATTCTGCGGTGAAGCCAGGACGCTCAAAATCCTTACGAGCGCGGCAGCATCGCGGGCAGTCAAGGCTGCTCGAAGCGGTCTGAGAACAAGCGCTCACCGAATTCATACGCTCCCATATCAGCTCGACCGTTGAATTCTCTAACGAATCCGCGCTGGTCCGCGTCTAAGCTGATGCTAGGATCCGCGCTGTCGAGCGCCGGCGATCCCGAAAGGAGACTGCGGGTCAGGGTCGGGCCGCCGTTGTCAGCCAGTGGGCCTAGCAAGGGGTCCAGTCCGGTGAGATTGCCGTTATCGACGGGCAGCGTACCGGCTGGACTCTGGACCAGGGTGTAGTCCAGGCTGCCCGAGAAGGTGACGCCGATAAACCCGAAATCAGGACCACCTGTGGTGTCTGAAAATATGGAATTGCGAACTGTAGCACCACCCTCCTGAAGATCGATGGCCGCGCCAACGGTCTTCGGGCCCGTCACCGTGTTGTGGCTTACTGTGACCGCGTTGATATTGACGTCCGTTGCCAGGAATCCAGAGAAGGACTGGCCGGAATTTTCCGTGATGGTCGTATTGAAGATGTTGAACGGATCGGCTGGCGCAGGACGTCCAGTCGCGAACAGCCCGGCGGCCAGCTCGGCCTCGTTGTTGCTGATTTCGCTGTATTTGATGACGCCCGAGCATTCTAGGATCGCGGCGCCACCGAAATCGCCGGAAGCGATATTGTTAGCGATGCGGCTCTGACGGATGTTGACGTCGCACTCGCTGCCGATTGCAGCCAAGCCTGCACCTACTTCTGCGCTGTTGCCGATCACCGAGCTTGCGTAAATCGCCAGCTCTCCATACTGGGAGAAAATTCCGCCGCCCTCATATTCGGCGACGTTATTGGCGATGTCGCTGTATTTAGTGCCAAAAATGCCGCCATCGGAGGACAAGCCCGCGCCATTGAACGCCTGGTTGTTGCTAAGTTGGCTGTTGTAGAGGTTGATTTGACCGGGTTCAAAAAAAATTCCGCGCTCGGGATGGCGAAGGGGAATCGAATTGCTATTGTTGACTCCGACGAACAGTCCGCCGCCCAACACCGCTTGATTCTGTTCCACCACGCTGGATTCGAGGTAGATTGTCCCATTACGGTCCGCCATCGCACCGCCGCCCAAACCATCGGACACATTCGAAGCGATCACGCTTTGGTCGAGCCTCACCTCTGCGCTATTGGTGACAAACAAGCCGCCGCCGCTATAGTTTTCAGCATTGACGCCGCCCCTTGATCTTTCCGTGACCGCCGGAGCCGACCGTAAGAGCAGTGCAGCGGCCTGATTGTTCTCAAAGTAGCCGTAGGTGATGTTGGCCGTACTCGACGCTGTCGCTGACAACCCGCCGCCGCGAGAGTAGGCCTGATTGCCGCTGATCGAAGAGTAGCTGATCGTGGCGCTGGCCGGCCCAGCCAAGCTGAACGGCGGAGGTGAGGGGTCGCCCCGGTGTGTGCTTATGGTTGAAGATTCGATCGCCGAGTCGTCGGCAAGGATAATTGAAGGCAGAGACCCCAACTGAATGCCGCCGCCGATGGTGCTCACGTTTGCGTTGATGTTGCTGTCTTCAATATTGACGACCGAGTCCGATCCGGCGATGACCGCGCCACCGCTTACGGATGCTTCGTTGTCGGAGAGCACAACGTCATACATGTTCAGCGTGCTGTAGTTTGCGACTGCGATGGCACCGCCGTAGGCTGCGCTATTGAAATCAAAATTGCTGTTGTCGATATCAAGCGTGCTCTCAGAAAGGGCTATAGCACCCCCTGAGTTGAATGATTGATTGAAAGCAAAGTAGGACTGCGTGATGGTCAGCGCGGCCTGAAAGCCCATGACCGCGCCACCATAGGCATTGTTGCCGATGGAGCCGCGGAGCGAAATCGGGTTGACATTCTCAGTGAACTCGCAGCCATCAACGATGGCGGTGGATTCAACGATCGTTACGGCGCCACCGTAGGCTGAAGCGGCAGCAGTATTGTTATCGATTTGACAGTTCTGAAGCGAAATCGTGGACCCATCTAGAGCCAAGACCGCAGCACCTCCGAACAGGGAAGTGGACCGGCCGTTCGTCATCCGCAGCCCGTCAATACTTAGGGATGAGCCGTCTGCTGCAAAAATCGCATTGGTTCCGTCGCCATCAATGATGAGATCTTCCGGCCCTGGGCCGTTGATTGTGAGACCGCCAGGGTCGGCAAGCAGATAGCCTGATGACAGCGTGATCGTTCCGCTAAGCGCCGTCATATCGATGACATCGGCACCGCTTCCGGCACCGCAGCCTGACACTGCCGAGTCCGTGTTCGCGGCCGAAAAGGCATCGCGTAGCGTGCACTGCCCCGGCACTGAGCCGTCGGCTAAAGAGGTAACGGTAATGGTCGCGGCCTGCAGAGAACCGGCACTCAATGCCAGCCCAACAGCGGCGGTGAGAGGCGCTCGCTGCTCACGCAAAAGCGCCTGCGTGTCATACTTGAATTTGCTCATTTGTGACCCTCCAACACTACCCAATCCCCTAAGCCAGTTCAAGAATAGCGTATTTTGGCCTGACCTGTCGTAAGCGACAGGACGCGGCTCTTCGGCTCAAGCGGAGTAAATCGCGCCCAAACAGACACTTTTGCCGGCTCCGGTGACCGGTTCTGTGGCCAAACGAACGCCTGCCAATCGCCGTGCTGCCAGCCATGCGAAGAGAACGGACTCAACGTGGTCAGCCGGCAGGCCATAGCGGTCCGTCGCCTCAATGGGCAAGCCGTTCAGATGCGATGAGATGCGTCTGACCATATCGCGGTTATGGACACCTCCGCCGCAGATCAACACGCGGTCAAGCTTGCTGTTGGAAAGCGGAGCGGCCAGAGATCTGGCGCTGAATTCGGCCAGCGTGGCCTGGATATCTTGCGGACGGTTCTTGGCCCAGGCCGGCAGACGGTGCTCGAGCCAGCGATTGGAAAAATATTCGATCCCCGTGCTTTTGGGGGGTGGTTTATCGAAATAAGGGTCGTCGAGCAGCTGCTGTAGCCACGCTTCATTAACTGTGCCCTTGGAGGCCCATTGGCCTTGATGGTCGAATCGATCTGGATGGTGCCTGCGATACCAGAGATCTAGGAAACAGTTCGCCGGGCCACTGTCGAAGCCGGCCTGAATTGCATGATCTTTCAGCAGCGTAATGTTGGCAATTCCGCCTAGATTAATAACCGCCCGCCGTTCCCCATCCTGCCCCAGCATTGCAGCATGAATCAGCGGAGCCAGCGGTGCACCCTGTCCGCCAGCGGCGACGTCGGCGCGGCGAAAATCAGCCACCGTAGTGATGCCCGTGATTTCGGCAATGCGGCTGGGGTCACCGATTTGCAGCGTGTGTGATGGATCACCCTCAATGCGATGCAGAACGGTTTGGCCGTGACTGCCAATCGCTGCTATTTGATCGGAGCGAAAGCCAGCGTTTGCAACGATTGCTTTGGCCGCATCGCCAAAGGCTTGGCCGAGACTCGCGTCCAGCCAGCCCAGCGATCCAAGAGGAAATTGATCTGGATCGGCGCGCAGTGTGTCAAGAGCGCCGTTGATTTCGGCTGGAAATTCAAAGGTATCGGAGGCCAACAGTTCAGGTCTTGCCGGGGCAAGATCGACAATGACCGCATCAATGCCATCCATGCTGGTGCCTGAGATCAGACCGACATGGAATGCTCCCATCAACAGGAAGCGCCTGTGCAGCCGGCCGAATCAACCTGGGCGACCTGTATCGAAGGGTCGCCGCTCAGCGCTTGGAGTTGGGCCAGAAGACCCGCGCTGTAGTCACGGAAGCGATCCATGTGTTCTTCGGGCAGGGGGTTGGCGGGCGGCAGATCGACGGTGCGTGGGTTGCGATGGACGCCGTTGAGAAGAAATTCATAATGCAGATGGGCACCCGTGACCCGCCCGGTGGCGCCGACCCGCCCGATGGTCTGACCCTGCCTGACGCGATCGCCACGGCTGACCTGACGGCGAGAGAGGTGGAGATATTTGGTCACGATATTGTTGCCGTGCTGGATGAATACGTAGTGGCCGTTGAGGCTGTTGTAGGCTGATTCCTGGACCCGGCCGTCACCAGAGGCCCAGACGGGCGTGCCCACGGGTGCGCCATAGTCTGTTCCGTTGTGCGGTCGCACGCGCCGAGTCACCGGATGGAAGCGTCGCGGATTGAAATTCGATGTCACGTAGCTGAAGTTGAGCGGCGCCCGGAGAAAAGCTTTTCGCATGGGGCGACCGTCGGGGGCGAAATAGTCCGGACCATCGCCTGCGTCAAATCGGATCGCCTCGAACGCATCCCCCTGATTGATAAAGCGGGCGGCAAGGATGTCGCCATCGCGAAGAAATTCCCCGTCGCGCCAGATCTGCTCGTAGACCACGGCGAACTGGTCGCCGGCACGAATATCGAGCGCAAAGTCCACATCCCAGCCGAAGATAGCGGCCAATCGCATCGTCATGTTGTCTGACAGGCCCGCGTCCTTGGCGGCATTAAACAGGGAACTGGTGATGGTTCCGTTGGCCTCGATCACTTGCTGGTCCAGCTGGCGGGATTCGATCCGGCTGACCAGGTCGTCGTCCTCGCGCTCGATGAACAACCAGTTCTGCTCGTCAAGTTCGGCGCGCAACGCGCGTAGTTCTCCCTCGGCGTCCAGCTCGAAGGCAAACTGATCGCCTGGACGAATTCTCGCCAGTCCGGCGGTGGCCTCATTCAGGTTGACGATGTGGTGCAGTAGACCGGCACCCAGTGACATTTCCCTGAAGATCCGGTCCAGAGACTGACCCGGTTTGACCTCCACCAGCGTCCACTCGCGCTGCGCCATGACGGCCTCGCTTAGTTCGTGTTGAAGCGCTGGCTCGGACGCGGTGGCAGGGGCCGCTGCGACCGCAGGTGCGGGGGCGGGCAGCGAGACGGCGCCGGCGTGAACGGTTTCAACGCTTGGCGGATCGGAAGGGTCCGAATTGCCGATCACAAGAGCGACCACGATCAGTGCGAGCCCGGCAGCAGACCAGGCCGGCCGGGCTGCGAGGCGCTGCCGCACCACAATCAAGGATGCGCTCACTTTCTGCGCAAGATCGCGCACTCGCGCCTGCAAGTCTTGGCCGCGAGCGCGTCGGCGCGGTCGAGCCATCGGTTTTCTCTTCATGGAACGAGGATTCGCTGGTAAAAACTCGGTAACATTAACGATTCACGACGTTTGAAGTCAATTGTTAACACCTTGTTACTCGGGCTTGCCGAACGATCGTGATTCGCCGCGCAGCAAACGCTTTCGGCCCTGCTGCGTTTGGAACAAGTCTATTTCCACAATGAATAGAGTCTCGTGAGCGAAATTAATGAGCTGATCCGCGGCGCCGCGGAAGTCATCCAGACTGATGAGTTAACCGACCGACTCGACACCGGTCAGCCGATGCGCGTCAAGGTGGGATTCGACCCGACGGCACCGGATCTGCATCTCGGGCACACGGTGATCATCAATGCGATGCGACGGTTCCAGGATGCCGGGCACACGGCGATCTTCCTGATTGGCGATTTTACCGCAATGATCGGCGACCCGACGGGCAAAAGCGTTACGCGCAAGCCTTTGACCGATGACGCAATCAAGGCCAATGCTGATACCTATGCCGAACAGGTCTTCAAGATTCTGGATCGGGAACGCACCGAGGTGCGTTTCAACTCCGAGTGGTTTTCCGGGATGTCCGCGGCCGACATGATCCGCCTGTCGTCGCAGCACACGGTGGCTCGAATGCTGGAACGCGATGATTTCGAAAAACGCTATCGCTCCGGGCAACCGATCTCGATTCACGAATTTCTTTATCCCCTGGTCCAGGGGCAGGATTCGGTTGCGCTGCAAGCCGATATCGAAATGGGCGGAACCGACCAGAAATTCAATCTACTGGTTGGCCGGCAGCTTCAATCCCAGGCCGGCCAGAAACCCCAGGTCATCATTACCTGGCCGTTGCTGGAGGGCACGGACGGGGTCCAGAAGATGTCGAAATCGCTGGGCAATTACATCGGCATCACCGAGTCGGCAGACGACATGTTCGGTAAATTGATGAGTATTTCCGATGAGCTGATGTGGCGTTACTTCGAGCTGTTGAGTTTCCGCTCAACCGCTGATATTGACGAGCTCAAAAACGCGGTTGCCGGTGGGCGAAACCCGCGCGATGTGAAATTCGAGCTGGGGGTCGAGATCGTCGACCGCTTCCACGGCAAGAGCGCCGGTGAGCGAGCTCGCAACGCCTTCATCGCGCGCTTTCAGCAGGGTGACATGCCCGATGAGATCGAAGAGAAAAGTCTGACCGTTGCCGTCGACGGCATTGGCATTGCTGCCGCGTTGAGCGCATGCGGTCTGACCGCTTCAAATTCCGAGGCATTCAGAATGATCAAGCAGGGCGCGGTCAGGATCGACGGCGAACGGGTCACAGATCGCAGCCTGATGCTCAAGCCGGGCTTCGGCGGGGTGCTTCAGGTCGGCAAGCGACGGTTCGTCAGATTAAAGCTGACCGACTGAACGCCTCCCCCGCCGCGGATTATTTCGGGCCGAGTAGCAGCCAGAGAATCAGGCCGAGAACGGGCAAGAACAGCAGAATCAGGATCCACAGGACCTTCTGGATGCCACCCGCCCAACGTTGAGCGACTTCGACGATCGCCCAGATCACGATGAGCAACCAGATCAGTCCCAGTATTCCGCCGACTTCGATACCCATGTCTCGAGCTTCCGGTGAAGGTTGATTCGATCACCGGCCCGATCGGGAAAGCTGTTGCAGTTCCGGTCTGGGCCGTTGGCCTGTCTCCCGGGAAGATCAACGCAAGTGGGCAGCCCACCCGACTTGTCTTGGTCCCGTGCTTGTGGCAGATTGCAGGCATGGATGCAAAGCGAACTCGAGACCTCCGCCTGAAGGACCTGCGCCGTCGACCCCTGGTCCCGTCGATGGCGGGGTCCGGGCTGGGGAATCACTGATTGCTGAGTGCTCAAGCAAGATTCCAGAGTTCGGGACCCAGCCTTCGAGCTGGGTTTTTTCTTTCAAGCCCCCTCTGAACCAATGGGCTGGCAGGCGGCAGAGGGCGGTAAAGGTAAGGGATGAAAGTCGAGATGCGACATTTTTTAAGCACTCAGGATTGGTCCCGCGGGGACTTGCAAGCGCTGCTGGATGCCGCTGACCGACTGCGTGCCGAGCCGATCAATCAAGAGCTGCGCGGCAAGAGTATCGCCCTGTTGTTTTTGAACCCGTCGCTGCGGACTCGCAGCTCGTTCGAGATCGGTGCCTTCCAATTGGGCGCCCATGCGGTCGTGCTTGAGCCCGGCAAAGCAGCCTGGGGAATCGAGTTCGAGCCCGGCGTGGTGATGGACGGTAGTGCCGAAGAACATATCGCTGAAGTCGCCGGCGTGCTGTCGCGCTACTGCGATGCCATCGCCCTGCGAGCGTTTCCCTTGTTTAAGGATTGGGCCGAAGACCGCGAGGACGCCGTAATCAAATCACTGGCGGCGCATTCAGCGGTGCCGGTGATCAATATGGAAACCATCGTCCATCCCTGCCAAGAACTGGCGTTGATGCGCACGATCCAGGACCATCTGGGTGCCCCGGACGGTCGAAAGTTCGTGTTGACCTGGACCTGGCACCCCCGACCCCTGAACACGGCCGTCGCCAATTCGGCCCTGCTGATCGCCAGCAAGTTCGGCATGGATATCACTCTCCTGATCCCCGACGAGGCCTATCGGCTCGACGATCAGTTCATGGTGGCGGCGGGCCAGCAGGCCGAAGCGTCTGGAGGAGCGCTCGAAGTCACTCAGGACATCGAGGCCGCCTACGATGATGCCGATTTTGTCTACGCGAAGAGCTGGGGCGCCCTGCCGCTTTATGGACGACCCGATGAAGAAGCCGTCCTGCGCGAACCGTTTCGTCATTTCATGATTGATGGTGCCAAGATGGCCCGGACTCGCAACGCGCGCTTCAGTCATTGCCTGCCGCTTCGCCGAAACGTCAAGGCCAGCGATGAGGTCATGGATGGCGACTACTGCGTGGCAATTGACGAGGCCGAAAATCGGCTGCACGTGCAGAAGGCCCTGATGACTCGCTTGATCGCCGACAGCAAAGCCTGACTCCCCCCCCTTCTCGATAGATAAGAGAGACGACAACATGATGTCCAAGCAACCCCTGGTGGTCCTTGCGTTTTCCGGTGGGCTGGATACCAGCTACTGCGTCCTGGCGCTGAAACAACAGGGCTTCGCGGTCCATACGGCGTTCGTGGACACCGGCGGCATCCCCGCCGAGCAGAAGGCATGGATCGCCGAACGCGCCATGGCCCTGGGTGCCGAGCAGCACCATGAACTCGATGCCTCACAGCCGCTTTGGGATCAGTTCGTGGTGCCGCTGCTCTGGTCGGGCGCGCGTGCACTCGAGCAGTACCCGATGTTGTGCTCTGATCGCTACGTGATTGTCGAGCAATGCCTGGAGCTGGCCGATACGTTGGGGACGCAGCATTTCGCTCACGGCTGTACCGGCATGGGCAATGATCAACTGCGCTTCGACCAGTCGGTTCGTTCGCTGGGGGAGTATGAAATTCATGCGCCGATCCGCGAGCTGCAGCGCGAGACCCGGAACGTGCGCGAGCACGAATTGAAGCTGATGGCCGATGCCGGTGTTGAGGTTCCCGAATCCTCCAGCCGCTATTCGATCAACGAGAATCTCCTGGGTGTGACCTTGTCAGGGCAAGAAATCGATCAGTTCGGCGTGCCCGGCGACGACACCTACGTCTGGTGTCGACCGCGGCCCGAGTGGCCCGAGGGCAAGCTGGAGCTCACCATTGGCTTCGATGCTGGCCAGGCGGTGAGCCTCAACGGCGAGAAGATGGAGGGACCGGTCATCCTCGGCGAGCTGAATCGCCTCCTGGGCACCTACGGCGTTGGACGCCATCTCTACACCGGCGATGTCTCGATCGGCCTGAAAGGACGCATCGTATTCGAGTGCCCGGGCGTGGATGGACTGATGATCGCCCAGCGCGCCCTGCGTGAAGCGGTTAATACGCGGCTCCAGAACCAGTTCCAGCAGACCGTGGCCCAGCGCTGGGCCGAGCTGGTCTACACCGGCTTTTTCTTCGAACCGCACAAGTACGATCTTGAGGCCTACCTGGCCCAGGCCAACCGCTACGTGACCGGAGTCGTTCGCCTGTCGACTGAAGGCGGCGCGGTTCACGCCGTATCGGTCGGGTCGCGCTATTTGCTCAAGGATCCGGACGCGGTCTATGCCCAGTCAGCCGGCTGGACGCCGGAAGAGGCTGAAGGCTTCGTCAAACTGATCGGCCAGAGCTCGACCCTGGCGGCTCGAATCCATCGCGCCGATACGGAATCGGGCCACGGGTCGGCGGACTGACGAATGATCGAGCGTATCCTTGAGCACCTGCGGCCGCTGGTGGCCTGCGACAGCCAGAATCCGCCGCGGCAGATCGATTCGAACGCCTCGATGTTTCAGTATGCCGCCGATGTCCTGCAGCAGGCCGGGTGCATCGTCGAGTTCGAGGACTTTGGCGACGGGCACGTCAACCTGCTGGCAGTTCGGGGCAAGGCGGGGGTGCTGTTCAACTGCCACCTCGATACGGTTCCGATCGGCGAGGGTTGGACTCGCCCGGCGCTGGCGGTGACGGTCGAAGACGATCGTGTTTACGGCCGTGGCGTGTGTGACATCAAGGGCGCAGCCGCAGCCCTGCTCAGCGTTGCCGAGCAGACCGAGTCACCGATTGCTATGCTGTTTTCCAGCGATGAAGAGGGTGCCGGCAGTTGCTGCATCCGCCGGTTTCTGGAGTCGTCCGGACATCGAAGTTTCGAACAGGTCGTCGTCTGTGAGCCGACCGGCTGTAAGGCCATCCTGGCCCATCGCGGCTTCCTTTCGGTCAAGGGGCATTTTTCCGGCATCATGGGCCATTCCTCCGAATTCCGGGCGCTACAGGACAATGCCAATCACCGCATGGCACGTTGGACGGCGGTGGCCCTGGATTATTGCGAGCGCGAGGCCGAAGCGGGACGGCCGACCTGTTTCAATCTCGGCTTGATCTCGGGTGGGACCAAATCGAACGTGATCGCTGGCGATGCGAGGATTCATTATTCCGCACGACTTGGGCCAGGGCAGTCGAACGAGGCTCTGTTCGGCGCGCTGAAGGATCTGGCCGGTGCCGTCGACTGGGCGCGCTGGGATATTCCCTTTGCCGGTCCGCCCCTGCCGGCGGCCGGACAGGTCGACCTTGCCGCGCGGGAGTTTTGCCGGGCATTAAAACTCGAGATCGGAGAGCCGGTGGGCTTCTGGACCGAGGCTTCGCTGTTCTCGGACGCCGGTCTGCCTGCGCTGGTCCTCGGCCCGGGTGACATCACGCAGGCCCACGCGGTCGATGAATGGGTCGCCCTGGATCAACTCGAACGCGCGGCTGGGCTGTATCGGAGCATCGTCGAGCGTGGCTGAGGTCCGTCAAACCGTCATCGAACTCCTCGGCCAGCTGGGTTCAAGCCGGGAGGCCCGGCAGTACCTCAAGCAGTTCTCCCGGATCGAGGAGACGCGATTTGCCGTGGTCAAGGTCGGCGGTGCCGTGATGCGCGAAGACCTCGATGAGCTGGCCGCCGCGCTCGCTTTTCTGCATCGCCTCGGTCTCACGCCGATCGTCCTTCACGGCGCAGGTCCCCAGCTCGACGAGGCCATGGCGGCGGCCGGCGTCGAGGTCAGGAAGCACGATGGACTGCGCGTGACCACCGAAGAAGTTATGGCCGTGGCGCGTCCGGTCATCTACCGGGCCAACGCCGCCCTCGTCGATGCTCTCGAGGCCCGGGGCATACGCGCCCGCGGCGTCATCCACGGTGTCTTCGAGGCTCGATTGGCCGACCGCGAACGCCTCGGGCTGGTCGGTGCGGTCGAGCGAGTCAATCTCGAGCCGGTGGCTAACGCGATCCGCGCCGGTGCCCTGCCGGTCGTGGCCTGCCTCGGCGAGTCGCCTTCAGGACAGGTGATGAACATCAACGCCGATATCGCCGCGCGCGAGCTGGTCTGGTCGGTCCAGCCGCATAAGGTCATTTTCCTGACCGGCACCGGCGGACTGCTTGACCAGAGCGGTCGGATCATCTCGGCGATCAGCCTGCGTACCGATTACGATCACCTGCTGGCCCAGGACTGGGTCCACTCGGGCATGCGCCTGAAGCTCGAACAGATCAAGGACATGCTCGATCGCCTGCCGCCGGAAACTTCGGTGTCGATGACCTCGGCGGCCAATCTGACGCGCGAGCTGTTCACCCATACGGGCGCCGGCACCCTAATCCGCCGCGGCGAGCGCATCGACTGGTTCGACCCGGTCGAGTCCGCGCTCATCGCGCCCCTCAGTCTTCTCCTCGAGCAGAGCTTCGGTCGCGAGCTTCGCGAGGGCTGGTGGGAGGAGCGCGACGTGCTCGGGTTGCTTTGGGCTGAAAGCGGCCGCGCCGCTGCATTGATCGTCAACGGGATCGGTGGTACTCCCTACCTTGACAAGTTTGTCGTCACCCCCGAAGCGCAGGGGGAGGGTCTCGGGGCGGCACTCTGGCAGGCCCTCGTTCAGAGATTCTCAAGGCTTTACTGGCGAGCTCGGGCTGGAAACCCCGTTGCTGGCTGGTATTTTCAGCAGGCAACGCACGCCCATCGCCGAGCCGAGTGGATCCTCTTCTCTATCGGGATCGATGATTTCAACCAGTTGGAGCGCCTCGTCCATGACGCACTTGAGCGTGATTCGGGATGGAAGTGACCGGCGCAGTACCAGTCATTGGGTCCTCAAAGAAAGTCCCAACGAGCAATGAGTGACTACCAGATTAGCGTGTCCACCGATCGATCCTCTTTTAAATAGACGACCGTTGCCGCGCCACCAACCATTGTTCCGGTTTGATCAATAAAGAGTTCAGCTTCGAGTCGGGCCAGCTCAGGGTGTCCCTCGTATTGCCAGATAAACTCAGCGCCATCGGGAGTTGGAAGCGTATAAAAGACATATTCGAATCGAAGCGGCGCTTTCCTTGAATAGGGTTCGGCATGAATTGATCGTAAACCTCTACCGAAACTGTCCAACCGAATGGATCTCTTGCCGCTTTGCGTCATGGTGAGAAACAATCGCTCGAGCTCTGAATGTACATTTCCCAACGACTCGATGTCTATTTGGGAAAGACTGATCGTTTTCTCCAGAGAGGCAGAATCTGCAGAATCGCAAACGCCGCTAGAATCCGGCCCTTTTCCGTTGGCTGAATCTAGCCAAGATTCATTTGAATCAGGCCGAGGCAGCGGTTCGCAAAAGCCACCAATCTGGCAATCGCACCCGCCGACCGGATTACAATTAACGTCGCGATAGGAACCACCGTAAGGAATGGTGCTGACACAGGCCGCGCCACCGCCCCCATCTGGACTGCAGGACCAGCAGGCCTCGGATGATGTGCTGGAGAGACCCAGGGTGAAAACTATCGCGCTGGCGAGCAGGCATTTGCTTATCTGGTTCATGGTGAAAAACTCCTAAATAAGTTTCCCCATGAGATTGGTTAGGACAATAAAATTGAAGGTTACAAAAAAATTTTAGATCAAAAATAGTTATCTGTCAATAGCGATATATCATTTTTTGATTTTTCAGTTTCGAAGTCATCCCGGCATTTGGCATAGCCCGGTTTGACATGACCCAAGTCCCGCTCTGGCGGTTTCCAAGTTCAACGATGATTTCTGGAGAAACGCGATGCATCGACTGGCGCTGATTGGTGGCCGCGGCTACACCGGCTCGGAGTTGCTCACATTGGTGGCCCGGCATCCCGAGATCGAGCTGGCCCTGGCCTCCAGTGGAAGCCAGGCTGGTACCGCGATCATCGAGCATGTTACGGACTGGCCGGACCCGACCCAGTGTTTCACCGCGCTGGAGCCCTCGCAGGTCGCCGGCGTCGATCCCGATGTCTGGGTGCTCGCCTTGCCCAACGGCAAGAGCGGGCCCTGGGTCGAGGCGATCGGTCAGCTGGGGTCGCGCCAGATCATCCTCGATCTCGGCGCCGACTGGCGTTTCGATGCGGGCTGGGTCTACGGGCTCACGGAATGGAATCGTGACGCGCTGGCCGGAGCAACCCGCATCGCCAACCCGGGCTGCTACGCCACCGGCGCCCAGTTCGCGCTGCTGCCGTTTCGCGATCAACTGGTGCGGCCGCCCGTCATCTTCGGTGTCTCGGGCTATAGTGGCGCCGGTCGAACGCCGTCGCCACGCAACGACCCCGAACGACTGCGAGACAACCTCATTCCGTATGCTCTGAGTGGGCATGTGCATGAGAAGGAAATTTCGACCCGACTGGGCCGGCCCGTGAGATTTCATCCGCATGTGGCGCCCTTTTTCCGGGGGATATCACTCACCCTGGCGCTCGATCTTGCGGATCCAGCCGAGGCTGCGGATTTATACGAGCACTGCGCGTCGGTGTATGAGGGCGAACCCTTGATTCACGTCAGTCGGGATATTCCGGAAGTCCGACAGGTCAGCAACACGGCGGGATTGATCATTGGCGGTTTCACTGTGGATTCGCGCAATCCGCACCGGGTCAGTCTGGTCGTCGTGCTGGACAATCTTCTCAAGGGCGCTGCCAGTCAGGCGCTACAGAACCTGAATCTGGCGCTGGGCCTTGAAGAGCGGCTGGGGCTGCCGTCAGACCATTGACTAATTGCAACATCAGGAGTCGTCGTGACCGATTACATCTGGAGAAAGGAAAGCAGTGAACAGGTTGATGCGCGGGTTATGCGCTTCCTGGCCGGGCAGGACGTTATTCTGGACCGAGAGCTGTTCGGCTTCGATATTCAGGCAAGCAAGGCGCATGCGGCCGGGCTGGCTCGTATCGGTGTGCTCGAGGTCGGGCAGGCTGAGGCGATGCGCGCCAGTCTGGATCGGCTGAGTGCATCATTCGAGCAGGGTGAATTCGTTCTCGACGAGCGTTTTGAGGACGGCCATTCGGCCATCGAACACTGGCTGATCGACGACCTGGGCGACATCGGCGGGCGCATCCATGCCGGTCGCAGCAGAAACGATCAGATCGCCGTTGCCATTCGCCTGTATGTGAAAAATCGTCTTGATGCGCTCGTGCAGGCCTGCTGTGACATCGCCGGAGTGTGTCTGAAGCGCGCCGATGGCGAGCGCGATATTCCAATCCCGGGCCACACGCATCTCCAGCAAGCGATGCCATCCTCACTCGGGCTCTGGTGGGCCGGGCACGCCGAAGCATTCATCGACGATGCCGCACTGGCCTTCGCCACCCGTGACTGGCTTGACGCTTGTCCGCTGGGAACCGCGTCTGGCTTCGGCGTCAATATTCCCCTCGACCGTGCCGGCGTCGCCGAGGAGCTGGGCTTTGATCGACTGCTGATCAATCCCCAGTATGCCCAGAACAGCCGGGGGAAGGTCGAGCTTCGCGCCCTCGACGCCCTTGCGGCGGCCACCTCTGATCTGCGCAGGCTGGCTTGGGACCTGAGCATTTTCTCCAGCCAAGAATTCGGTTTCGTGCAGGTCGATGCAGCCTTCTGTACGGGATCGTCAATCATGCCCAACAAGCTCAATCCGGACACGGTCGAGCTGCTTCGGTCACTGCATGGCGGGATTGTCGGGGCCCGCGTAGAGCTGGAGTCTGTGCTGAGTCTGCCGTCCGGCTATCAGCGCGACCTGCAGGACACCAAACCACCGCTGCTGCGTGCCATGCGGCGCGGTCTGGCCGGTCTGTCGATCGCTCCGGCGCTGCTCGATACCCTGCGATGGAACGAGGCTCGAATGGCCGAAGCCGTCGCGCCGGAGCTTCACGCCACCGATCGCGCCAACGAGTTCGTCGCCGACGGTCTGGCGTTCCGTGATGCCTACCGGCAAGCGGCTTCGGAGCTGGATCAGCTCGGACAGCGGAGTCCGAAGGACAGCCTGGAGCGTCGGGTCTCACCGGGAGGCTGCGCCAATCTGATGCTCGACGCGCTTACTGACCGCCACCAGCGCCTGCTTCAGGCGGTTTCTCGAACCAGCGAGTGAATCAGGGCTGCAGCACCTTATATCCGTATTTTCAGCGACTTGGAGCAAAGGACAGGGGCGGATCAGGCCGTGCCAGAAAAAAAGTTGCGCGATGGGTGTTGACGCTCGAAATAGGAGGCCTATAATGCGCAGCTCGCTTGGTTGAGCGGCTCCGGTCGAATCACTCAAGCGAATCCCGGAAAACAAAATTTTTTTAAAAATTGTGTTGACGGGGAAAGATGACAGGCTATAATGGCCGGCCTGGTGAGCGAAACGCCCCAGAGAGCAAACCAACGGTTTGCACCAGTTCATTAATAATGAAAGCAGATAATTTGTGTGGGCGCCCTCGATTGGTTTGAAGCCAATTAAGAGCGACCTGCCCTGATAAAGCAATTCAGCAATTCAGGAGTAGGATCCGCTCATTAGTTCGAAAGCTTTGCTTTTAAACTGAAGAGTTTGATCCTGGCTCAGATTGAACGCTGGCGGCATGCTTAACACATGC
>JGI12210J13797_10065067_pt1 | contig 75818 bp, 64 predicted proteins | sample ElkSlonscriptome_3_FD_13797 | JGI IMG/M metagenome (IMG submission 13797) | reverse complement strand
CGCTTTATCGGCTCGGACGCAATGTTCAATATCGGCTGTGCAATTGGCGCTTTGCACGGTCAGCCAGAAGGCGTATGGATTTCAATGAACGGGCGAATCTGGGATCCGTCCAAGGTACGCAAGAATCGCAAGGCCAACCGGTTCGAGGCTATCGAATATTAATTTAGTGTTTCGAAGCTGTCTCTGAACAAAAACGGCAGACCGGTAAAAACTCGAATATTGTCATCGAACACCACGTATACATTACCTTGCTCATCTTCCCCAAAAGCTCTCACAGAACCACTCGGCGATCCAAAAACATCAAAGGCCCAGCTTCCGTTACTTTCGGTTGCGATAGCTATATTTCCTGGGAAAGCATCTCCGAAGATATAGCGACCATATAAGCTATCAACTGGACCACGATACAAGTACCCCCCTGTCACAGAATTTCCGAATGAGCCTCCCGTCGGATACTCTATCACTGGAATAATTGAGTTCGGAAGGATTCCTCCAGGCACTCCACACGGATTGACGGAAACGCCGCGTTCAGTGGTGCCTTCACACAGTTTCCAGCCAAGATCATCTCCAGGCGTAAGTGGCCACTTGAGTAGATTAATTTCTTCATGATGATCCTGGCCCACGTCACCGATCCATAAATCACCTGTCAAGCGGTCAAAGGAAGAACGCCACGGATTTCGAATACCATAAAGAAATACTTCGCCGCACCGGCTGGCCTGACCGAAGAATGGGTTAGTCTCCGGGACAGAATAGTTGGCTGTGCCGTCATTATTAGCCGCGCAGAGATTGTTAGGGCCAACCGGTGTGGCGTTATCCACATCTATTCTCAACATCTTACCCAGCAATGCTACAGATTCATCGGACTCACAACTACCACCGGTCACAATCTGACTTGGGTCCAACGTCTGTGACCGATTGCAGGGATCATTTCCACTACCACCATCGCCTAAACCTATGTAGAGATACCCATCAGGTCCAAAGTTCATACCGCCGCCATTGTGATTTCCAAAATCCTGTCTGACGGTCAAGATAATACGATCCGGAGTATTATTGGCCACGTTAGGATTTGCTGTCAGTGAAAACTCAGCAACGATGGTGTCTCCAGAATCAATTCCCACGGGCCGAGTAAGTCCAGCAGAATAATGCAGGAAAAAACGGCCATTGATCGAAAACTCAGGATGAAACTCGATATCCAACAATCCTCGCTCTCCACCGAAATTGACTTGATTACCCAAATCCAAAAAAGGCGTAGATAGCAAGGTGCCGTCAGCAGCAACTACGCGAATAATTCCGTCTTGTTGAACGATGAAGAGTCGATTTGAACCATCTCCAGCATTCTTTAGGCTAAGCGCATTTGAAAAACCTGATAAACCAGGAACTGACTCAAGAGTGACATCATCGGGTATCTGGGCACTACACAGCCAGGGCGCAAGCAAAAACGTCAGCGCAATACAGCGAAGTAATCTATGCATCGGGTCGTTCCATGTCAATGTCGGAACGAGTATAGCCAGCTGCTGCAGACGCTGCATCGACGCGGTTCACATTGCAGGCATAATTCCGGCAAAATGACTCCATGAATGGCCGATCCTGGCAGGTGTCCTCAGGCCATGCGGACACGACCAATGCCGCGTGCGAAGTACTGATCGACGGAGGCAACGCCTTTGATGCGTTGATTGCTGCTGCATGGACGGCCTGTGTTGCTGAACCCATCTTCTGCTCACCCGGTGGTGGTGGGCATGCCTTGCTCCAGCCTGCCGGCAAGGCGCCGATGGTGCTCGACTGCTTTACCCAGACCCCGCAAAAAAAACGAACCAATTTTGTGGATTTCTATCCGATTCACGGTAATTTCGGTACCGACACGCAGGAGTTTCACGTTGGCATGGGCGCCGCGGCAGCTCCGGGCATGGTGCCGGGTCTGTTTTCGCTGCAGCAGCGCTTTGCCAGTCGATCAATGGAGCAGTTGGCCCAACCGGCCATCCACTTGGCGCGCGATGGTGTTGTGCTGAATTCAACTCAGGCACTGGCGCTGGCCATCCTGGAGCCGATTGTCCGCAGCAGTCCGGATTCCGCGCAGCTATTCGGGCTTTCAGATGATCGGAGCCCGTTACCCGAGGTCGGATCCCGCGTGAGCAATCCGGAATTGGCCGATTTCATGGAGCAGATAGCACGGCCTGGCGGCGAGCAGTTCTATCAACAGCAGGTAGCAGCTCAGATTGCTGCAGATGCCGAACTGCACGGCGGGCATCTGCAAGTCGAGGATTTCGGTCGCTACCGGGTGCACTATCGACAGCCGAATACCTGGACACTTGGCGAATGGCGCGTTTGGTCAAATCCACCACCGGCCTTTGGCGGCATGATGGTTACGCTGATGACCAGCAGCCTGGAGCGAAAACTGCCAGCCAGCGCACGTTTCGGCAGCGCAGCACATCTGGATGCACTGCTGGCGGCCATGCATGAAAGCCAGGCCGATCGAAAACTGCTGGAACAACCAGAGTGCCTGCGCTCCGATAAGCTGCTGCAGCAGACTTATCAAAAGCTGATTCAGCCAGACTTGCTGGCGCGCAAAGGCACGACGCATATCAGCATTCGTGATCGGGCAGGCAACCTGGCCGCGATGACGCTCTCCAACGGGGAGGGCTGCGGGCACGTGGTCAGCAACTGCGGCTTTATGTTGAACAACATGCTCGGCGAGCAGGATCTTAATCGAATGGGCTTTCACCACTGGCCGGAAAATCGCCGGTTGGCCTCGATGATGGCCCCGACACTGGCCCAATGCACGGGGTTGAGCCCCCAGCGACTGATTCTGGGCAGTGGCGGCTCGAATCGCATTCGCACCGCCATTGCTCAGGTGCTGTGCAATGTCATTCATTTCGATCTGCCGCTGCAGCAAGCCATCCAGGCGCCGCGGATGCATCTTGAAGATGACGCGCTGGCATTTGAGTTACCGCCCTCGGCCTGGCCGGATCAAACCACGGACTGGTTGGACCAACAAACACTTGCGACCACACGCTGGCCGCAGCGCAATCTCTACTTCGGCGGTGTGCACGCAGTCAGCGACCGTGACGCCGCGGCCGACTCGCGGCGCGACGGTGCTGCGCGCAGCGGCTGATCAGCTACCTGCGGCAGCTTCATTTTTTCATAATGTTTTCTTAAACGGTCCTATGGCAGTCTGAATACGCAATCCATGACTTCACCAAAAGGAGATCGTTATGTTGAAGCCCATTCGTTATCTCACTTCCCAGAATCGCTTGTTACCATTCGGCGCACTGCTGATTCTGAGCCTGCTATTCAGCGGTTGCGCGACAACCGGTTCTGATGGCCTCGCAAGCAGCCCTGCAGCCAACGCCACAACCGATCAAGAATATATGTGGAAGGTTGAACAGGCAGCTCGGCGTCAGATGGTCGATGTGGTCTGGGTGCATCCCCCGCGCAAGGACCAAAAAAACAAGGATGCGGATCCTGCGGACTCCTGAATTGACGGCTGATTCAGCAGTTCAATTCTGGACAACAACAAGCAGCCTCAGGCTCAAACTTCGAGCGGATCCACGTCGATATGCCAGCGCAGGTTGCTTGGCGCCTTGCCCTGACTGATGTGTTCCGGCAGGCGCTGAGTCACCGCCATCAAGTCGGCCCGGCTCGCACTCGTTAACCAGAGCTGATACCGCCAATAGCCGGCTCTGCGTTGTAACAGCGCGGGCAGCGGGCCTGAAACCTGTACCTGGCTTGTTGCCAAGTCGGCAGCGATGCGCTTCAGAAACGCCTGAGCCTGCGTTGCCTGGCGAGCTTCCGCGCGGACCATGGCCAGCGCCGTCACTGGCGGCAACCCAGCCGCCGCCCGCTCGTCCAGCAGCCATCGCGCCGAAGACAGGTAATCGGTTTCCATCAGTCGCTGAATGAACGGGTGGTCCGGCTGTCGGGTTTGCAGTACGAATTCGCCCGGTCGGGCTCGACCGGCGCGACCTGAAACCTGGTACAGCGTTTGCGCAAGTCGCTCCGGCCCACGAAAATCCGCGCTGAACAGCGACTGATCCGCATCCAGCACAATGGCCAGACCAATACCGGGCCAGTGGTGACCTTTTGCAATCATCTGCGTGCCGATGATGATGCACGGTTGCCCCGCTGAAAGCTGGTCAATGATTTTCTCGAACTGATCGCGCTGCTGGACCTGATCTCGATCAACACGAATCAATGGCGCCTCGGGAATCAGCCTGGCCAACCGTTCCTCGACCCGTTCAGTGCCGCTCCCGCCGGCATGCAGATCCGGCGCATGGCAACTCGGACAGCGCGATGGCAGGGCCTGCACATAGCCACAGTGGTGACAGCGCAGTGTTCGACTACTGTGATGCATGGTCAAGTGAGCAGAACAATGATTGCAGTCTGCCTGCCAGCCGCATTCATTGCACATCAAAATCGGCGCGTAGCCGCGTCGGTTCCGATACACCAGCACTTGTTCACCTGCGTCGATGCGATCACGGATGCGTTCGATCAGCGCTGGCGTCAGTCCCGCCTCAGAATGATCGCCCCGGGTGTCTTCAAGGCGCCATTGCGGCAGGGCGAGGTCGGTCACGCGTTTGGTCAATTCGAGCAATCGGTAGCGGCCCTGATCGGCATTGGCAACACTTTCCAGCGCGGGTGTGGCGCTGCCAAGAACAATGGGAATATCCAAAGCACGGGCTCGCATGACGGCCCCATCCCGGGCGTTGTAGCGTACGCCATCGAATTGCTTGTACGAGCTGTCATGCTCCTCATCGACAACAATCATGGCAGCGGTCTTCAGCGGCAAAAAGAGGGCTGATCGCGTGCCGATCAAGACCCGCGCACGGCCGGACCGTGCCGCCTGCCATGTTGCCAGCCGCTCGCCCTCACTCAGATCGGAGTGGTAAATCCAGGCAGGCTGGCCGAGTCGCTGCTCGATACGGCGCACGGTCTGAGTGGTCAAGCCGATTTCAGGCAACAGAAACAGCACCTGCTGGCCCCGCTGAACCAGCGGTCGAGCAGCCTGCAGATAAACCTCGGTCTTACCGCTGCCGGTCACGCCGGCCAGCAAATAGGCCGTGAATCGATTGATCGATTCCGTTATTGCATCAACTGCAGATTTCTGCTCCTCATTCAGCTCGGGGCCTGTTCTTGCCGGTGAAGCAGGCCGATCCGCTGGTTCGATCAGACCCGCTTGCAGCATCGAGCGAAGCAGATGGGCGGAAACCCCTTCATCCAGCAATTCGGATCGAGAGCGCGGAGATCTTGCAACCAGCGCTTGCTGCAGGGATTGCCGTTTGGGCGCCCTTGAGAAGGTTGACTCGCGACCTTGTTCGGTCAGCTGCAGCCACTCAGCGGCCGGCAACTTGAAGGGCTGTTTACGTCGCAGCGCCGGAGGTAGACCGAGCGTGACCAGTTCGCCGATTGGTGACGCGTAGTAGCGCACGGTCCATAGCAGCAGATTCAACAGCTCGTCGGGGATTTCGTTGGGACCAAGCAGCGCACCCACCGATTTCAGCGCATCGCGTGGCAACGACGATCGCGCATCCGGTTGAACGACAATTCCGACCAGTTCACGCGAGCCAAACGGCACCAGCACGCGATCACCTGCAGACAGCGCATCGATGGATTCGGGCACAAGATAATCAAACAGTCGCGGCAAGGGGACCGGCAGAGCAACGCGTACAGTCTGGGAATCCATCATCTCAGTGAGTGTACGTGCTTGAAACAGCACGGGTGACGCAGATCCAGCGAGGCGCTGAACAACGCTGCTGAGAAATGTTCAGCGCTTCACTTGAATGAGCAGCCTGCGCAATTCAGGCTGCCTGCGTTCAGTTTATGGAGCTTGAAATGACCGGTTCTGCGGTATGAACGAGTAAATGCTGATCTTCATCAAGATCGATCAGATCAGCAAGAATTCGCGCAGATTCGAGCATCAACACGTCGGGTTCATCGTCAGCGCGCGTATCGACTGCAAGCTCGCCTGAGTCTGCGCTGCTATTCGATTCCGTGGCTTCATTAGCGGCGACTTGTTCATCGGCAGACTCGTCCGGGTCAGGCCCGTAGCGTTCGAGTCGCTTGGCTTCGGCTTCAGCGTGCTCCTGCTCGCGAACCGAGGCCATCAGAGAAATGGACTTGCGCTGACTGCGCGCCTCCCATTCGTTCATTTCCTCAACCAGATTGGTCAGTTCCTCGACGCTGCTGCGTCGATTCTGGTGACGCTGTTCGGCAATCGGCAGCAGAGGTGCAAAATCACCCAAGGCATCAAAATCAGCGCGCGTAATTTGAGTCCACGGCAGCGCAAAGTCAAGCGAGGATTCTCCGTATTCGTCAGGATCGCCAAAACTGGGCAACATGATGTCAGGCTGAACGCCCATGGATTGAGTTGAACCGCCGTTGACGCGGAAGAATTCTGCCATGGTCAGTTTGACCTGGCCCAGCCGAACGTCTTCATTGGTCGAGAAATCATCCAGATTGAATAAATTCTGCACGGTACCCTTGCCGAACGTCGGCTCGCCCAGAATGACGCCGCGATTGTAATCCTGAATTGCGGCAGCAAAGATTTCAGAGGCAGAAGCGCTGTGTCGATTGACCAGAACGGCGAGTGGTCCTTCCCAGGCCATGCCTGGCTCGTAGTCGGATTCCACCGAAATGCGGCCGCTGGCATCACGCACCTGCACAACGGGCCCTTCGTCGATAAACAAACCAACCATGGTCGTGGCTTCATCAAGCGCGCCACCGCCGTTTCCGCGTAAATCCATGACGATGCCTTCGACGCCTTCCTTTCGCATCTCCTGAATCAAGCGGCGAACATCACGCGTGCTCGACCGGTAGTTGGGCTCGTTACGGGCCCGTCCACGAAAATCAACGTAAAACACCGGTACCTGGATGATGCCCATGCGGCGCAGCTGACCGTCGACTTCAATTTCTTCGACGTGCGCTTGAGCGGCCTGCTCTTCGAGCTTGACCTCATTGCGGACGATATCAATGGTCTTCATCGCGCCTTTGGAGCCCGACTGCGCAGGTAACAGCTGAAGACGAACGGTCGTATCGCGCTCGCCGCGAATCTGATCGACGACATCGTCGAGCCGCCAGCCGACCACATCCTGAATATCGGATTCCTGCCCTTGCCCGACGCCGACAATGCGATCACCAGGCTGAAGACGACCGTCCAGGTCGGCAGGGCCGCCCGGCACAATCGACTGCACAGAAACATATTCACCCTCGGCGCCGAGCAGTGCGCCGATGCCGTCCAGCGACAGCTTCATCGAGATTTCGAAGTTGTCGGCCAGGCGGGGCGACATGTAGGATGAATGCGGCTCAATCGAGCGCGCATAGGCATTCATGAAGAACTGGAATGCATCCTGGCTGTTGAATTCCATGACACGACGCTGGATATTGGCGTAGCGCTCCGACAGCGTATCGCGGATGTCTTCGTTTTCACGCTCGGCCAGCATCAGACCGATCCAGTCATTCTTGACGCGCTGTCGCCACAAATCCTCAATTTCGGCCCGGGTAGTCGCCCACGGCAACGCTTCCCGGTCATAGAAATAATTTTCGTCAATGGTGAAATCGAATTCACCCTCCAGCAGCTGCTGGGCATAGTCGATGCGCTCGTTGACTCGACGAATATACAAATTGAAAATATCGAAGGCCGGGGCCAGTTCTGCCGACATCAGCGCATCATCCAGGTGAACCTGGTAACGACGAAGATCGCGGATATCCGAGGCCAGGAAATACATTTTGTTTGGATCCAGCAACTCGATGTACTGATCGAATATGCGCTCGGACATGGGGTCATCAAGCTGCAGCCGGCGATAGTGATAACTGGACAGGAAACGGGTTGTCAACCGAGTCGCAAAGCTGTGCTCGGTGGCGGGTTCGAGCATCGAAGGCAGTGGATCTGCGTTGCTTTCGACCACCGCAGTGCCTAATCCCGGCAAGCTGAGAACAGCCGCCAGACCGCCGCTGAACAGAATGGACAACAAAGAGGCTTTTAATTTCATAGGAATTTGGACCTGATCAACCTCGATAAGGTTTCATTGATATTGACTGGTTGGCTATTTGATTTCAGAATGACAGAAAGTCTACCCGTGGTTTGGCAACAGTGCGTGAGTTTCATCATCCGCTGATTCATGCTGTGCGTCAAGCCCGACGGATCGGGCGAAGTGCTTGACCCAACGGCGTGCCAGTACAGCCTTGTCGATGTGCCGATACGCGTCCGGCACGCAATCGACCCAGCGTGTCATTCGTTGATCGGCAACACCGCAGGGGTTGATCAGACTGAACGGTGACAAATCCAGATCCACATTCAGCGCAAGCCCGTGAAACGTGCAGCCACGCCGGACTTTCAGTCCGATAGACGCAATCTTTTCGCCGTCAACGAACACCCCGGGCGCCCCCGCTTTACGATCCGCCTCGACCTGATGATCAGTCATTAGATCAATGACCGACTGCTCCAGATTGCAAACCAACTTGCGTACGCCCAAACCCAAACGATCGATATCGATCAGCGGATAAAACACCAGTTGACCAGGCCCATGGTAGGTAACCTGACCGCCACGATCGGTCTGGATAATCGGAATCGTACCCGGGTTCAGCACATGCTCCGGCTTGCCGGCCAGGCCCTGAGTGAATACGGGCGGGTGTTCGACCAGCCAAAGTTCATCACTCGTTTCAGGCGTGCGTTGATCCGTGAATGCCTGCATCGCGCGCCAGACTTGTGCATATTCACACAGCCCGAGGGACTTCACCTTCAGGGCTGGAAAAGATGCACGGATTGATTCGGAGTGCGTGGCCACCGGCTACAGGGTCATCAATACGCAGTCAAGAGCCCGCAGCGCAGCGTAGGTCTGCTCCAACTGCTCACGGCTGCTGACATCGACCTCCACGGTAATACTTTGAAAGCGTCCGTTTCGACTGGGGCGAACGCGCACACGGTCCGATTCAACCGGCAAGCCGATGGATGTGATGGTTTCAAGCACCTGCTGTACGCTCTGCTCTTCAGCCTGAGTCATGGCCTTGACCGGGTAGCGGCAGGGAAACGCCAGCTTGCCATCGGCATCGGTTGTCAGCCCTGCCGAATTCGGTTCGGTCGTGGAATCAGTCATCGCCGCCAAACAAGCCGCCAAACCAGAGGCCGATGCTATCCGTGGTTCGGCCCCACCACCCGGCACGTTGAACGCCTTCGAGGACGATCAGGTCACGACTCAACATCAGTTCATCATCGAGACTGATCTGCAGTTCACCAAATACCTGACCGGTCGAGAATGGCGCCATCGGCCGCTGGGGCACGATCAATTCAGCGTTCAATGCATCCTGACGACCGCGCGGCAGCGTAATCAACAATGGTGATTGCAACCCCAGGGCCATCGTCTCCTCCTTGCCTTTCCAGACCCGCGTTCGGGTCAATTCCTCACCGGCCTCGTACAGACTGAAGGTTTCAAAAAATCGAAAGCCATAGTTCAGCAGTGCCTGGCTGGCCGATGCCCGGGCATTTTCACTTGCAGTTCCCATAACAACACTGATCAAGCGCATCCCGTCGCGACTGGCGGAGGTTGCCAGGCAATAGCCGGCAGATTCGGTATGACCGGTTTTCAGACCGTCGACCGAGGGATCGCGACGCAAGAGCAGATTTCGATTCGGCTGGGTGATGTCGTTGTAGGTGAATTCAGCCTGCGAATACCAGTTGTAATAATCCGGAAAATCACGAATCAATGCCGCCGACAACCGGGCCACATCACGTGCCGTGGTGTAGTGTTGCTCGCCCGGTAGACCGGTTGCGTTCTGATAATTGGTGCCAACCATGCCCAGGCGTTCAGCTTCGGCATTCATCATCTGAGCAAACACGGCTTCAGAACCGGCAACGTGCTCGGCCAGGGCCACACTGGCATCATTGCCGGATTGCACGATTACGCCCTGCAGCAGGTCTTCAACGCTGACCTGTGTATCGACTTCGACAAACATTCTCGAGCCCGGCGTCCGCCATGCTTTTTCGCTGATCAGCACCTGATCGGACAAGGTCAGATTGCCGGCTTCCAGTTCGCGGAACACAACATAGCTGGTCATCAGTTTGGTAATACTCGCAGGTTCGACCTGAAGCTCAGGATCGGTTGCGGCCAGCACCTGGCTGGAGTGGAAATCGACCAGCACATAACTGGTTGCGCCAATCTCAGGCGGTGCCGGGGTCGGACGCTGAGCCCGTGCATCTTCAGCCAGTGCCTGGATGAAGGAGACCAGCAACGCGCATGCCAAAAGCTTGTATTTATTCATAGGTTGTTATATTCCAGAATTCTTTTCTCGATGTGACCTGGCTCACCCTCGACGCACGGGGTACTCGTTCAGGTGGGCACAGGTGCTAACGATAGATAAACATGGGTGTGCCGAGGCCCAATTCAACAATGCGCTGAGCCACTTCGCTCGCCCGACCCATCGATCGAATCGGCCCAACACGGACGCGCCAGACCGTTCCATTCGGCGTGCGCGCCCGATCGATATCAATGCGGTTGATATCAGCCCGCTCCAATTGATCACGAACCTGGCGCGCGCGGTTCCTGCTCGAAAATGCACCGACCTGTAGTTCGACCGGGACTGAACGCGGACTGAGCCCGGTTCTGGGCGTATGGCCATCAAAGGTAATCGCGCGCACTTCCACCGGCGCCGTGCCGGAATCCAGCACGTCAAGCAAATGCGCGGCAGCATAGGATAAATCGATGATCCGTCCTTCTTTGAACGGTCCGCGATCATTCACGCGGATCGTCAGGGTCCGCCCATTGTTCAGGTTGGTCACTTCGACCCAGCTGGGTAACGGAAGGGTCTTATGTGCAGCCGACACGGCATACATATCGAAGGGCTCGCCGGACGAGGTCAGGCGACCATGAAACTTACTGCCGTACCAGGACGCATCACCGCGCTCGACATAGCCCGCAGCAGTCGGCAGCACGCGATAGGTCCGGCCGAGCACTTCGTAAGGCGAGTGGTTGCCGTAGCGTGACAGTGGTTCAGGACGGGGCGCGGGTACCTGAATCGTGCGGCCATCCAGCGAACTGCCCGGTCCGTCGACCGTGTCACGACTGCCGCAGGCCGTCAACTGGCAAATAATCAGCAGCAAACCGGCACTGTAAAACAACCGGCTCAAGTATCAGACTCCAGCGCTAGAACAGCTTGTTCGGCAATGGCTTCAGACAATTGCGTCACGGCCATTGCGTACAGCGGCGAGCGATTGTAGCGTGTGATCACATAGAAATTATTCAACCCGATCCAGTACTCGGGACCGTCCACCGCTTCGAGTTCGATAATCGTGGCTGCGGTATCTGCCGGTAATCCCTGGTCATCGAATGCAACGCCCATTTCAACCAGGTCTGCAAGCGTATGTTCGGGTTTGATCGGCAGCTCGCGATCCCAATCTTCCGGCATTGCGTTGACCGGCAGCACGATCGGCGCATCCGGTTGCCAGCCGTGAACTTTCAAATAGTTGGCGACCGAGCCCAATGCATCCGGCAGGGATTGCCATAAATCTCGCGATCCCGATTGATCGAAATCCACGGCATAAGCCCGGTAGCTGGAAGGAATGAACTGCCCGATGCCCATGGCGCCTGCATAGGACCCGCGCACTTCGGTCAACTCCAATTGTTCCTCTTCGGCCAGCTGAAAGTATTTTCCAAGTTCGCGGGCAAAGAAATCGGCCCGGCGCGGGTAGTAGAAGCCCAGCGTTGTCAGCGCATCAAGCACACGAAAGCTGCCGGTAATCATGCCGTACCGCGTCTCGACGCCGACAATGGCCATGATGACCTCCGGCGGCACGCCCATCTGTTCCACGATCTGCTCGATCAGTGGCTGATTGGCACGCCAGAATTCGACGCCGCCGTCGATTCGTTCCTGACCGAGAAAAATCGGACGATATTCATGCCACGGCTTGGCCTCGGCAGGCCGGGTAATCGCATCGATAATCGACTGCTGATATTCGGCGTCCTGCAGCATGCTTCGCACATACTGCTCATCCAGCCCGTACTCCCCGACCACGCGTTCGATAAAGGCCTCACTGCCGGGATGGGGCTCATCTGCAATGACAGGCGCAGCTAACGACAGGGCAATCAGCAAACAGATGTGAATCAATGGTTTTGACACGGAACGACCTCACTTGCTATGAACAGATTGTGACAACAAAACCGCGAAAAAATTACCGGAACCGATTGAGTATCGATCAGTCCATCAATTTGCGGCGGCTATACAGCCCCATGATAATACCGAAGCCGGCCAGCAGCGTTGCCGCCGATGTCCCGCCATAACTGACCAGCGGCATGGGCACACCGACAACCGGCAGCAGCCCGGAAATCATGCCGGCATTGACCAGAAAGTACACGAAGAACAGAAAAATCAGACTGCCGCCCAACAAGCGCGAAAATACCTCACGGGTTCGGCTCACGAGGTAGACCGCACGCATCAGAATTGCAGCATAGAACGCAAGTACAACAAACACACCGATAAAACCGAACTCCTCGGACAAGACCGCCAGAATGAAATCGGTATGCGGCTCCGGCAGAAACTCCAGCCTGGATTGCGTGCCCTGCAGCCAACCCCGCCCGTTGAAGCCGCCGGTGCCAACCGCGATTTTGGACTGGATGATATTCCAGCCCTCGCCAAGCGGGTCGGACTCGGGATTGAGAAACGTCAGAATACGATTTTGTTGATAGCTATGCAGCCGTGTCCAGAGCAGCGGAGCCAGGGCTGCAAAGCTGAGCATCGTCAAGATGATCCAGCGCCAGCGCAAGCCCGACAAAAACAGCACAACCACACCGCCGGCGGCAACCAATAGCGATGTACCCAGATCAGGCTGCTGCACAATGAGCAGCGTAGGCAGTGCGATCAGCAGGACACAGACCATCGTGTCAAGCAGGCTCGGCGGCAGTTTTTTCTGATGCAGCCAGGCGGCAAGCATCAGCGGCAGCGCGATCTTGATGGCTTCAGACGGTTGGAACCAGAACAGGCCGATATCCAGCCAGCGTTGTGCACCACGACCGACACCGACCCATAGCACCGCAATCAGCATGGCCAGACCTGCACCATAAAGCCACGGGGCCCAGCGTCGATACCAGGCCGGCGGCACTTGACACGCAACAACCATCAAACCAAGACCAAACGCCAGGCGAATGCTCTGCCGAATGACAAGACCGGCGTTCTGATCCGTGGCGCTATAAAGCACGACTAGCCCCAACAGCATCAGGGCCATCAGCAACACAGTCAACACCGGGTCCAGCCGAAGCCGGAATTCAGACCAGAAACCGGACCTCAGCATTTAAAACAGCTCCATGGCCAGATCCAGCACTTCGGCTGCAACCGGAGCCGCTACCGTGGAGCCTCCACCACCATGCTCAATCACAACCGCGACCGCAATTCTTGGTGCCTCGAGCGGCGTAAAGCCGATGAACAGGGCATGATTGCGCAAGAACTCCGGCAATTCCTCAGCCGGTATGGCCTCTTCATTCTGCGGTCGTCCGAAGACCTGGGCCGTGCCGGTTTTTCCTGCTGCCGGATGATTCATTCGGTCGGCAATGGCCCTTGCCGTTCCGCGTGGGCCATTGATTACATCACTCAACCCCTGGTGCACTGCCTGCCAGTGCTCTTGCTTGTGTGCAATCATCTGTTTTCTGGGCTCTATCGCCAGCAGACGTGGTGGCGCTGCCCGCCCTTGTCCAGCCAGGGCTGCTGTTGCCAGCGCCAGCTGCAATGGTGTGACGATAGTGAAGCCTTGCCCGATGCCGGTAATCACCGTTTCACCGGGATACCAGGGCTCATCCAAGGTCGCACGCTTCCAGCTTCGGCTGGGCAATACACCGTCCGACTCGCCCGGTAGATCGATGCCGGTGCGCTGGCCAAAACCAAACAGGGCCAGTTCGCGCGAGATCTGGTCAATACCCAGTTCAACGGCTAGCTGATAATAAAACACGTTGACCGACTGCTCCAGTGACGCTCGCAGATCGACCCAGCCATGGCCGCCTTCACGCCAGTCGCGATAGCGCCTGGAATGTCCTGGCAGCTGGTACTCGCCGCTCGAAAATACGCGCGTTTCCGGTGTAATCAGGCCGGCATCCAGTCCGGCCAGCGCGATCAGAGGCTTGACCGTGGAGCCAGGCTCATAGCCACCGGAGAGAAATCGATTGAACAACGGCCGGTACGGCGACCTCAGCAAGGCCTGATACTCGACCTGGCCGATGCCGTTGACGAACAGGTTGGGGTCAAAACCGGGCTGGCTGACCAGCGCCAGGACCTCGCCCGTTTCTATATGCATGGCCACGACGGCACCGGAGTACTCACCCATCGCTTCGATGGCTCTGAGCTGCAGATCGAGATCTATCGACAGCCAGATGTTCTCACCCGGTATTGGATCGGTCCGTTCCAGCACGCGCACGACTCGACCCCGGGCATTGGTTTCGACGCGTTCTACGCCGGACTGACCGTGCAACAACGCCTCATACTGACGCTCGATGCCAGTTCGGCCGGTATGCGTGCTGGCACGATAGTTGTCCGGTGGCAATCGCGCCAGGTCCTGTTCGTTGATTCTGGCTACATAGCCAATGACGTGCGCCAGGGCCGATCCATGCGGGTAATGTCGAATCAGATATGGCTCGACCTCCATGCCCTGCAGTCGGTGGCGCTGCAGCGCGAGGATTGCGACCTGCTCATCGGTCAGATTGCCTTTCAACAGCACAGGCTGGAAACGTCGTGCACGCTCAATGCCCTGCTGATAGCGCTCCAGTTCATCCGCGCTGAGACCAACCAGCTCATCGATCGTATTCAGCAGCACGTCTGAATCTTCAACCCGCTCCGGCACAACCACCAAACGATATGCGGCGCGATTTTCCGCCAGAACACGACCGGATCGATCCTTGATCAGGCCCCGGTTTGGCGCCACGGCCTGCAGCTCGACCCGATTATTCTCGGCCCGAGCCGCAAATGCATCATGCTCGAATAATTGCAGTTGGGCAAACCGAAACAGCACGATCAACAGCGCCAGCATCATCACAACAGCCACCTGCCCCAAGCGTCGATTGACCTGGGAACGGGCATCTTCGAGGCTGGCCTGATCCACCGGACGCTTGCGCGATGACCGCACACGATGCTGCAACCTGTTCCACAACCTGGTCATGAGAGCTGCCGCTGTCGGTGACGGGCCGCATCCAGCAACAGGAACAGCCAGGGCCAGACGGCGATGCCGATCAACGGCGGTAACCACCAACTCCAACTGGGCCAACCCCGATCAAGCAATCCAATGATCCAAAGCTGCACGATGCGATCGTTGAACAGCAGCGCCCCAACTGCAATGGCTTGTTGCCAGGCCGGGAAAAACCGGATTCTGGAACGGAAGCGCGAAACAAGGAAATTGATGATGACCAATCCCAGCGCGTGCTGACCTAACAATGATCCGGTCAGCACGTCAAGGATCAGACCCATGACAAATGCCTGACCCAGATGGTTCAAGCGATTGACTTCCAAATGCCAGTAGACCATCACCAATGCAACCCAGTAAGGACGCAGCGGATCCAGCCAGTGCGGCAGCGGCACGAGCGTCAGCAGATATGCCAGCATCAGTGAGGACGTCAGGCCCCATGAGCCTTGCCGAACCATCAGCGTGCCCCCTCCAAATCAGCGTCGGTCGCTCGAGCTTGTTGCAACGGTTGCTCGGATGACGCCCGGGGTTCGACGCGAGGGTTGATTCCTTCGTCCGAGGCGGTGTCTTGATCCGATGTCGAGGCATCGCTGTCAACGTCATTCGGGGTCGCCGGCGCTTGCTGCAGAATCAACACCTGACGATTTCGCCCCATAGCCGACAGCGCCTGCACGGATGCAGTGGCAAACGGCTGGCCCGGAACGCGCTCAATATCCAGCACCCGGCCCACGACCAACCCGGCAGGAAACTGTCCGCCCAGACCCGAAGTGACGACCAGCTGTTCCTGTTCAACAGCCGAATTCATTGGCAGGTCATTCAGACGAAGCTGGTTCAGTGTGCCAGTCCCATAGGCTATCGTGCGTTCTCCACCCGGCAGGACCTGAACCGGTAGCGCATGATCGGGATCGGATAGCAGAATGACGCGCGCAGTATTCATGTGCACATATTCAACCTGACCGACCACACCGGTTGCATCCATCACCGGCATACCAATTCGTACACCATGCCGTTGGCCGCGCTTGACCACGATGCGATGCGCAAACGGGTCGAGATCAATCGCTGCAAGCTCAGCCACAAGCGTCGGTGCTTGTATCTGTTCCCGAAGATTCAACAGCGTCCGCAGGCGCGTGTTTTCCTGCGCAAGATCATCCACAACCTGAATGCCGGCACGGGCTTCAAGCAGCGCTTGTTCGAGCTGCTCGACCCGTTCGACCATCGCCGTACGCTCACCAAAAAACGCGGATGCCTGTTGCAGCCGATCGAATGGCCAATCAATGACCAGGACCAGCGGTTCAGCCAGCTGCCCGGCCAGCTGTTGAAGCTGATCGACGTAGCGCCCACGAAAGTCCAACGCCATCAGCACGATGGCCAGCAGGGTGTAGAAAATCAGACGTGCCGTGCCTGACGCAACGCTGCGCAGGTCCATGCCGTCTGCCGAAATGGGGCTGTTCACAGATCGCCGATCGACGGCCGATTGAAGTCCTGGTCAAGCATCAAGATCAGTCAGAACTCATGGTTCGGCGGACGTCATGCTGGCGGGTGCTGCGGTTTCACTTCGGGAAAAAGAAATCACCGCGGTTTTCGTCCATCATTTCAAGCGCTCGACCACCGCCGCGCGCCACGCAAGTCAATGGATCCTCGGCAATGATGACCGGCAGGCCGGTTTCCTCCATCAACAATTTGTCCAACTCCTGCAGCAGTGCACCACCGCCCGTCAGCACAATGCCGGTTTCGGCTACGTCCGCACACAATTCCGGGGGCGTTTGCTCAAGCGCATTCTTGACGGCAGCAGTGATATTGGTCAACGGCTCGTTCAGAGCTTCAAGGATTTCAGTTGAGTTAATCGTAATCATCTTGGGCACGCCTTCGGCCAGATTACGTCCTGATACCTCCATCTCCTTGACCTCTTCCAGCGGGTACGCACAGCCGATTTCAAGCTTGATTCGTTCGGCCGTGGCTTCCCCTATCAGCGTGCCGTAGGAACGTCGAACGTAGTTGACGATGGCTTCATCAAAGTGGTCACCACCGACCCGAACAGAAGCCGAATACACGATGCCGTTCAACGAAAGCACAGCAACTTCGGACGTACCACCACCAATATCAAGGACCATCGAGCCACGGGCTTCGTGGATAGGAATACCGGCGCCAATGGCAGCAGCCATCGGTTCTTCGATCAGAAATACCTCGCGCGCGCCGGCGCCCTCGGCAGACTCTTTGATCGCGCGTCGTTCAACCTGGGTCGAAGAACAAGGCACGCAGACCAGCACGCGCGGACTCGGTCTCAAAAAGCGGGCCGAATGCACTTTCTTGATAAAGTGCTGCAGCATTTGTTCGGTCATGTCGAAATCCGCGATGACGCCATCTTTCATCGGCCTGACCGTCCGGATATTACCCGGCGTACGACCCAGCATCTGCTTGGCCTCAAGCCCAACCGAGGCGACGTTCTGAGGTCCACCCGGACCGCGATCCATGCGGACCGCAACGACTGATGGCTCGTTCAGCACAATGCCTTCGTCCCTGACAAATATCAGCGTATTGGCTGTGCCGAGGTCGATGGAAAGATCATTCGAAAAAAAACCGCGCAAACGTTTGAACATGTAGAAGTCGTGCCTGGATACAGTCCAGCAATCATCCGCTGAAACTTGGAAAATGAAGATCAGAAAACAGCCTGATCCGGTGAATAATCGTACTAGTCTATTACAAAAAAGGACCAATACAGGCAGCGCGTTGAATATTCAATCCGAATGACCCGGGCTTTACGAAAACTTAATGTACACAGGGCCTGGCGAGCGCTGCTCGAACGCAGTCTTCAGGAGCGCTTTCGGTATACTGCTGAATTGAACTGAATCCGGATATTCCTGATGCCTGTACTGATTTGTGGCTCGCTTGCGTTTGACACCATCATGGTTTTTCCACAGCGTTTCAAAGACCACATCCTGCCGGACAAGACGCACATGCTGAACGTGGCGTTTCTGGTCCCGGAGATGCGCAAGAACTTTGGCGGCTGCGCCGGCAATATTGCTTATGGGCTCAATTTACTTGGCAGTGAACCCCTGCCGATGGCCGCTGTGGGTGCCGATTTCGATGCTTACGCCGATCGCCTCGATGAGTTGGGTATCAGCCGTGAATTTGTGCACAGGGATGAGGCATTCTTCACCGCACAGGCTTACATCACAACGGATCTGGACGACAACCAGATTACGGCTTTTCATCCCGGCGCAATGGATGAAAACCGGCATAACAGGGTGCCGGACGATGGCCGCATCGATTACGGCATTATTTCGCCGGACGGTCGCCAGGCCATGCTCGAACACGCCGAGCAATTCCGGGCTGCCAACATTCCCTATATCTTCGATCCGGGCCAGGGGTTGCCGATGTTTTCCGGTGACGAGCTGACCGGCATGATGGATGGCGCCCACTGGTTAACTGTCAACTCCTACGAATGGGAAATGATTGCTCAGAAAACTGGCTTCAGCCATGCCGATGCGCTGGAACGGCTGCAACAGGGCCTGATCGTGACGCATGGTGGCGATGGCTCGCAAATGCTAACCGCAAACGGCGAACGGCAAATCCCTGCTGTCAAACCTGAAGCCATCGCCGATCCGACTGGATGTGGCGATGCGTATCGAGCCGGCCTGCTGCACGGGCTATCGAATGGCTGGTCCGCTGAACAAGCAGCCAGCCTTGGATCACTGATGGGTTCAATCAAGATTGCCCATCCAGCACCGCAGGGCTACACCATCGATCGGCAGGCGCTACAACAGCAATTCCATCAGCATTTTGGCCACCAGTGGCCGGGTTCCTGACCGTTCTTGCGTAACCACATCGCCTGACCGAAGGGCTCGTCAGGACAATTTGCAGGGCTCTGCACACACGCCCGGTGAACGTCCAGCGAGGGGTGCCACTATGCCGGACAGACGGCGATCGCTGCCAGTCTGATCCATCAACGCTCGGTCGGATATGACCGGGTCCAGGCTGCATTGGATCTGAGCCTTCAAGTCAACGTTGAGTACGGACACCGAATGGCTGTGGCGTTGATCACCATACCGGCTGTTTTCACTGGTTGCTCTTTCCGATCACTGGCCCAATCACTCGGCCTGATCATCGCCGCTCAACGATTTGGCTGGCATCTGCACGTCCTTCAGCGCTTCATCCGGCAATACATATGAAGTGCCGATCAATGGATGGCCTGGCTCCAGCAGCGTTGGGAACTGATGACCGGGTAATATCTTGACCGCAAAGATTTCTTCCACCGCATCGCTGAAGCGCAGCAGCCCCGCCGTCTGACCCGTCTCGATATCGATAATCCAGACACCGCTGCGGCGCTCGGAGCCATCTTCGGTAATCGGAATGCCTTCAAAGGTGTTCGTTTCGCGGACCTGAGACAAACCAACCAGCGCGTAACGATCGATAAAATCGAGACCGCGCGTGAACCCCGGCATCTGAGCCACTCGCTCGCTCTTGCCGGTCGCCGGATCATACCAACTGATTGCGCCATAGCCCGATTCCAGAAACCAAAGCTTGTCGCGATACCAGCGCGGCGAGTGGGGCATCGACAAGCCATCAACGAGCAGCTTGTCACGCACGATGTCATACAAAATGCCGCCTGCATTCTTGTTCTTGCGCCAGCCGCCGGCTGTATCAGCCTGGCCCAAGGCCGTGACATAGCGCGGCTCGTCATCGACCACGCACAGGCCGTTGAGATGACAGCGGTCCTCGACTGCATAGCCCGAAATCCAGGGCGGACGCCAGCGCGGCACGAAGCTGTGGTCGAGATCCAGCGTGCACAGGCAGGAGAATCGGGTATTGACGATCCAAAGTTCGTCACCGGCAAAATCGAGCTCATGGATGTCGATGTTTCCGGTGTAATGAACTGAACGCGGGATGTAACAGGCGTCGTGCCGATTGACCGGCTCGACTTTCGGTGCCACGGCCGGTGTATTTCGGAATTCATAGACCTCGTTGTTGGTGCCGACCACGAGGCGGTTATCCTTCAGCGCAATGCCCATCGGACGGTTGAATGAACAGAAGTGGGTATTCAGCTTGCCGTTATCGGCCCGCAGCAGCACCACCTGCCCGGCCTGATAGGTCGAAACAGCAACGCTCAAGCGACCCTGCTCCAACAGCGCCAGAAAACTCGAACTGAACTCACTCTTCAGTGCTTCGCCAGGATTCTCGCGGATGCGCTTGGCCTGGTCTTCCCGGCGCTTTTTCTCAGCCTCGGCTTTTTTTTTCTTCGGGTCTTCCGCTACCGCATCGGGTTCGGAATGACCGTAGCTATCGTCAGAGTCATTCACGTCAAGTCCAGTCAAGAGTTCAATGCCTAACTCTACCCTGAAAAACACCAAATCGGGCAACTGCAATCGGGGCGTCAAATACAGTGATCAGCATCAACAGCTCTGTTTCCAGTAGACTTCAGACCATGCAACGATATGAATATATTCCTGTCTGGCAACAGGACCTGCCGGATGTCCACGAACAAGTCATGAAATTCTGGACAGCGCACGGTGCCATTTCGGATCCTGAGCTTGCCAGAAAGCGCGTCAAACAACTGGTGCTCGTCGCACGCTCAACCGAGGAGGACGAGATTGCCGGCGTGTGCACGGTATTGAAACAATCGATTGATGATCTGAAGCATGAGCTCTACTATTACCGCACGTTTGTTGCGCCACCTTATCGTAACGGTTTTATCGTGCGACGCTTGCTGATCCAGGCGTCCTCGCTGCTCGAAGACTGGAGTCGGGAGCATCCCGAACAAGGCGCAGCCGGCATGTACCTCGAGCTTGAAAACAGCACGTTCTCGAAACACCTTCGCCAGGCCGTCTGGCCACGGAAGGGCCTGGAGTATGTCTACATCGGCAAGACCGCGCGTGGTCTCGAGCGGCGTGTACTGTGGTTCAAGCACACCCTGATTGCCCAGTAGCTTTTTTCTCCAGCAATAAAAAACGGCCGGAAGATCCGGCCGTTGTGGTCTCACCTTGCTTTTCAATCAGACGTTTCTTCGACGCGTCCGCCGCAAGCCAAACATGCCTGCCAGGCCCAGCAGTCCAGCCATCAGCAACAATCCGAATCGGTCGAGTACCGGAACCGGCCTTGCCTCTGGCAAGCCCATTCCAGAACCTTCGACTGAGCCAATATCACAGGCGCCATTGAGCGGTCGAGGTTCGCCTCGCTGATCAACATCGAAATCCGTGCCACAACCACCGGATCCATCCGGAATCTGGTCGAGCAGTGGGCTCCCAGTGAAGGGCAGTAAGGTACTGGTAAATCCACCATTGTCAGCAAGTGGGCCGACATTGGGATTCAGTCCTGTCAGCGCAATCGAGGTCGCATCTTTATTCAACGTTCCTGTGGAGGGATCGACACCAATCAGACTCCAATCCATCTCAACGGTCCCATTGTTGGCCATTTCCGTACCGATCGAAAGGTCGGGATCAATGGTTGCCGAATTGCCGGCAATCACAGCGCCGATAATCGAGGCAGGATTTTCATAGGTCTGGACGCTCAAACCACCAGTCGTATCGACTGCCGAGTTATTCGTAATCGTTGTGAACTGAACGACTAGCGATTCAACGGCTCCACGGAAAGGAATATACTCATATCCAGCAGAAATCGCACCTCCACCAACCGATTCACCCGCACTGTTGCCAGTGATCGTGCTGTTGGTCACTGCAATCTCATATTTGCCATACAGCAAAAGCCCGCCATACGAGGTCACGGCGGAATTGTTAGCGATCGTGGTGCTGTCAACATAGATACCCTGATATCCAGACACACCAGCTATTCCACCCACCTGGCCGGCCGATGTATTGCCCGACACGGTTGCGTCTTGGAGGATGATATTTCCAAACGCGCTGGCCAAATAAGCCCCTCCTCCAGCTCCATCACCAGCGCCTCGTTGAAGAATTCTTGAGGCGAGCGGACCCTCGCGTTCTGAAAGATCCTGGAATAGCGTGGGATTGGAGTTACCAGTAACAGTATTGCCGGTGATCTCACTGCCGTACAGACTGAGATCGCCGTAATAGATGTAACCCAGTACACCGCCACCAGCCTGTTGAGCAGTATTGCCGCTGATGATTGAATCATTTAATCGTAGGTCAGCGTAAATTCCGCCCTCGCCACGATCCTCTTCATAACTCGATAACGTTGAAATACCCCCGCCGCCCAGTCCACCATCATTACCGGTCACGACGCTATTGTTCAACGTCAATGGGCTGTTAAACGCAAAAATCCCACCGCCAGTGTAGAAAAAGCTATTACCACCGCCTTTGCCACCAGGGTCATCAGGTGCCACCCCGCCAGTGATGGTCAAGTCATTGATGGTGACATCGCTGTAGTACAGATTGAATACTCGGGAAGTATCGTTTGCGTCGACCGTGACACTTGCGCCTTCGATGATGATTTCATCATCGTAAACTTGCAATTCGCCGGAACTGAGCGTGATCGTCTGGCCGGAAATACTGGACAAATCAACCGTATCGCCTTCGGCGTTCGCATTGGCATCCTGAATGGCTTGCCGCAGGCTGCCCGGACCGGCATCATTGGTATTGGTGACATTGAACGTGGCGGACTGTGCTGAACCTGCGGCTAACGCAGCGCAAATCGCTGCCGCCAGCGTGGTTTTGGATACTGAATTCATTGGACCCTCTTCATTCTTGTGATCAAACAGTGAAATACTACTCCTGAGGCTGCCGAAATGCAATTTCAGTTTGATGACAGAAAACCATCTTCGACATTCGGATTTAAAGCGTTGCAAGCCACAAAAATAAGCACTAAGACTGCTTTTTGGACATGTTCGATTGGCTCTTTGAAACTTCGACCTCATTTTTTGACTGAAGATTTGTGCTCACTGGTAACGAAACGCTAGCACTAGGGTTGAGAAACGCGCACAGCAGCCGATCCAACTTGGCTACAGATGCTTGTCTGAACCCAATCGACGCAAACCCAGAACACCTGCAAGGCCAAGCAAACCCGCCATTAAAAGCAAACCCATCGAACTCAATACTGGAACCGGCACCGACTGAGGGACCCCACGCGATTCGACCGAGCCAATATCGCAAGCCCCGTCCAACGGCCGTACTTCGCCGCGTTGATCTGTTGTCAGCGTGGTGCCGCAACCGGCTTGCCCGAAGAGCACAGCATCAATCAATGGGCTAGCGGTAAACGGAAGATGCGTTCTTGTCGGGCCGCCGTTATCGGCTAGTGGGCCTAACAAGGCGTTCAATCCAGTAAGAGCATCTGTAGTGGCGTCAGTAGATATAGAACCAAATAAATTCTGCGATCCGATCAGGCTGTAGCGAATAATTGCAGTGCCTTTTGAAGCGTTGATAACCAGGTCGTTTTCATAAAAGCTTCCGTTGCCTGCGATGACTGATGTTGAGATTATGAGGCCATTGGATTCACTGAATGCCTCAAGACCTAAAGCATCAGTACCGCCAGAGCTTGTTGTTTTCTGATTATTGGTGATTGTGGCTGAACCCAAATCGATGATCGCATCATCCCTTGCAATCGCGATCATTCCCGGAAAAAACCGGGCATCATTACTAGACACAGTGAAATTATTAATTTGAACTGTCGAATAATCATCTGCAGAAACATAAAGCCCGCCGCGGTCAATTTGAGCCTGATTTCCAGAAACCGTAAAGTTTGATATTTCAATATTTGCGCTATCGAGGGCAAGCAATAAGAAGCCGCCCTCTTTATCCGCTACATTGTTCTCGATTGATAAATCTTCCATCACCACCGAGGAGGATCCTTCAGCGGCGACACCCATTCCTCCAATAAATGGCGAAAATGGGGCAGCGCCTCTTTCATTGAATCTGTTTTCAGATGACAGGCCTAATGGGATTTCGTATTCGATGGATTGATTGGCATGAACTTCAATGCTATGGATCGTTATGTCCGAATTCTCAACATTCAGGATCAAGCCACCGCCATAACCGCCAAGTGCGACGTTGTCATAGATATTGATGCCCTCCAACTCGGCTTCAATTCCATCACCTGAAATTTGAACGCCCCCACCATTCCCAGCCTGGTTGTTGAAGACCCGTAAGCGGGCAAAACTGACATCAGATTGCTGGACACGAATGCCACCGCCAAACGCTTCCTCATTTTTCGTAGCATCTCCGCCGGTAACGGACAAATCACTGAGCTCCACATCGCTTTGACTGGAGATCAAAAACACTCTCGAATTGCCACCCGCATCCAGCGTGACGTCATTGCCCTGAATGGTAATGTCATCGGCTTCAATTTCCAGCTGTCCGCTGGTCAGATTGATGGTCTGTCCAGAAATAGCCGATAGCTCGATAATGTCGGCCTCACCATTGGCCTGAGCATCGGCCAGTGCCTGACGCAGGCTGCCCGGGCCGGAATCGTTGGTGTTGCTAACGCTAAAGGTCTCAGCGGCTACTGTCTGTGCGCCCAGCGCGGCTGCGATGGCTAAAACCAGCGCGGTGTTGGTCCTTGTTTTCATGCCCAGCCCCAAAGTGTCCCGTAGTCAGGACACTATAGCCAATCAGCAAACCAATATTGAAACCGACAACGGCCAAATTTTGTTTGGAATTAGGGGCACTTTGACTACTGCAGCGGCCGGCCAGTAATGTCGAACCAGATCTGTTCGCCCCAGCCGATCAGGAAGTTATCGGCAAACACCAGCGGCGTGGTTTCATCACGCGTCAGCTGGCCGTCGGCCTGGACACGCTGGGTGCGGTAGAACAACACTTGATACAGCGTCTCGTCGGCCTGAAAAGACTCGCTGAAATCAGCCGCATGCGGCATCCAGTCGCGCACCTGCCCGTAGGTCATGCCGGGCTGGAGCTGCTCGATGGCGGCACGATTGTCAATCTCGCGCTCCTGCCAACTGCCGTCACTACGGCTGTCGCCGTCATTTCCAATTGCGACCACGCAGCCGGATAGCCAAACAGCCAGAAGAATCATGGTTAGTGTCTGTAGCCCGTTTTTCATTGATTCGATCCTCAAGTATTCAAGACACGCTGCCTTAACCCCGAGAATCAGTCTGCACACTCAAGCTGAACGGTAGCTGACTGTCCCTTCCATCGTTGGCGTGCCTTCATTTGCGCACTGCGGCAAGACTTGATATAGTTTGTTTGGGCGTTTGACGGTGGTGTTCGATGAGGAATTTCAACAGAGTTTTGCTGTTCGCTTTGCTAGTCAGCGGTGCGACGCTTTCATGCGCTGAAAACACTGGGCATTCGGATGATTATCCGGAGATCGGTCAGATTCATGATTTTTTGTACGGCGACGAGTCGCTTTGGCCGATCTTTGAGTCCTGTGCAACTACTCGGGGTGACTGCGCGATCGTGGCCGGCGTTAAGCACCTTGAGGAGTCGAATTATGAGGACGCGGAACGTTTATTCAATCAAGCGCTGGAACACAACCATCCGCTGAATGCGTTGCCGATGATCCTGCTCAATGTCGAGCGCGATAATCCGGTCGAAGCATTTGCCTGGAGCCAGCTGCAGCTCAACTATCAAATGCAGTCCACTGGCACCGAGTTAGCCGATCAGGATCAGGGCTGGGCCTTCGAGCAGTTGTATTTGGCACTCGAGCAACTTAACGATGACCAGGCCGATCTTGCCTATGATCGCGCCGAGCAGTTGATTCAGCAGTGGCTGCCGACCATGCTGGACACTGAACAAGAACGCAAAAATCGCTGGCAATCACAATGCAGCTGCAGCAAACCCACGCGGCGAAAGCGGCCCAACTACCCGATGACTTTGGCCAGAGATGGACGCAAGGGAGTCACCATGCATGTTTTTTCCGTTGACTCAAACGGAAAAGTCGATGACGACATCGCCATCTTCTATACCCATCAAGCATTTCGCCATGCTGGCCACAAGGCCATCCGCGGCTGGCGGTTTCCTGAGATGACAGAAAAATGCGAGGATCAGGAACAACGGCGGTATTCGCAACAGTTCGATTTCTCACTTGCCCCGCGCTAAAGAACGATGAATTCAAGCCTGCAGAATTGCATCTTTAACAGCCTCTACATCCGGCAACATCAACTGGGCCGCATCGCCTAACGGGATGTAGCAATCCTGTCCGGTAATACGTTGAATCGGGCGATCGGCAAGCCCGCGCTCGACCAATCCAGTCATGACGGCCTCGCTGATGCCGCCGTCCGGCCGGCCCTCGTCGAGCACCAGCACGCGCTTGCACTGCGCCGCATGCTCGGCGACGGCGTCCAGATTGAGTGGTTTCAACCAGCGTAAATCCAGGATACGTGCATCGAGTTCCGGCTGTTGTGCTTGCGCCAGCTTCAGCGCCTGCAGCGCCATCGGCACTCCATTTCCGAACGTAATGATCAAAAATTGCTCGGCTTCCGGGTTGTAGATCCTGGGCTGACCGAACTCCAGGAATTGATCCGGCGATGGATAAGCAAAACTCCACTGACCGTCGTCCTTGTCGTACAGGTCCTTGGTCATATACAGCGCAATCGGCTCGATCATTGCGCAGACTCGCCCATCAACTCGCGCCATCGCGGCCAGCGTACGTAGCATCATCGCCGCATCATCACCGCGCGACGGACAGCCGATGACCAGCCCCGGGATATCGCGCAGCGCGGCAATCGAATTATCGTTATGAAAATGCCCGCCGAAGCCTTTTTGATAACCGAGGCCGGCGATGCGCATGACCATCGGATTCTGGAATTGGCCGTTCGAAAAATACTGTAGCGAACAGGCCTCACCCCGAATCTGGTCACAGGCATTGTGGAAATAGGCGAGGTATTGAATCTCTGGAATCGGCAAATAGCCCATGGCACCATAGCCCTGAGCCAGGCCCAGGATGCTGGTTTCATCCAACAGCGTATTGAATACGCGCGCATTGCCGAACTGCTTGAACAAGCCTTTCGTGACGGTATACACGCCACCCTTGCGCGCGACGTCTTCGCCAAAAGCCAGTGCTGCAGGATATTTCAGCATCAGGTCCTGCAGCGCGCGGTTGATCTGGATCGCCATATGCTTCGACGGATCCTGCTCGGGCAGCCTGTGTTCGCCGCCAAAGTGTTGGTATCGATGCTCCGCATCTATTGTGCGCATGGCTTCGGCAGCAACCGGCTCCGGGCTATGCGGCGCCAGCGGCCGCATGATATCGGTCAGGTCAGTCAAGCGTGGCTGTTGATCGGCATCATCAGCCGTCCCCAGACATTGCGCTCTCAATTGTTCATAGCGTTGCAGAATCTGTTCAGGTGTCAGCAAGCCGCGCGCGACCACGTGCTGGGCGGTCACCAGCAATGGATCCAGGCACTCGGCTTGCTCCAGCTCATCGGCTGCCCGATATTCAATTTCAAAGTCGGTACCGGCATGGCCCATCAAGCGCGTCGTCTTCATATGCAGAAAGACCGGACGGCGAGCCTTTCTACAGTGGTCGACTGCCTTTTGGACTGAGCCCCAGCCTTGCTGAACATCCAGCCCGTTGACGGCGACGTATTCCAGACCATGCCGATGGGCCATGGACTGTGCGACCCAGCCTGACGGCGTCGGCACCGAAATGCCCATGCCGTTGTCTTCGCAGACGAACAGAATCGGTAGCGGCAGCTGTTGATGACGGGTCCAGGCGGCTGTATTCAATGCACTTTGTGCGCTGGCGTGGTTCAGGCTGGCATCGCCAAAGCTGCAGATCACGATGCTGTCATCCGGCACCGGCGGCTGATGGCGAATACGCTGCCCGTGTACGATTGCCAGCGCCGTGCCGACTGCCTTGGGCAAATGGCTGGCAATGGTTGAAGTCTGTGGCAGTATCCACAGTGGCTTGTTGCCCCAGACCTTGTGGCGGCCGCCTGAGGCAGGGTCAGCTGCTGCCGCAGCAAACGACAGACAGGTGTCGTGAATAAAGGCATCGGGTGCGCTGCGGTCCTTCAGTTTGCGGTAGCGTTCCGACACGAATGCACCGGACCGGTAGTGCAGAAACGCCGGATCAGTATCGCGCGTCAGCCGCCCGAGCATGGCATTGCCTTCATGCCCGGATGACCCGATGGTATAGAACACCTTGTTTTCCTGACGCTTGACGCGCGCCATCAAGTCGATCTGCCGAGACACCAGTTGGCTTTCGAACAGCTGCAGCAGATCAATGGCTCCCAATGAAGCATCTTCCGGCTTTGCCGGTGATTTCAACGCAAGCGCCTGGACAAACTCGATAAACCGTTGATCGACCACTTCGGCTCGATTCAGCTTGCGCGCATGGCGGGAGGAATTCATCGGATCTCGCGGGTATGAAGTATCGGCATTCTAGCGTTTCACAAGACAGTCCAGCATGGCTTGTTCAATCAGCCACTGCAGGCAATCAAAACGTCGACAGGCCCGTCGCTTCCATCAAGCGGTAGCGCCAGTAGCGCAGGTGGCTATGGTCGGCGTAGTATTCGTACGGTCGGCTGAAGTGCTGGTTCGGGGCGTTGTTCCAGCGCAGCTCGAAAAAATCAGCAGCGTCAATCATGGCCTGATACTCCGAACGCGCCTGGAGTAGCAGGTTGGTCTCCAGATTGAAATCATCCAGGTTTCGGCGCGTAAAGTTTGCCGACCCCAGCAACAGCGCTGCACGTGTCGTGCTCGAATAACCCTGTTCATCCGGCTTGCGGACCAGCATGAACTTGCTGTGGCACTGCTCGCCGTGGGTATCGCACCAGCGGACCGGAATTCCAGCCCGGTGAAGTTCCCATGCTACCTGACGGTTCGGGATGCCGTTTTTCTTCTTGCCAAACGCGTCCTCGCTCGGGTCGAGCAGCACGCGGAGTTCAACGCCGCGTTCATGCGCATCGATCAGCGATCGCACTACGCCGCGGTGGGACAGGTAGAACATGGCCAGATCAACCCGGGCGCCGGGACCGGAGTGCTCGAGTGTACTGATGACATAATCACGAATCTTGCTTTCGGTCAGAACCTGCATGGCCGGTGATATCTGCGGCACTGCGCCAGCGGCATTATTTGCTTGAGCAAGGAGTCCGAGTTCCGGTTTGGAAAAGTCCACTACAGCCTGCTCGGACTGCAGCAGATGGAGGACGCCTGCACCGGAGTATTCCAACGCAACATTCCCGTGCGCGCTACTGGCATCGTGCGGGTTGCCCGAAGTGACCAGGCCGGTCCAGGTGTTTCCACGATCCACAACCAGCGTTTTGCGATGATTGGCCTTGAAGTTGATCAACTTCAGCCAGGTGCGTAACGAGACCTTTTCCCTGCCAACTGGATTGGGTAGCCAACCACCGTTGCTGGAATTACCGAACCACTGGCAGCACAAGCGCCAGAAGCCCGACCACAGCGGATTGGAATCGCGCAATCGGGTCAGATCGGTGATGACCACCTCAATGCCTGCCTGGCGCAGTACGTTCAAATGGTCTGAATCCAGGCCGCCGTAGAGCGTATTGATCGGATCGGTTATCAAGACTACGCGCACGTCGGGCCGATCGGTTTTGCGAGTCAACAGCGCCTCGGTCAGTTGATCGGACAGCGGCCGCATATTGGGCCCGTCGGGTAGACCGGCAAATGCGTTAAACAAGAACTTGTCCAGCACAATCAGCTGCTCGGCCTGCCCGATCAGTTCAAGGATACGGTCAAAAATCTGCTGATCGGTGGTTCGTACGTCGTCGTCATCGACCCAGGTCAAGTCGGCCAGAAAGCGCACTTGCTCAACCTCAGTCGCCGGGGCGGCCACGCTGATGCCTTGCGGCAGCGGCTTGAAACTGTGGTAAATCATCATGCCGAGCCAGGCCAGGAGGGCTGTCAGGACACACCACTTCAATAACGTGCGCCAGCGCTGAATACGGGTCGTCATGCAAGCTATCCTACGCGCGCGCAACACTCGATGGGACTGCTCGTGGAATTCATCGCGCGTGCAAGATAATGAAGCGGGGATGCGCTAATTGACCGGTCGGCCAGTTTATTGATATACTGCTGCACATGCCAGCCGATCAAAAAACCAGCCCAACGCCGCGTGATCCCGATGAAACCCGTCGCCGCATCCAGCAGGCCGCATTCGATCTGTTCGTCGAAAAAGGGTTCGCCGACGTGGCCATGCGCGAGATCGCCGAGCGCTCCGGCGTCACCAAAAGCCTGATTCATCATCATTTTGGCAGCAAGGATGCACTCTGGAAATCGTCCAAGGAAGCGGCCTTTGAATTGTATGCCGAAAACCAGCGCAAGGACCTGATGCAGGCCACGTCGTCGAATAGCGATTTGCTGCGGCGCGGTGTGATCAACTACTTCCAGTTTCTGAAGGATCACCCCGAGGTCGTCCGGCTGTTTTCCTGGTCTCACCTGGAGCGGGACGAATATCTAGGTGAAAACGATTCCGAACTGGTCCGGCTGGGTGCTGCGCGCATTCGCGAGGCCCAAGAGGCCGGTATTTTCCGCGATGACATCAATCCTGTGCATGTGATAACGACTTTCGTCATCACCTGCACGCACTGGTTCGCCGCACATTCTCATCATGGCCAGTGGGACGGCATTGGCAGTGATGAAGATTTTCTCGACGACTTTTTGAATATTTTTATGGACGGACTCAAGCCTCAAACGGCGGGGTCGGCCTAATCTTGCCGTCGGGCCATCCAGTAACTGCAACGAAATCGATCAGGACGATATTTCATGTACGGCAACAACCATCGCAACGTTATTACCCGCTCAGTGATTGACCAACCGACCAGTCTGCTGGGGACGGTATTCGCTTTAGCCACGCTGCTATTGCTGACCGGCTGCAGCCAGGAGGAACCCGTAAGCAGTAGCACGGAAGAACCCGGTCGACCAGTGCGTGTCATGCAAGCCCAAACGCTGAACACCGCCGAAACCCTGCGCTTACCAGCGGCACTTCGGGCCGCAGAACGGGCTCAGCTGGCATTTCTGCAGCCCGGTTATTTAGCCGAACGGTTTGTCGAACGCGGGCAATTGGTGCGCGCGGGAGAGGTGCTGGCCACGCTGCATAATCCGGCCTTGCAGCCGGGCGTTGCAGCGGCCGAGGCCCAGGTCGTCGAGGCTCGCTCCCGGCTTGAGCAACTTGAGCGCGATACGCAACGACTGAGCGAGCTGGTGGAGCGCAACCTGGCCTCTGACGATGAACTGGAACAGACCCGCGCCAATCGGGATGTGGCAAGCGCAGCGCTGCTTCAAGCCGAGGCAAGGCGTGACGAAGCACGCAATCAATTGCTCGACGCCAGCCTGCGCGCGCCATTCGATGGGCGCGTGGTCGAACTGATGCTGGAGCCCGGCGATTTTGCCGCAGCCGGACAGCCGGTGCTGAGCATCAACGGTACAGCACAGTTGGAGCTGGAACTGCAGCTGCCGGGCCGGCTCATTGCCGGGCTGAACAAAGGCCAGACCCTATCCGTCATGCGTTCCCATGATGGTCGCACGACGCGTGCCGAACTGGTCGAAATCGGACGTGCCGCGCCGGGCCGCACGGCGCCGGTAATCGCGCGCATGGATGCTGCAAGCGCCGACCGATGGCAGGCGGGTGATGCCGTTTACGCTGAACTGGAATTTTCCGGTGAAGAAGTGCTGAGTATCCCCCTGACCAGCATCGTCAATCCGGGAACGCGGTACAGCCGAGCGTTCCGGGTGCGCGACCAGAAGGCCGAGATGGTCGCCATAGAAACCGGTCGAACCCTCCGCGGCTGGGCCCAGGTGACGGGCCCGCTGCAAGCCGGCGACCTGATCATTGTGGCCGGTCAGGCCCAACTACTCGACGGTGAACCCGTCCGCATCATCGATTAGGCGAGCGATATACCTATGAACGCTGTATTTGCTGCACTCGCCCAGCGCCGACTGATCCTGTCGGTGGTTGTATTGCTGTCGTTGATTGGTGGTTTGGCCTGGTTCAATATGGATCGACAGGAAGATCCGTCCTTTCCCTATCGCTTTGCGCAGGTTGTTGTCGCCTGGCCGGGTGCTGAACCCTCCGAGATCGAACGCCTGGTACTGAATCCGCTGGAAGAAGAAATTTTCCAGATCGAAGAAGTCGAGGAGATCGAGGGCATTGCTCGACTGGGAGTGGCAGTCGTCGGCATTCGGCTCAAGCCCAGCGTTTACAACACCGACAATGTCTGGGATCGCGTGCGCGTGGCAGTCCAGATTGCCGAACGCAAGTTCCCGAATGACGTGTTGCCTGCCGAGGTCAACGACCGGGTCATGGATTCACACGGCATCGTACTGGCTCTGACCGGTAGCACCGATCTTCTTGAGCTGCTGGAAGCTGCGCGCGCGCTGCGCCGTGACCTGTTCCGCATCAGCGCCATTTCGCGAATTGACCTGCTCGGTGATCCTGGAGAACAGCTGCTGATCCGTTTCGATCCGGCAGAGTCCGCTGCACTGGGCGTCACTCCGGTCAGCCTGGCTGAACAGTTGGCCGAGCGCAATCAGACGCTGGCCGGCGGCAGCCTGGATGTTCAGGGCCGAAGCCTGTTACTGACGCCACTGACCGATTTCGACAGCCTGGACGAACTGCTGCAAACGCCGATTCGAACCAGCACAGGCGCGATGCTGCCGCTATCCGAGATTGCCGACGTCAGTCTGGAGGTCGAACAACCCGCGACCGAACGCATGTGGCTCGATGGCGAACCAACCATTGCGCTCGGCCTGGTCATTCCTGAAGATCAACTGAATGCTGTCGAATTCGGCAGCCAGGTCCGGGCCAAGGTTGATCAGATCCGCGATCAATATGCGCCATTACAGATTGAAGAAATGTTCTTCCAGCCACGCTGGGTCGAAGATCGGCTGAGCGAATTAGGACGATCACTGTTGATTGGTGTCATCACCGTCGCCTTCATTCTGCTTCTGTTCATGGGCCTGCGGCTCGGTCTGCTGGTGGCCAGCATCCTGCCGATCGTGATCTTCAGTGCGCTGGCCGTCTTTGCGATTGGCGGCGGTGTACTGCATCAAATCGCGATTGCCGGCATGGTCATCGCCTTGGGCATGCTGGTCGACAACGCCATCGTCATGATCGAAAACCTGCAGTATCACATTGATCGCGGCATGGCGCGCAGTCAGGCCGGCGCGACCGCAGTCAGGGAACTGGCCGGCCCGCTGGCCGCAGCAACGGGCACGACGCTGGCTGCGTTTGCGCCGCTGTTGCTGTCAAGAGGCGACACCGCTGACTTTACCCGCGGCATTCCGATCATGGTCATGCTTACGCTGGTCGTCAGCTACTTTTATGCGCTGCTGGTCACCCCGCTGCTGGGCTCGTCATTTCTGAAGCCAGGCAAGGACCACGGCAATCAGCCCAACGCATTTGATCGGCTCGGCAACCGCCTGGGAAAAATAAGCGTTCGTCGCAGCGGCACCATCCTGATCGTCGCCGGGCTGCTGATGGTCGGATCGGCCGTGCTTTCGCAATGGTTGCCGCGCGATTTCTTTCCGTCGGCCGACCGCAACCAGATGATCGTCGACTTGACCTTCCCGGAAGGTACCCGAACCGATTATTCGGCACTGATGGCGAAAAGCCTGGCGGATCAGCTGCGGGCACGCGAAGATATCCAGGCTATTCATGTCTTCGCCGGCTTCAGCGGACCCCGTTTTTTCTATAACCTGCAGACCAAACCTTCATCGCCACAGCTGGCACGACTGGTGATCATTTCAAGAACCGATGAGGATCTGTACGCAATTTCCGACCAGGTCCGCGCGGCGGCGCCGATCATGGCGCCCGAGGCCCAGATAGTCGTGCGTCGCTTGGGACAGGGCCCGCCAACCGAAGCCGATGTGGAGCTTCAGGTAATTGGTCAGGACATCGGGGACCTGCAGCGTGCAGTCGAACGGATCATGACTGAGTTACGCAACACGCCAGGCGCCATCGATGTGCGCCATGAACTCGGTGTTGGCATGCCCTCTCTGGAATTCATCATCGACGACAGCGAAGCCGCGCGCTTCGGCGTAACCCGGGCACAGATTGGCCAGATTCTCGGCGACGCGACGCTGGGTCGACAGTTCTCGACCTGGCGCGTCGGGCGCGAACCGGTGCCGATGAGAATCCGTTCGCCCGAAGGCGAATCGTTTCCTGCAGAAGGGCTTGAAGGTCTGAATATACAGACCAATCAGGGGCCACGCCCGATCAGCCAGTTTGTCTCGACCGAGCTGAATTTTCAGCCACCCATCATCGAGCACCTCGACCTGCAGCGCATGACAACGGTACTGGCAGAAACCACAAGTGATATGACCTACAGCCAGGTGCTGGAACTCTTTTTCAGCAACTTTGACCGGTCTCAGCTTCCTCCAGGCATCGAACTGAAGGTCGGCGGTGCGGCATCCGAGGCAGGCGACGCCAACGAAGCGGTCTTCACCGCGCTGCCGATTGGTATTTTGCTGTTGCTGGTGTTTCTGATGTGGCAGTTCAACTCGTTCCGACTGGTCGGCATTGTGCTGTCAACGGTGCCTCTTGCAGCCGTTGGCGTAGTGCCCGGTTTGATGCTGGCCGGACAGCCCTTCAACTTCACGGCCATGCTCGGCGTGATTGCGCTGGTCGGGATTGTGGTCAATAACGCCATTGTGTTGATCGACGTCGCCGAGCGCGAACGGCTAGAGGGTCATTCCATTGACGATGCCATTCAAGCCGCGGTCAAGCGGCGGACGCGTCCGATCTTGCTGACCACGCTGACCACCATCGTCGGCCTGCTGCCACTGACGATGACCGAATCGACGCTCTGGCCGCCGATGGCCTGGGCCATTATTTCCGGGCTGATGTCATCGACCGCACTGACGCTGCTGGTCATACCGGTGTTGTATCGGTTGGCAATGCGGTTCGAGTGGAAAGCACAAACAATCTGAGCGAGCGCGATTCGCAAAAAATGCCTTTATCAAAACCTTCCCTAGGCAAGAATGAATTATCAATTTTCGAAAATATTTAAGGTTTAAAGCATTCCTGATTACGCGGGTGATTCAGCTTACATCCTGGCGGCTTGAAGTTGATTGCTGCAACCAAGCGTATCCTTCATTCTGGGATCCCGGTTCTACTGGTATTCCCAAAATCCGGGTTTTTATTGTCATTCCGGACGCAGTGAAACGAAGATCCGGAATCTCCCTGTACAGCAGCTCGGATTGGCGAGGGCGACGGCTAAAGGAGATTCCGGGTTCCGGCGCAGCCCTGAGGCGAAATGCTTTTGCTCTTAAGATAAATTTAGACAGATCAACCCTGCAGGAATTTCAATCACAGAAGGTATTTTGGTAATTAAGATCCGTTCAATCAGCGCCGTGATGCATCAATTCCAAACTGTCCTTCAAGAACCTTCGATACCAGTCGCGGAAATCATTCGCAGTCAGGCCGGGGCTGGCAACCCGGAGCGGTTCGTACCGGCGCGTTTCGCGCCAGTCCGCCGTGATCAGCAGCGGCTGTCCGCTTTCAGAATCACTGATCTCAATACCGGCGATGCCGCGGCCGGAGCTACGAATGAATTGCTCCACCCTTGTTGCGATCTTCATTGGATCAATCGCCGTGATGAACAATTGATCGACGCTAGGCTGAAGCCTCAGCACACCAGGACCGGACTCATCGACTAGCTCGAATCGAGCATCTTCGTTCAGGGTTTTTCGGACTGCGCGATCGATGACGGACTGCATTTCCTTGCGTGTGCCGTCGATATCAACCTGCGGATTGGCCAGTCGCGACCCGGTTCGCTCGGATGGCCGACCCCAGGCCGGATCAAATTCGATCTCGGCAGGCTCGATCAATACGGCACGATAGCTGGAGAAGTCTGCATCTGCCTGCACCCAGGCCTGATCCAAGCGCTGGCCTTGTGCAATAGTCATCCCCTCGGGCGGGCTTGAATCCATCCGATCGTAGCCCGGCGCAGCACACGCCGCCAGCGCCATGCAGAAGACAGCGGCGAGCACGAGTCGAAGAAAGATGGCATTGGACATGATTATTCTCCGAATTGGAACACCAGAACGATAGGTCCAGTACTATATCGAACTCCTTTCTAGTCTTCAAAATTCACGAATCATGACTTCGTTAAAAAGATTGAACATTCCTTTGTCGGGCACATTCGCAGTTCTGGTTGGCATGCTGTGTACGACCGTTGTCCAGGCCGAAGATGCCGGTGCCGCTGCACTACCGGAACTGGACGCGCAACAGGCAGTCGATGCCTGCCGACGGCTGGAACACCCGGATCAGCGACTGGCTTGTTATGACCGTATCCAGGGCGTTTCGGTAACTGGCGGCCGCTATGAGCCTGAATCCACAGCGACGACGATTGCAATTGAAACTCAATCAGAAATGATGGATGACGCTGTAAGCCTGGCAGCCGAAGACGTCGAGATCCCGCTGAATCGCTCGCGCATGATGCGGGAATGGGAACTGGACGACGCCACCGATGGCGGTGTGTTGCGTATTCGAACCCACGAGTCCGTATATGCGCTGCCTGCGAGGTACAGCAGCGACCCGAACGACCTGCCCAGTTCACCGGCACCCGGCAGAACCGTGACCGAGTCTCTGAATCTCGACGCGGTCGAGGCCAAGTTTCAGCTCAGCCTGAAAACCAAATTATTCGACAATGTGCTCGGTGATAACGGCGATATCTGGTTTGGCTACACCCAGCAATCCAGCTGGCAGGCCTACAACACCATCGAGTCCTCGCCCTTTCGCGAAACACAATACGCACCGGAAATTTTTGCCACGCTGAGAACCGGTATCGACCTGCCGTTTGGCTGGCGTTGGCAGATGGTCAATTTTGGCTTCCTGCATCAGTCCAATGGGTTTGACGAGCCACGCTCCAGAAGCTGGAATCGCTGGTACGCACAGTTTGGCTTCGAGAACAACGGCTGGGAACTGTTTATTCGCCCCTGGTCTGAAACGGATACCGACGACAATCCCGATATCCGCGATTATTTCGGGCGCGCCGATATCCGCTTGCAATGGCATCGAAGCAAGCACGATTTTGGCCTGACCGGTCGCTATGCAGCCGACGACAACCGGGGCGCAGTTCAATTCGACTGGCACTATCCGTTGTGGGGTGATTTGAAAGCCTATCTGCAGGTCTTTCATGGTTATGGCGAGACGCTGATTGACTACAACCACCGGCAAACAACCGTTGGTGTTGGCATCTCGCTGGTTCAGTAGAGCGCCTAAGCTCATGCCTCATGATCAGCCTGTCTTGCAGGTCACAACCAGCGATGGACATCAATTCGAGCTGATTGACTGCGGCGATTCAAGCTGCCGCTATACGCTGCTGTTTCTGCCCGGACTGGGCATTTCCGCGCGCCACTTGATCAGGTTCGGGCGGGCACTGGCTGAACACAACATTCGCGCACTGATTCACGAATGGCGCGGTGCCGGCTCGTCGAGTCTGCGTGCCTCCAGAACCTGCAACTGGGGCTATCAAGAGCTGCTGAACCAGGACTTGGCAGCAGCGCTGGATTGCGTTGTTGAAATCACCGATGGCCCCATCTGGATCGGTGGCCACAGCCTCGGATCCCAGCTCGCCAGTCTGATGGCTGCGCTGCAGCCTGAGCGGATCAGAGGACTGACCATCGTCGCCGGAGGCACGCCGCACTGGCGTGCTTTTACCGGCCTGATGCGCATCAAGATTCTGATTGCGGCCGGTTTTTTTTCAGGCCTATCGATCATCGTTGGCCATTTGCCCGGTAAACGCCTGGGCTTTGGCGGCCAAGAAGCGCGCAGCGTCATGACCAACTGGTGCAGGACCATCCTCAGTGGCCGCTACCGGCAGCCTGACCGTGACGCCAATGGTCAACCTGTCGAACTGGAGCAAGCGCTGGCGGCACTCGACCTTCCGGTTTTGAGCCTGCGCATGTGCGACGATGGCTGGGTACCGCAACGCTGTCTGGATATCCTGCTGAGCAAAATGCCCGATTCGAAGATCACGCAGCGCCAATTGAGCGCCGAACAGCTTGGGCGAACTGCCGATCACTTTGGCTGGATGCAGGCACCGGAGAACCCGGCCTGTGTAATTGGTAACTGGATCCAGCAAAACGACACCAGCCGGGATTTACGATGACGCTCGATCTGGCCTACCTGATCCTGATGGTGCTGGCTGTCGGCATGCTGTGCCAATGGTTGTCATGGCGTATGCGGATGCCGGCCATTGTTCTGCTGATAGCTGCGGGGTTCGTGTTGGGGCCTTTCACCGGACTGCTGGACATCAAGCTCGAACAGAATGCGCTGACTCATGTTATCGGGCTTGGGGTTGCCATCATTCTGTTCGAAGGCGGCATGGCCCTGAACTTGAACGAACTCAAGCGAAGCGGCCGCGGCATACGCCGGCTGGTCGTGCTGGGTGCGCCCATCGCCTGGGGTCTGGGCAGCGCGGCAGCGTATTTTATTGGCGGCCTGAGTTGGCCGGTTTCCTGTGTGCTGGGTGCAATACTGGTTGTGACGGGTCCTACGGTCGTCCAACCGATTCTGGAACACGCTCGATTGAACCGCCGCTCATCGTCACTGCTGCGCTGGGAAGGCATCCTGAATGACCCGATTGGCGTGTTGCTGGCCGTCCTGGTCTATCAGTACTTCACTATTGCCGGCGAGGGACTTGGTGCCACGCTGACTGCGCTGTCGCTGGCGGTTCTGGTCGCGCTTTTGACTGGCGGCTTGGGCGGATGGCTGGTCGGCAAAGCCTACCGAAAGGGATTTGTGCCTGAATATCTGAAGCCGCCGATTCTGATGGTGCTGGTGTTGATCGTATTCAGCGCGAGCAATCTGGTGCAGAAGGAAGCCGGCCTGCTCAGCGTGACGCTGATGGGCATGGTGCTTGGCAACATGCAGCTCGGCGAACGTGATGAACTGCAGCACTTCAAGGAAAATCTGACGGTCATTCTGATTTCTGTGCTGTTCATCGTGATCACCTCCGAGCTCGAGCTTGAGCAGCTGGCGATGATCGACTTTCGCATTGTGCTGTTGGTATTGGCGTTTCTGCTGCTGGTCCGCCCACTGTCGATTCTGCTGGCGACACTGGGCTCGACCATCGAACGAAAAGACCGGATCCTGCTGGCCTGGATTGCACCACGCGGCATTGTGGCTGCCGCAACCGTCGGCTTGTTCGGCCCCGGGCTGGTCGATGCAGGCTACAGCGATGCTGCCCTGCTGATTCCGATCGTTTTTGCGGTCATTATCGTCACGGTTCTGCTGCATAGCCTTACGCTCGCACCCTTGGCGCGAAAGATGGACCTGGCCGCCGATGACGATAATGGCCTGCTGATCGTTGGCGCCTCGAATTGGTCCGTTGCATTGGCGGATGCGCTGAATAAACTGGGTATCGAAACGATGCTGGTCGATGGGGTCTATCAGAAGCTGAAGCCTGCACGCATGAATGGGCTTGAAACCTATTACGGTGAAATTCTTTCCGAAGACGCTGAAACAGAACTCGAAACCCACCATCTCAGCCATTTGCTGTGTGCCACCGACAATGATTTTTATAATGCGTTGGTCTGCGCAGCCAAAGGGCCGCATTTCGGCCAGCACAGAACGCTGCAATTACCAAGTCACCAGGAATTCAGGCAGTCTCGTCAGCAGCTGTCGCGTCATCAGCGGGGCGATGTCGCGTTCGAGGACAGCGCCAATTTCGAACAGCTGCATGAACGCCTCAGCCAGGGCTGGTCATTTCAGCATTCGCTGCTGACCGACGAATTCACGCTTGAAAATCTGCTGGACAATATCGGCAGCAACAGCAACGAGGCGATTTTGATAGCAGCCATCGACGCAGACGGCAAGCTGCAGATGAAGTCCGAGCAGCAACCCTTGAAGCCGGCCAGAGAATGGCGAGTCATTTACTTTGCATCCAATGAGAATGCATCATCCGATACCGGCAACCATTCAACGCAAGCCGATGATTCTGATTGATCAATGCTGGATTGATGGCATGGATAACACCGCATCCACGGCTTCAATGCTTGGCCAGAGCATACGCGAGCAGCCGCGCAAAGAAACGTGCTTTCAGCGGTTGCTTACCATCCAGGCCCATGCGCTGGATGGCTTCGGGGAATCGCTCAGGCCGCCCTTTCCAGGCTGAACGCAGCAGATCCAGTTTGTTCTCAGCCAGGCGTTGCACCGTTTGCAGCGCATCAATCAGCTGTTGTTCGGTTTCGCTGAAGTCGCTACCGAAAGGATAAGTTGGAAATGCGCCCTGATCAACCATCGGCCCAAGACGTTCGGCCAGGACATCTGCCGTGTTGGTGCTTGCCTGTGCCGGCAATTGCCAGTTCGTGGCCAGCTTGCCTGCAGACTTGGCCTGCTCCATCAGGGCAGACTGGTGATTTGCGTCGGTAATCATCAGCATCGCCTGAATGCATTCTTCATCGGATTTACCGCGCAGATCAGCCACGCCATACTCGGTCACGACCCAATCGCGCAGGTGCCGCGGAATAGTAATGTGCGGATACTGCCAGACGACATTCGACTGCTCCTCGCCGTTATTGGTACGCACAGCCCTGAGCATCAGCGCCGATCGACCATCCCGCATCGCCTGGGCCATGGCAACAAAATTGTATTGCCCGCCGACCCCGGACACCATCTGATAGTTGGCCAGACCATCCGATACGGCTGCACCGGTTGCGGTCATCATCATGCAGGTATTGATAAACCGGGCGTGCCGTCGCTGTTCGATCTCCAGCGCTTCACGTCCGCCGTAGAGCTGATTGATGCGGCCAACACCATGCATGCGAAAGCGCGCCTGTTCGGACTCATCCAGATGGTTCAGGAATTCGTAAAACGGTTTCGATCCCAGGAAGAACCCACCGTCCATGATTGCACCCTGGCCCTGCTCTGCAACCTGCTCTCCCTGATTGGCTCGCCGCATCCGATCGATATCCTCGAACACCTCGCGCTTCAGAATTCCGGCCTTGTACAGATGCATGAAGCCATCCATGAACATTTCGCTGGCGCCATACAGACCCTGCATGAACGGTGCCGACTCGCGTGGAGCGGCGGGTGAATCGACGTCAAGTGCAGCCGCAACGGCTCGATACCGTTCGTTCTGCTCGTGCCGCATGATCAGGCTGTGCACCAGCGCATCGCTGAGCGACCCAATGCCAATCTGCAGCGTGCCGCCGTCGGCTATCAAGCCCGATGCATGAAAGCCTACCGCGTGATCCTGCAGCGTGACCGGCCCACGCGGCACTGCAAACAAGGGCTGCAGGGGATCGTCTTCGATAATATGATCGAAGAAATCAGCCTCAACAACCGCGTCCCCCTGCATGAACGGCAAATCGGGATGCACATGTGCAATGGTCAGGGCCCGATGGTCCGGCCTGGCATTCAGAAGTGTTTTCAGGTCCAGCGTGACGTCTGGATTGCACGACAGACTGTACGTCGCCTGCCCGCCGTGACCAAGGACCGGTCCAGAGACCAGCTGAAAAATCAGATTGGCACCGCGATCGATCATGTCGCGTGCAACATGCGTGTAATTCGACGAAATATAGTTGCGCTGCATCGTGGAATTACCCAAGGCCGCGCCCGACTGAAAATAAAACTCGGTCACCTTGATATTGTCAGGCACCCGATTGCGTTTCAGATCGATCAGGTATTGAAGCCTGGGATAATCAGCACCGAACAGCCGCCTCACAATCGGGTCCATCAAACGCGCCTGCAGCCAGTGATTCGACTGCGGAATATCGAGTGACAGCGCGGTCACGATTTCCAACTGAATGGATGGATCTTCGCAGGCGCGCTGATACAGCGCATTGATCAACCGGTTCGGCTTGCCCAGTCCGAGTGGTGTCCCGAGCACGATCTTTTTACCAATCCGCTGAAGAACCAGATCAACAGTCTTGTTCAGGGTTGAATTCAGCGATTCGATGGCTGATGGATTGCTAGACATGACGTTGGGCAGAATTGATTACATCTACGGTAGCAGATGTTGAAAATAACAAACTACTAATTTGCCATTACAAAGCATGGCTATAGAATTCCGAATTGGTCTTTGTTTAATATCATTACTGCTCAGCTGTGCTCAGTGATCGGCTAGGAATCGATCTTTCCAAAAACCTAAATTCAATATCTAGACCCTTTCGCCGCTCACTGCGTGAGCTGGTGCGAGGTACTTTTTTGTGTCTTGCGACAAAAAAATGCACCCATAAATCGCGCTTTCAACAGCCACCGGAAGTGCCTTCTATTGAATTGGGGCAATCATTCGGCCCGTGTCTTTGTTTAGGCTTTTCGGATCGTGAGGTGCAATCCCTTAACCCTTATGGCTTACGAGCCTGGCTTTTGAGTTGGTTTGGAACCAAAAGCGATTGAAGACCGTGATTCCAGCTTATTGCGGGAATTGACTTTGATTTTAACGTTGCCTTTGACGCTGGCGAGCCTTGGCGGTGCCGAGGAGCACAGCGGCAGGCGGATCGAGGCAAAAAGGTGTCTGAGCGAAAGCGTGTTCTTTTCGCCCCGCGATTGTCATGACAAGCAGCGAGCACCACAGGGCATCCAGCGCTTTGCGCTGGACACCGACACCGGCGGGAGCGTTTTTGCTTACTTTTTCGGCAGCGATTGTCATCACAAGCGGTAAGACGCATCAGCCCGCGCAGCGGGCGGCGGAAAGCTGTTGATTTAATGAAACCAAAAAAATCCAATCTTTAGCTGGTGAAGCGGTGCGCCGAAACGCCCAAGATTTTAATTTCGTATGAATCCCAATGGCTAGTGAAAAACCACAACATCTCGCTAAAAATAAAATCTCGAAAGAAATTAAATGTATGCTTGTGATTATTAAAACCTTAAGCGCAATTAAAACGATGAACACATGGCTAAAGTGTATTTTGATAGCGCTAGCGATGACCACGCTGGTCGCCTGCAGTGAACAAACCAATGAAGAGACCAATCAACCAATGACGACTGATCGCTCCGCAACCATGCGTTCGGATGCGCTGGGACGAGAAATCGAGCAGGCCACTGCCGATCTCGCTTCACGCACCGGTCTTGATCAGAGCGGCATCGAGGTCAGCGTTGCGGAATTCGTGACCTGGAGTAACGGCTCGATCGGTTGTCCGCAACCGGGCATGAACTATACGATGGCACTGGTGCCCGGCTACCGAATACTATTGGTAGCCAGCGGGCGGACGTATCATTACCATGGCGCACGCGAGCGTGAACCCTTTTACTGCCCGGCCGAGCGTGCTGGCCAGCCGTTGCCGGCAGATCAATCGGTCAGTTGATGATCCCCATCCATTCTTGCAAAAGCCCTACCACTCTATAGCTTGACCGTCCCAGGCGAAGAAGCCACCGCTGTCGTCTTCATCCAGACTATCGATAACATCCAGTAAGTAATCAGTGGTTTGTTCTACCGAGAACAGCTTGTGCTCCGGCACGCGTGACTGAAACGGCCTGGACAGTCCGGTATCGGTGGTTCCAGGGTGGAGTGCTGCCACGATCACGTTCTTATTCCGGCGTTTCAGCTCGATTGCGGCGGTTTTCAGCAGCTGATTCAAGCCCGCCTTCGAGGCACGATAGGTATACCAGCCACCAAGGCGATTGTCGGAAATCGAGCCAACGCGAGCCGATATGGCACACATCACGGCCTTGCCCTGCCTGGTCATCAGCGGTCGCAATGCCTTGAATACCAGAATCGGACCGAACGTGTTCACGGCAAACACTTGTTGCAGGGCACTCGAGTCCAGATCCTCGAGCTTTTTTTCAGGCATCAGGTCACCTGAATGCAGGATGCCGGCCGCATTGATGGCCAGATTCAACTGTGTACCTTCGGCTTTGAGTTGAACGACCAACTGCTCAATGGTTTCGGTTTTGGTCACATCCAGCGGTGCAATGAGTAGCCGATCGCAGTGCAAGTCGTTCAGTTCCTGTGCTGCCTCAGGCTTGCGACAGGTTGCGATGACGCGGTCGACGCGCGCATTGGCCAGCAGCGCACGCACCAGTCCCAGCCCGATGCCTCGGCTGGCACCCTGCACCAATGCCGTCATGGGTGCTTCGAATGATGTCAATGCGTTCATTGCATGGAATGAGTCAACGTTTGGACCGCAATACTGCACGGTTGTCGTGATTGGACGGTGATTTTAGGCTACTCTTGTGGCCTGTTCCCCGATGCCACTGCTGATCAATGAAACGACCGAATCCATTCAGATGTCTCCCGCTTACAGCGCTGATGATCATGGGGATGTTGCTGCTTGCGGCCTGTAGCGAGCCACCTTCTGATGATAATCGCGATGTCTATCGTCACTCCGAAGATGAAGCACCGGCCAGCCTGGACCCGGCGCAAGCCTCAACGGTGTACTCCAATATGGTCGTGGTCAATGTGTTCGATACGCTGTACCGCTACAAGTACCTCGCGCGACCCTATGAGCTGGCGCCCAACCTGGCAGCCGGCTTCCCGGACGTGTCAGACGACGGCTTGACCTATACGTTTCGAATTCGCTCCGGCGTTGAATTTACCGATGACCCTGCATTTCCGGACGGCACCGGGCGCGAAGTGACTGCACACGATCTGGTCTATTCCATTCAGCGACATTTTGATCCGGGCGTTCGTTCGCAAGGTGCATGGTTATGGTCAGGTCGCATCGTCGGTCTGGACGAATGGGGTCAAAACGGAGCGGATTACGCAGCGCCGATTGAAGGCCTGAAGGCGCTGGATGATCACACGCTCCAGATACAGCTGACCGCGCCCTACCCACAGCTGGTCTATACCCTGGCTGCAGGCTTTTCAGCGCTGGTGCCCAAAGAGGCCGTCGAATTCTATGGCCGCGAATTTTCAGTTAAACCGGTCGGGTCCGGACCGTTCAAACTGACCTCGTTCAACAGTGCACTGGCGACCTTTGATCGCAATCCGAAGTTCGACCGCGGGGTGCTGAATCTGGCGGACGAAGGCTATCGTGATGATCTGCACGGCACCTACGGCCTGCAAGCGCTGGATGGGCAAGCTTATCCATTTGTTGATGGGCTCGAGATTCATTTCATCGACGAAAATGCATCGCGCTGGAACAGCTTTATCAGCGGTGAAGTGCACAACGTGATGGTGCCGAATGAACAGATCGACCGCGTGCTGACCAGCAAAGATCCGATTGAACTGAATGATGACATGGCCGAACGCTTTCACAAACACTCGGGTATCGAAGCCGGCTTTGTCTACGGCGGCTTCAACATGGCCGATGAGCGCTTTGGCCATCACCCCGACCCGGATCAGGACGCGGCCAATCGGGCGCTACGCTGCGCCATTCGCGATGCATTTGACTGGCAGGCACGCAACGAAACCTTCTACTTTGGGCTCGGCAATGTATTTCCAGGTGTCATCGTGCCGCTGGTGCCCGAATTCGATGCCGATCTGTCGCGTCGTTCAGTTCAACACAACCTGCAGTCGGCCAACCAGGCACTGGACGAGTACGGCTGGCGCGACCAGCTACCGAGCATGAGTTATGGAATGCCATCATCCGTTCAACAGCGGCAAATGTTCGAACAATTCCGCGCGCAAGTACAAGAGATCGGCTTCAGTACCGACCAGTTTTCACCGGAGAGCTTCGCCACCTTTGGCGACTTCAGCCGGGCCATCAAGAACCGCGAATTGGATCTGTTTTTCCTGGGCTGGTCACTGGATTATCCGGACGCCCAAAACACCCTTCAACTGTTTTATGGACCGAACGAAACGCCCGGCTCGAACAATTTCAATTACAACAACCCCGCATTCGATGCCCTGTACGAACAAACGCTGACGCTGCAGCCAGGCCAGCAACGGACCGCGCTGTATCGACAGATGAATCAGCTGGTCATCGATGATTGTGTGGTCATCTCCGGTTTGTCGCGTACCCGCGTGCATCTGTGGGACAAGCAGGTGCGCATGCTGCCCGATCGAGAAATTCTGGGCGGTTTTTTCATGCGTTTTGTTGATATCGGCAACGAGTCGGAAACAGCGGCAATGAGCAACTGAGCAGACCTTGAACGCGGCTTGAACAAGCCTCATTCTGTCGATGGAATTATTGAGCTACGTCATACGCAAGTTGATCGGGGGCATTCCTCTGATCCTCGGCGTCACGCTGATCAGTTTCGTGCTGATGGTGTACTTCGGCCCGGACAAGACCTTCGAACTGCTGAGCAAGAACCCGACCGAGGCCGAAATCGCCCAGGTTCGTGCTCAACTGGGCTATGACCGGCCGTTCCTGGTTCGCTACGCAGAGTATCTGAAGGAAATGGCCACGTTGGATTTCGGCTTCTCCGACTCCACCGGTGAGCGCGTCAGCTCCATTCTTAGCCGCACCATTCCTGTTTCCCTGGCGTTGCTTGCACCGGGCTTCGTGCTCGGTAACCTGCTGGGTATTGTGCTTGGCCTGGTCGCAGCCTGGTATCGCGGTGGCTGGGTGGACAAGCTGATCATGGGCGGTGCCGTCGTTGGCATGTCGATCAGTTTTCTGGTCGTTATCGTGGCGTTTCAGGCGCTGTTTGGAGTTGTGCTGGGCTGGTTTCCGGTGCGCGGCTGGAACGTGCACGATCTTCCCAGCTACGCCTACTACGTCACCGTGCCGACCCTGGCATCGGTTTTTGTGGCACTGGGCTACAACACGCGTTTCTTTCGCGCTGTGCTGGTCGAAGAAATCAATCGTGACCACGTGCGCACGGCACGCGCATTCGGCGCGCGGCCGGCAGAAATATTGTTCCGCAACGTGCTGATGAATGCGATGATCCCGATTGTTACCCGCATCCTGTTTTCAATCCCGCTGATTGTCGTATCTGGCAGCCTGTTGATCGAGAGTTATTTCGGCATACCCGGCATTGGCAAAGTGACCTTCGACGCGATTACCTCTGGAGACCAGCCAATCCTTAAAGCGGTGGTCGGTCTGACTGCTGTGTTGTTTGTGCTGATCCTGATCGTTACCGATATTCTGTATCGCGTTGTTGACCCCCGCGTTTCGCTGACCGGAGACGCTCGTTGAGCGATCCCGGCATCATCCTGCCGGCACCCGAACCGGCGGCCGCCAGACTGCGGCCCGAACGCACTTCGCTGTGGGGTCGTGCGCTGGATCAATTCCGCCGAGATCACGCTGCCATTACGGGTCTGGCCATCGTCGCCGTATTCTTTCTGATGGCAGTTGGCGTCTGGTTCGGCTGGTGGGGCACACAATGGTCGCAGGCCCTCGGCGGGCGCTGGGAGGGTCCGTCCGGCGGCCACTGGTTAGGCACCAATCTGCTCGGCCAGGATATTTTCCAGCGCGCCGTCTATTCGACCCGCACGGCCTTTGAAATCGGCCTGATCGTTGCCATCCTGTCGACCCTGCTTGGCGGGCTGCTCGGCGCACTGTCAGGTTTTTATTCAAGCCGCTGGATCGACAGCGTCTTGCTGTGGCTGATGGGCACACTGGATTCGATCCCGTTCTATCTGTTCGTGGCCGCCGTTGCAGTCGCCATGGCCGGCAACCCCTGGGCCATGCATATTGCAATGGTTGCAACCTTCTGGACCACAACCGCCCGGCTGGTGCGCGGCGAAGTGATCAAACTGAAGAACCTGGAATTCGTCGAAGCCGCCCACGCCATCGGACTGGGCCAATTTCGGATCATTTTCCGTCACCTTCTACCGAACACATTTCATATTCTGCTGGTTCAGGGCACGATCGTATTCGTATCGGCGATCAAGGCCGAAGTCATCCTCAGCTTTCTTGGTCTGGGTGTGCAGGATGGCGTCAGTTGGGGACTGATGATTGCCGAATCGACCCAGGAAGTGCTGGCCGGTCAGTACATGAATTTCATCGTTGCGTCCAGCTTCATGTTCGTGCTGGTCATGGCGTTCAACCTATTTTCCGATGGCCTGCAGGATGCGCTTGATCCGCGTCGGGCGCCACGATAGCTGACTATGACCAGAATAAACCAACCACACCCGGTGCTCCGCGTCGACAATCTGTGCGTCGAATTCGCGACCACTGCTGGTCAGATTCGGGCGGTGGACCAACTGAGCTTTTCGGTCGAAGCAGGCCAGACCCTGGGCATCGTCGGCGAATCAGGCTGCGGCAAATCAGTCACGAGTCTGGCCATCATGGGCCTGCTGCCCAAGCCGGCCGGACGGATCGTCGACGGCAGTGTGCTGCTTGATGGCCAGGAATTGACGCGGTTGCCGGAGGGCCGACTGCGTCAGCTGCGCGGCGCCGAACTTTCAATGATTTTCCAGGAACCGATGACGGCATTGAATCCGGTCTATTCGATTGCCCGGCAGATGACCGCCGTACTGAAGCGCCATCAACAGTTGTCAGCACGTCAGGCGCGACATCGTGCCATCGAGATGCTGGCCCGGGTCGGTATTCCCAGGCCGGATCAACGCATCGATGACTACCCTCACCAGCTATCTGGCGGAATGCGCCAGCGCGTCATGATCGCCATGGCCTTGTCCTGCCAGCCCAAGCTGTTGATCGCCGACGAGCCTACCACTGCACTGGACGTCACGACCCAGGCGCAGGTGCTGAGACAGATGGTCGACCTGCAGCAGGAGCTTGGCACTGCAGTCATCCTGATCACGCATGACCTCGGCGTGATCGCCGAGACCTGCGACCAGGCGGTGGTCATGTACTGCGGCAGCAAAGTCGAACAAGCGCCCGTTGCCGATTTGTTTCTCCAGCCCCGACATCCCTATACGGCCGGCCTGATGCAATCGATTCCGCGCATCCGGGAACACAAGCTCGACCGCTTGCCGGTGATCGAAGGCCAGGTACCAAACCTGGCAGCGCTGCCGCCCGGCTGTCGATTTGCCGGACGGTGTCCCAATCGTGAGGATCGCTGTGTGCAGCAGCAACCGCCGTTAACCGAACGCGGCGCCCAGCAATTTGCCTGCTTCAATCCCTGGAACGGGCCGGTCGAATCATGAATGCACCGCTGCTGAAAGTCGAGAATCTGGCCAAGCATTTTCCAGTGCGCGGCGGCCTGTTGCGCAGAGTTCAGGCCCAGCTGAAGGCGGTCGATGGCGTCAGCTTCGAACTGGAAGCCCATCGCACCTTTGGCCTGGTTGGCGAATCAGGCTGCGGAAAATCCACCCTTGGACGAACACTGCTGAGACTGCATGAGCCAACTGCCGGCAGACTCTGGTTCGAAGGGCAGGATCTGACTGAGCTGGATACCTCAGCCCTGAAACGCCAGCGCAAGCAGATGCAGATTATTTTTCAGGATCCGTTTGCCTCGCTTTCACCGCGCCGGACGGTCTACGAGACGCTGCGTGAACCGCTGGACCTGCACCGTATCGGTACTGCGAGTGGCCGCAAACGGCGCATTCAGGAATTGCTTGAAGTCGTGGGTCTGCGGCCCGAAGCCATCCATCGTTATCCGCATGAGTTTTCCGGCGGCCAGCGTCAGCGCATTGGTATCGCCCGTGCCCTCGCAGTGGAACCGAAGCTGATTGTGGCAGATGAAGCAGTCTCGGCGCTGGATGTTTCGGTACAGTCGCAGATTCTGAATCTGATCGGCGACCTGCAGCGGGAATTCGGGGTTGCATTCGTGTTCATTTCACATGACCTGGCGGTCGTACAGCACATCAGTCACGAAGTCGGTGTCATGTATCTGGGCCAGCTGGTGGAGCAGGCGTCGGTCGAGCGGATCTATTCAATGCCGACCCATCCCTACACGAAGGCGCTGTTGAAGGCCGTACCGAAGCCTGATCCGCAGTCCGACGATCTTGACGCTGCAGCCGCCAGCGTGCTGGAGGGTGACGTGCCATCACCCATTCATCCACCGTCCGGCTGTAGTTTTCATACTCGCTGCCCGGAGGCCATGGCGATCTGTCGCAGTCAGACACCGAAAAGCATTAATATTGGCAGCGAAACCGACCCACATCAGGTGCGGTGTCATCTGGTTGACCCGGCACTGTCGCTGCACATCAAGCATGAATGATCCTCTGAATTACGCTGTGCGCAGCGCATATCAGTCAGAATAGGCAGCGTCGCACCGGTACAGCGTTTTTCAAAGTTTCTTACGTCGAGGTAAGCTGAATGAGCCCAAGGCAAAGCATGCTGATGGCAATCGTATTGATTAACGTTGCCGCCCTTACCGCCTGTAGCACGGTGCGCGTGGACTCGGTCGAACCCGGTATCGAGCTCGAATCTCTGACCATTCAGCCCAGCGGCCTGGAGATTAATCTGCTGGTTGAAAATCGCAATGATCAACCGATCCTCCTGCAAGCGACTGCGCTCGAATTGTCGCTGGACGATCGCGTGATCCTCGATCTGACCGCACCGCTGAATCTGCAGATTGGCCCAAGAGGCCGCGAATCACTGGTTCTGACGACTACGCCGAAGCCGGGCGGTCAACAGGCGCTGGAAGCCATTGAGCAATCAGCGGCCTATCGAATGGTCGGGCGACTGGAGTTCGAATCCTTGCGAACCTACAGGCTCGAACAGGAGGGCTTCTTGCACCCGGTTCCAGGCCAGCCCGGACGATATCGCTAGAATCGTCCCGCAAACGCCATGACGATTGGCTGATGCAGTGAAGGATGAATTTGTTTATGCTAAGCCAACGCTATTCAAAGACAGCAATGCGCTCGGCTCATGGAGCCGTCGCAGTAATCAGCCAGCAGCAGATAGCTCATGCTCGCGGCTGCACATCACAGGGAAAACCAACATGACCATTCGAATCGTACTCGACCTCTCGGATCACGACCTGAAGCATTTTCGCCATTTGGCCAAACAGGCGATGGAAAACTCGAAGAATGAATCGACCGAGAAGGTCATTGCCGGTGCGCATGAGCTGTTGGCCGAAGTCAATGAAAAGGTGACATCGGACTTCATTCGCGAACGCATCGGACAGATCAAGATCTTGTCGGACATGCTCGAGGATACGGGCTGGGGCATGCAGGAAGTCGGTCGGCGACGCGTCAAGGCGGCCCTGGCATACTTCAACCAGCCCGAAGACCTGATACCCGATCACTTACCTGGTATCGGTTTTCTTGACGACGCAATCATGATCGAACTCCTGGCGCGCGAGCTCAAACCCGAAATCGATGCCTACCGTGACTTTGTCGACTACCGGGCGACCGAAGCCCGGCGCTTGGGCAAAAGCGCGGATGAACTCAATCGCGGTGACTTCCTCGAGGCCCGACAAAAAGCCCTGCTATCGCGCATGCGCCGTCGCCGTCGCGGCAGTCGTGGTGGCGGAGGTGGCGGCGCCAAGTCCCCGTTTTCGTTGTTCTGACCTTCGCCAGAACCTGCGCTTGCACTGATCGCCATTCGGCGATCAGGGTATAGCCAGTTCCACCGTCACTGGCGCATGATCGGACGGACGTTCATTGCGGCGCGGCTCAAGATCAATATGGCTGGCCGTACAGCGTGGTTTCAGTGCGTCGGAAACCAGGCATAGGTCAATCCGCAGTCCCATCTTCCGACGAAAAGCCATTTGCCGGTAGTCGTACCAGGAATACACCCGGTCCGGCTGTTCGAACAAACGGTAACTGTCGTGCAGTCCGAGCTCGATCATCTTTTGCAGCGCGGCGCGCTCCGGCTCACTGCAAAGAATCTTGTCTCGCCACGCATCCGGGTCATGCACATCGCGATCCTCAGGCGCAATATTGAAGTCGCCGATCACGACCAGCTGCTCGTGCTGCTGCCGTTCCTGTTCGATCCAGCGCGTGACTGCCTCAAGCCACTTCAACTTCCACTGATATTTCTCGTCACCAACGGCCTTGCCGTTGACCACGTAAAGATTGATCACGCGCACGTCTTGATAAGTGCCGGCAATAACGCGCTTGTGCGGATCCTCAAACTGATCGATCTCTTTGGTCAGCGACTGACCGGGCGCCGGTGACAGCAATGCGACCCCGTTGTAGGTCGGCTGGCCGGAAAAAGCGGCGTGATAGCCGATCTCGCGAAATGCGTCGACCGGAAACTTGTCGTCGGTCAGCTTGGTTTCCTGCAGGCCGAGCACGTCCGGTTTGTGTTGTTCAAGCCACTCGATAACCTGCTCAAGCCGTACCTTGAGCGAATTGACGTTCCAGGAAGTAATTTTCATTGTTCACCAATCCATGCAGAGGCAGCCGGGAATTCAATCATCATCGGCCCAGTCTTCGCCGTAATCGAAGGTGATTTCTTCACCTTTGGCAATATCGCGCAGCGCATAAAGATCTTCATCCCACCAGTCGGCGTTGGGTTGGCTGGAATGATTCAGGAAGCGCATCTCGTTTTTTCCGTCGATGCCTTCCCAGCGATCACGCGCTTCGTTCCACAACCACAGCACGTGCATGCCGTCGGTCTGCGTAGCAGGGCCGGCGTACGTGCCGATGAACTGCTCCGCCTTGATCTTTTTTTGCGCAAAGAGTCCGCGACCATGGATCGCTGAATCGGCTACATAGACCATCGGGTTCTCGTCGTAAGCCGGTTTTTTCTTCTTGGATTTCAGCATTCGCCTATCCTATCAACAAGCAACCTCGTTCATTGCTCAGGTAACGTCAACCTCGATTTCTGCACAAGCATCAGTGGACGACTCTGCAGCGGCAGGCCACGGGCCTTGAACCGCTGGTTCAGCGTCGCAACCGCTTCGGTCTTGAGCGGATAGTAATGCGTGAGCTGACCTTGTTCGACTGCACTGTAGGCAACCAGACCGGGGCCTTCGACTTGCTGCGTCCATACGCTGGATGCATCGCCGAAGCTTCCATCCACCGGTTCTTCAAGCCACTGGCCGTCGGGATGAATGATCGATTCAGATTCAGCCGAGTGACAGGACCAGGCTACCCAGTGAGCATCCAGCAGCGCTGTGGTCTGTCGAAAAGCACGCAGCCAGAGCGCATAGTCCTCCGCTTCTAGACCCGACTGATCGTAGGTCAAAAATTGAATGGCAAATTTCTGAGCGTCGATGTCCCAGTCCAGATTCAGGTCAGCCGGCATGCGGTCTTCGAATGGCTTTCTGGACTCGAGCAGCGCGTGTTCCAGCGGGGCCCAGAAGGCATCCAGACCTGCGGCCGCGATCTGCATCTTGGTCAATGCCATCAGGTCGACCAGCGTCATTAACTGACCATGCACCGGCTCGAGCCCGGTCAGATCAAACAGCGTGCCGAGACTGGGCGGTTTCAGGCCGCCCTCGTCAAACAACGTCTGCTCCAGTCTGGACTCGAGTGATTCGGCATTCATCGCAGGGGTCGTCAAGATGAGCGGCAGACAAACGAACAAACCGGACGGCTGCTCGCTGATCGGCGCCAGCGAGTCCCGCGCCGGATTCGCCTGGTGAGTCCCGATGGCGGTCACGCCGGGCGCATGGCGCTGATCCAGACGTCCAACTTCGATCATTGCATTCCACGGTGATCGACTCGGGCTAAGGATCTGGCCTGGCTCCAGCAGCAATCCGGCCATGCACAGATGCGCTGACGTGGCTTCGGGAATACAGGCGGCCAGGTCGTCGGCCACAGGTTCGCTCAACCGCGCCGTTTGTTCGTGCTCCAGAATAAACCCGGCTGCTCTGGACGGTGGACGGATTTCAATTCCGGCGACCAGCCGGATATGATGAAGATCGGATTTCATAAAAATAGCTATTGCGCTGACATGCGGGTCTAGAGCCAGTGCTGGGCGGAACGAATTGGATAAGGAATGAATAAAACAGACGTCACTATACCCGCCTCACTGCGGTGGCATGTGCAGCGCTTCGACCAATTATCAGCCCGGGCGCTGTACCGTTTGCTGGCCGCTCGGATCAACGTATTTGTTGTTGAGCAACAGTGCCCGTATCCCGAACTGGATGGCAAGGACCAACTTGCACTGCATGTCAGCGTGCTGGACACGACCGGGCCGGACACGCAGTTGCTGGCCTATGCCAGGATCCTGCCGCCTGGCCAGAACCAGAAAAAGGCCATCATCGGCCGCGTGCTGACGACGCAGGCTGGACGAGGCATGCAGCTCGGGCGGGCCGTCATGCGACGCGCAATGGATGTGGTTGGGCAGCAGTTCGGTGACATCGGTATTCAAATTTCAGCTCAGCGTTACCTTGAACATTTCTATCAAAGCCTGGGTTTCGAAACCATCACCGAACCCTATCTTGAAGATGGCATCGAGCACATCGGCATGCTGTACGCCCCAGATTGATTCATTACCGCTGCAGCGCTGGATACTTCGGATTGCAATTGCGAGCGCTCAATGTCTACACTAAAACCCCTATCCTGAGACGAATGATGCGACCACGATTTCGATGAACATGACCTCACTATTTCGTGCATCGCACGCCCTGCTGATTCTACTGCTGAGCCTTGTCCTGCCAGCCGAGGCAAACGATGACCAGCTCATGCTGGATCAATCCTCGATCCCGGCCGCAGAAGTATTCAGCGGCGATCTGGATCAAATGGTCGAGCGTCGTGTCATCCGGGCCCTGGTGCCCTACAGCCCGATTTTCTTTTTTGTTGACGACAAAGCTCGCCCAAGAGGCATCAGCCAGGATTACTTGAGCGAATTCGAACAATTCCTCAACCAATCACTGGAAATCGAGGGCATTCCGGTTTCGATCGCGGCGGTGCCAGTAACCCGGGAGCAACTGATCCCTTGGCTGCTGGAAGGCCGAGGCGACCTGATCGTAGCCGACCTGACCATTACGGATGCACGAAGCGAACAGATGCAGTTCAGTGAGCCGATTGCGCGGGGTGTATCGGAACTGCTGATCTCGGGTCCCTCTGCAGCACCGATCGGAAGATTGGAGGAACTGGCCGGACGCACCGTACTGACCCGTGTAGACAGCAGTTATCTGAACAGCCTGAATGCGCTGAGCACGCGACTGGTCCAGGATGGTCTACCCGCCATCGATATCGAACTCGCACCAGGCCACTTCGAGGATGGCGATTTGCTCGAAGTGGTTAATGCCGGCATCGCCGCCCATACGGTCATCGATGGCTATATGGCGCGCTACTGGCAGCAGGCATTGCCCAACATCACCGTTCATGATGAATTGAAGCTGCGGGAAGACAGTGCAATCGGTTGGGCCATTCGGACCGAAAATCACCAGCTGAAGCGCGTCGTCGACGAATTTGTCCGCAGCCACCGCGACGGCACTCTGTTTGGCAATATCACAATCGACAAATACCTGAAGAATCCGAAGTGGATTACCAATCCCGATCAGAATGCAGCTCGGGCACGATTCAACGACATGGCGCATCTGTTCCAGACCTTTGCGCAGACCTATGAACTCGACTGGCTGTTGCTGGTCGCGCAGGGCTATCAGGAATCAACGCTGGATCAGACCAAGCGATCCCACGTCGGCGCCATCGGCGTCATGCAGCTTCTCCAGTCGACAGCAGACGATATGGATGTCGGCGACATAATGGAACTTGAAAACAATATCCACGCCGGCGTCAAGTATGTTCGCTACGTCATGGACCATTTCTTCAATGACCCGGCCATCGATCAACGCAACCGGATGCTGCTGGCCCTGGCTTCGTACAATGCAGGACCTGGACGGATTCGTTCACTGCGCCGAAAGGCGGCCGAACGGGGCCTGGACCCGAATCAATGGTTTGATCATGTTGAAATCGTTGTTGCCCAGGACATTGGTCGTGAAACGGTGAACTACGTGCGCAACATTTTCAAGTACTACATTGCCTATCGCATGATCATGCGCCAACAACAGCAGATTGCCTCGCAGCCCAATCCGGGAAACTGAATCATGAGCAAACGCAACACATCATCGCGAAGGGTGGTTGCCCCGAGCAAGCAACGCATCAAGCAAACACCCGACTGGTCAGTTGTTTGTCTTGCATTGCTCGGCATGGCGATCACGGCGTATCTGTCGTTCGGCAGCCTGTTCAGCAACGCACCGCTGTTCTGCGGCCCGGAATCGGGCTGTGACATCGTGCAGAACAGCCGCTTTGGCACTCTGCTCGGCCTGCCAATCGCCTTGTGGGGCTTTGGTTTATATGCCTGGATTGCACTCAGTGCCTACAGCATGCCGGCCAAACCGAAACGCTGGAAACGTCTGGCCTGGCTGACCGCCCTGGGACTTGCGATCAGCCTGTATCTGACCTTGGCCGGGCTGTTGTTTCTGGAGGCATGGTGTGCCTGGTGCCTGGCGTCCCAGCTGACTATGCTCGCGCTGTTCCTGGCCGTCTGGTTGCGCCCGCCCGAGTCCGGCCCCGGCATGAGCTGGCTGGTCTGGAATCGCAATCTACTGTTGATTTCGCTGTTTTTCTCCGGCGTACTGTATGCCTGGCAAGACGGCCTGTTGCAGCCACCCGAAAATCAGGAACTGCGCGCACTCGCGGAGCATCTCGACGCAACGGGCGCGGCTTACTTCGGTGCCTTCTGGTGTCCGAACTGCCAGGATCAGCGTGAGTTGTTTGGCCGCTCGGCTGATCGTCTGCCCTACGTCGAGTGTTCGCCAAACGGCCGCGGCGGCATCGTGGCGTTCGAATGTGTGTCCAATGACATCACCGCGTATCCGACCTGGATCATCGACGGTCGTCGTCATCAACGCGTGCTGTCCATTGATGAGCTGAAGCGCCTGAGCGGATTCAAGGAGCCGCAAACCTGAACCAGCGCAGATGGCTGCTGCGTCGTCTATTGCACAGCGCATGATGGCTTGATGCATCCAAGCGGTGGATGGCCGATGAACGTCATATCCCGGTCATCATGGCTGGGTACAGTGCAGGCGATCTGACATCGTCCATCCAGAAGGTTGATCAATCATGGTCCGTTGGTTACCGGCAGTCTTGCTATCATTTGCCTCATCAGTCCTGGCTGTTCAGCCGGACTTCATTGCCACCCCCGAGGTTGTCAGAGGCGACAACTCCGATGGGGTGTTCAGCGGTCGCGTATTCCACGACCTGGACCGCAATGGACGACCTGGGCAAGATGAACCCGGTGTGGCCGGCGTGCTGGTCTCGAATGGCCGAGGCTGGACACGCAGCGATGCCTCCGGACACTATGAAATCGCGGCCATTGCCAACCATGACTTGACCATTGTCCAGCCCACGGGCTGGCGTGTGCCGACCGACCGGCGCTGGGTGCCGCAGTTTGCCTATATCCATAAACCGGGCGGCACCGGATACCCGTTGCGCTACGGCGGCCTGCCGGATACCGGACCTGTGCCGGCCGCGGTTCACTTTCCGCTGATTCAGGACCAAGCTGCAGATCAGGATTTCACCTGTGCCGTGATCGGCGACAGCCAGACCTATTCGAATCAGCAGCTGAGCTGGTTGCGAGACGGCGTCATGACCGATCTACTGCGCGCCGGTCTGGAGCCTGAAGACTGCCTGCTGTACGTCGGCGATGTCTTGGGCGATGACCTTGGCCTGCTCGACCGGCTGCTCAAGCTCGGCGCTACGGCCGGTGCGCCACAGTGGCTGGTGCACGGCAACCATGATTTCGATTTTGATGCACGGTCCGATCAGGACTCTGCCGACAGCTGGCGACGCTTGTATGGGCCAAATTACTATGCCTTCGAGCAGGGCCAGGTGCTGTTTATTGCTTTAGACAACGTGATCTATCCCTGCGGGGCAGTCGATCGAGATCGGGGCCGTGAATTCTGCGGTGATCCAGAACGACCGCGCTACAACGGCCGCATCAGCGACACGCAGCTCGAATGGCTGCAGGGACTGCTCGACCGCACCCCCGAGGACCGCTTGATCGTACTTGCACACCACATCCCGTTTGTTTCTTTTGTGGACGCCGGGCGCGCGCAACATCAGACCGATCGGCTTGATCGAATTCATGCCATGCTCGCTGGACGGCCGGCGCTGTCGCTGTCTGGACACACTCATACAATTGAAAACCATGCGCCAGGACAACAGTTCGAAGGCTGGGCTGAACACACCCAATCCGGGCCGTTGCCGTTCCGGCACATCATCGCCGGCGCTGCATCGGGCAGCTGGTTTCAAGGTGATTTCAACATCGACGGCAATCCAATGGCGCTACAGCGCATGGGTGCACCCCCCGGCTATCTGAAGATCGACTTCGTCGGCACGGATTACAGCGAACGGTATATCGGTGCTCGCATCGATCCCCAGCGCGGCCAGTGGATCGGTTTCAACACACCCGCCTTTCGCGAATGGTTTGAAACGCTGTCGCCCGTGCGTTCGCAGAGCCGCGAAGCGCGTGATCCAGTCCCGCCGCTGTCGATCAATGATCTGCCCGATACCGGTATTCTGACCGCTGACGATTTACAGCGCGGTGTCTGGCTGACCGCAAACGTCTGGGCTGGTTCGGCAGAAACGCGGGTTCTGGCTCGATGGTCCGACGGCCGAGTGCAGGTGCTCGAACGCACTCAGCAAGGCACAGGAGAGGCGCCCTTGTCCGGCGCTCAATGGGCCGACCCATTCGCGGCCGAGCGACAACTATCAGTCAGCCGCTATGCGCTGCAAAGCCGCTCCGGTGATGAACGGGCGCAGGGATTCGAGCTGTTTCAGGGCAACCGCTATGGCCCCAGCCCACCCGGTCCGCAGGGTACGCTGGCCGAGCGCAACATGCATCTATGGCGAGTCAAATTACCTGAAGACCTCACTTCAGGCGTTTATCGAATCCAGGTCACAAGCACTAATCGCCATGGCTACACCTATCTTGACGAAGTGCTGCTGGAAGTACTCGACCAGCGTCCATCGCCGTATTTTCGATCCGAGCTATGGACGGACGAACAGGACTGACGCCACGATTCTGTCTTCTGTATTGGTCCGGCTAATGGCCAGCTGATCCACTGCGCAAGTCATGACCCAAGTCATGATTCAAGGGGCACTCCGCACACCGTTTTTCAGCGCTTAGCTGCAGGCATAATGAGGACTGGCTCAGGATGCAGATGCAGTCATGATGAATCATTCAGAGTGGCCTGGCTTTATGGCGGCAGCAATGCTTGCAGTTCAACTCGTGTTCGTCCCGAATTTGGCCGAAGCCGAGGTTCATCATGCGGCTGCGACGCTGGATCAGCTGATTCAGGACTTCGAGCGAAGCGAACTGGAGGCTGATCCGATCCGTGCAGGCCTGGCAGGCGATCTGGAGTCTTCGAGTCGCTGGCCGGATGCTTCGTTCGAAGCGGTCGCGCAGCGGCGCACGCTGGATCGTGACTTGTACAAGCGCCTGCAAAGCATCTCACCTGCCGAACTGCCCGAAAGCGAGCAGATCAATTATCTGGTGCTCGACCACCTGCTGAGCTCACGCATCACGCTGGCAGCATTCGATCGTGAGCGCATTCCGTTCACCAACGATTCCGGGTTCTTTGCAACCCCCTTTCAGGTTGCCCGGACCACGCGCATCATGAATCTTGATCAGGCTGAAGCCTGGCTACTGCGCATCGAACGCATCCCGGCCTGGCTCGATCAGCACATGGCCTGGCTTGAGCGTGGTATCGAGACCGATACCGTGCAGCCTGCATATGTTGTCAAGGCCGTGGTTGATCAGGTCATGCATATCAATGCAACGCCAAGCCAGAACAGCCCGCTCCTGGCCCCGTTCGAAGGGCTGCCAAAGGCGCTGGAAGCCGAGCACGGCGCAGCGCTCCGTGCACGTGCAGGCCGAGCCATCGAACAGCGGGTTGGGCCTGCCTTTGCCCGGCTTGAACGATTCTTTGTTGACACCTATCTGGCCGAGCCACGGAACAGCATCGGTATTGCTGACATCCCAAAAGGGCGGGCGCTGTATCGGGCGCTGGTGCGCTATCACACGACCCTGGATACCAGCCCGGAAGCCATCCATCAGCGCGGCCTGGATGAAGTCCAGCGGATCCGCGCCGAGATGGAGAAGATCATTGCAGAGACCGGATTCGAAGGCAATTTCGCGGCATTCGTCGAACACTTGCGGACCGACTCGAAGTTCTACGCCCGGACCGGGCATGAGCTGTTGATGCACGCGGCCTGGATTGCCAAGCGCGCCGACGACGCGATGCCATCACTGTTCCGCAACCTAGCGCGTTTGCCGTATGGTGTAAGACCAGTGCCGCCTGAACTGGCCCCGACCTACACGACCGGGCGTTACTGGCCCGGCAATGCCGATCAAGGCATCGCCGGGGCGTTTATGGTCAACACCTATGCACTGGATCAGCGCCCGCTGTATGCCTTACCCGCACTGACCCTGCATGAGGGCGTGCCCGGTCATCATCACCAGTTTGCGCTATCGTCCGACATGGACCACGTGCCGCGTTTTCGACGCAACCTGTACCTGACGGCCTTCAACGAAGGCTGGGGTCTGTATGCCGAACGACTGGGTCTGGATATGAACATCTACACCACGCCCTACGAACATTTCGGGCGCTTGAGTTATGAAATGTGGCGTGCATGTCGACTGGTCGTGGATACCGGCATTCATTACTTTGGCTGGACACGTGAACAGGCCGAAGCCTGTCTGCTGGAGAATTCCGCGCTTGCGCCACGCAACGTGACGACCGAAGTTGCGCGCTATATATCCTGGCCCGGCCAGGCCCTGGCCTACAAGCCAGGTGAACTGCTGATTCGTGAGTTGCGCAGTCAGGCAGAGCAGACGCTCGGAACCGAATTTGACCTTCGCAGTTTTCACGATGTGCTACTGTCCGACGGCGCAATTCCGCTGAACGCACTGGAGCAGAAGATGAAGGATTGGATCGCCGATCAGTCCAACCCGCCTGAAAGCACAGCCGCAAGCAGCATCGAGCTGGCTGGCACGTCCTGGCGATTGAGTATGCTGGCTGACCAGCCCACAGACGCTGCAGAAATCACCATGCACTTCGCCGCAGACGGCCGTGTCTCGGGGCGCTCGGCCTGCAACCGCTACTTTGGTCAATGGACTTTGGACGATCGGGATCAGCTCGAATTCAGTCACTTGGGCTCCAGCAAGATGGCTTGTGAACCGGCACTCATGGCACTCGAAGCGCAGTTCCATCAGACGGTCCGCTCCGTTGCAAAACTGAGCATCACAGCCGATGGCATGCTGCAGGCAGCGCAGCAGGGCCAAACCGTCTGGACCGCCCGGGGAATCGACCACCCTGATTAAAGCAGAGCAGTGCGGGTCAGGCCTCCTTTTCCAGCTCCTTGTGCGAGCGGTTGACCAGCAAACGGGAAAACACAATCCCGAGTTCGTACAGCAGCCAGACCGGCAGCGCCAGCAGGGTCTGGGAAATGACATCGGGTGGCGTAATCAGCATGGCGATAAAAAACACGCCAACGACGACGTAGCCCCGGGCCTTGGCCAGCAGCTCCGGTGTAACCAACCCGATGGCCACCAGGGCAACGGTGATGACAGGCACTTCAAACGACAGGCCGAACGCCAGAAACAGAATCAGCACAAAATCCAGGTAGCGGTTGATGTCGGTCATCACGGCAACTCCTTCCGGCGCCATCTTGGCAATGAAGGTAAAAATGACCGGAAACACAACGAAGTAGGCAAACAGGCAGCCCAGGTAGAACAGCAGCGTGGCGGCCACCAACAGCGGCTTGGCAATCCGCTTTTCGTGTTTGTACAAGCCCGGCGCGATAAACGCCCAGGACTGATAAATCACGAATGGCATGGCCACCAAAATCGCCAGAATCAGGACCAGCTTGAACGGCGCAAATACCGGCGAGGCCACGTCGATCGCGATCATGCTAGCGCCTTCGGGTAATGCCGCAATCAGGGGCTCGGATACGACGGCGTACAGCTGACGTGCAAAAGGCACCATCGCAATCATGCACACAACGACGGCCAGCACGGCTTTGATCAGGCGGCTTCTCAGCTCCAGCAGATGATCAATCAGCGATAGTTCCTGATCCGTGTCAGCGCTCGACGACATCGGAATTGGACTGCGAGGCAGACGTTGGATCTGAAGAAGGTATGGATTCTGTAGGTGAGGATTCAACCTCGGATTCGGCCGAGGGCTTATCGCCCGCGTCCGCACTGGGAGATGCCTGCATGATCTTGCGGTTGTGGTCCAGATCCAGCTCGGCCTGCAGCTCCGACTGGATGCCCTGCCAGGCAGCACGCGCCTGACGTGACCATCTCCCTGCAGTGCGGGCGATCCCCGGCAGCCGCTGTGGGCCAACCACGATCAGTGCGATCACGGCCAGCAACAACATTTCGGTAAAGCCGATGCCGCTCATGGCAGAGTCAGGATGAAGCGTTATCGTCGTTCGATCGTTCGGACTTCAGCGGACTGTCTTCAGAAGCATCCTTGTCGCTCTCACTGACACCTTTGCGGAAATCACGGATCGCAGACCCAAGATCGCCGCCGACGTTGCGCAGTTTTTTGGTTCCAAAAATCAGTAGAACGATCAGCAGAACTATCAGGAGCTGCCAGGGTGAAATACCAGCCATCGTCGGATCTCGTCAAAATCAGGTTGGAGTATAGCTCAGGCAGTTTTGATGCGTATTGACGCCCATCCAGCCAGCATCAACAGCAAAGACAGTAGCGTCAAGCCGATCGGGCCCAGCGCTGGCACAATCATCGGCGGCCGGCCGCGATTACAGCCGGCCGGTGGGCCGATTGCCAGTGATTCAAAGCCGACAATGTCAGCGTCGGCGACTTTTTCGGCGGTGCCGGTTACCGGGTCGATGCGCAGTATTTCAGAGGGCGTATTGATGTTTGCGCCGAACAGGCGGTCAGTCACTGCCCACAACGTGCCGGTTTCATCGAAGGCCAGGCCCGCATTGGCATAAGGGCTTGCCGCATCACCCAGCGGGCCAATCATCTGCGCCTGACCGGTCTGAATATCAATTTCATACAGGTTGGGTGAATCCTCTCGATCATTACCATCCAGGCCCTGACCAAGTCCAATCACGCGATCACCCCATACGCTGATGGCGGTGATGGGTGCACCCAGATCACCCACCTGGCCGACCAACTCGAGGGCCGGCTGCTCCGTATTGATGCGATATAGACTTTGCTTGCGATCTGAAACCATCAGCAATTCGCCTTCACAGGTGAAGGCAAGGCCGCTATCCAGCACTTCGCCAATCGGAACTTCAAGGTTATTGCGGCGATTGTTGACCGCGGCGGCCTGACCGGATTCTGTGGAAATGCGGACAAGGGTATTGTCGTTGTCCGAGGCACCGAACAGCGTGCCTTCGGGTGAAAATGCCAGACCCTCGATATCAATGAAGCCGGTCCAGCCGATATAGTCGGTGTCGCCCGTAGCCAGATCGATGCGATACAACGCGTTGACCTGTGTATCCACGGCCAGGTTGCCCCTGGAATTGACGCTGTAGGCATACGTCTGGGCCAATAGCGGCCCGCTCCCGGTTAAAAGCAGGAGCAGCAACAGGAGACCGTTTGTGCGTTTGGCCAGGTGCATGGAATTAGGCATCACTTATCGTTAATTAGTCGACTATTCTTGTCGACTTGCCCCAAATAGTAGCAGATCTGGCATTGTGAACACAATCACGGCTGCGGCTTGCGACAATTAGGCTATTGATCCATTCAGTCGCTGAATCCTTTTCGACATTGCGCCTACAACCCATTGTCTTCAGCACAGTACACTGCAATCTGCTTCCGACACCTTCATCGAGGGCCGACCTGGCATGAGTAAAACCCGGATCCATCACGCAGCGGATGCTTCGCGAGTGCGCAGTCGTCAACAGGTTCGTGAACTGACCGCTCACCGCAAACCACCACGGGTTGGCATCATTCTGGCCAACCTGGGAACGCCCGATCGGCCCGATGCAGCTGCACTGCGCAAATACCTGCGCGAATTTCTGTGGGATCGACGCGTGGTCGAGATTCCGCGCGCGCTGTGGTGGTTGATCCTGAACCTGATCATTGTGCCCTTCCGGTCGCCACAGTCTGCCAAAGCCTACCAACGGGTTTGGACCGAACGTGGCTCGCCGCTGCTTTTTCACACACAGGATCTGGCCATGGCGCTCCAGGACGAGCTGCAGCGCAATTGGCCGCAAGTTTCGGTCTATCCTGCCATGCGCTATGGCCAGCTCAGCATCGCCGAAGCCCTGGAAGATGCCCGGCGCGATAATGTGCAGCGGCTGCTGGTGCTGCCAATGTATCCCCAGTATTCCGCGACGACTTCAGCCAGCGTGTTCGATGGCCTTGCCGACGCACTGAAAAAGACCCGATGGGTACCCGAACTGCGATTTATCAGCCATTATCACCATGACGAGGGCTGGGTCGAAGCCGTCGCCGACCGGATCCGGGCGTTTCAGAGTGAACACGGTGAACCGGAAAAGCTGGTGTTTTCATTCCATGGCATCCCGAAAAATTACTTGCTGGACGGCGATCCCTACTACTGCCAATGTCAGGCTTCGGCGCGCAAGATCGCAGCCAAGCTGGGGCTGGAGCCCAGGCACTGGCAGATCAGTTTTCAGTCCCGCCTGGGCAAAGCGGAGTGGTTGAAGCCCTACACCGACAAGACCCTGCAGGAACTGGCTCGAATGGGCCTGCGACATGTGCAGGTCGTCTGCCCTGGATTTGCGGTGGACTGCCTGGAAACCATCGACGAGATCGGCTTCGAGAATCGCGAAGAATTCGAGGAAGCCGGTGGCGATAGACTGGAATACATCCCTGCGCTGAACGCGCATCCTGATCATGCACGCGTGCTGGCTGATCTTTGCTGGCGTCACGGTCAGGGCTGGCCGGAGTTTTCTGGTCAACTGGCCGTCGGCAAAGAAGAACTCGAGCAGCGGATCAAGCGCGCTGACGTGGCAGCGAATCAGCTCGGTCTCGACACCTGACCGACGTTTTCCAGTCTCCTCGATTGCCTGCGCAATTCAGTCCGGTGCGATACTTGATCAATGTAAGCAGAACCGGCAGGATTTTATTGCAATGACCCAATCGGCATTGACCGTACTGCAGGATGTGTTCGGTTTTTCCAGCTTTCGCGCTGGCCAGGCCGAAATCATCGACTCCTTGATCGACGGACACGATTCGCTGGTGCTGATGCCGACGGGCGGCGGTAAATCCTTGTGCTATCAGATTCCGGCACTGGTCCGTGAAGGCACCGGCATTGTTGTTTCACCGTTGATTGCGCTGATGCGTGACCAGGTCGAAGCATTGAAAGCCTGTGGCGTTCAAGCCGAAGTGCTCAATTCCAGCCTGAGCCAGGCACAGCAACAGACCGTCGAACGGGACTTGGCCGAAGGGCGACTAGATCTGCTGTATATCGCGCCAGAGCGCATCATGCAATCTCGCACGCTGGCCCTGCTGCAACGCTGCGCGCTATCGCTGTTTGCCATCGATGAGGCGCACTGTGTTTCGCAGTGGGGGCATGATTTCCGCCCCGAATATCTGAAGCTGGGCGAACTGGCCGAACGATTTCCTGACGTGCCGCGGATTGCCCTGACCGCGACCGCCGATACCCGAACCCGCGATGAAATCAGCCGGGCGTTGTTCAACCAGACGCAAAAATTATTCGTCGCCAGCTTTGACCGTCCCAATATTCACTACCGCGTGGCCGCTCGCAACAACGCGCGCAGACAATTGCTGGATTTCATCCAGTCCGTGCACCCGAATGATTCAGGCATTGTCTACTGCCTGTCGCGCAAACGCGTCGAGCAGGTATCGCAGTGGCTAGTCGACGCTGGCTTCAACGCGCTGCCCTACCACGCCGGTCTGAGCGCCGAACTGCGCCAACAGCATCAGGATCGTTTCATTCGCGAAGAAGGCCTGATCATTGTTGCCACCATCGCCTTTGGTATGGGCATTGATAAACCGGACGTGCGTTTTGTTGCACACCTTGATCTACCGCGCTCGATTGAATCGTATTACCAGGAGACTGGACGGGCCGGACGCGATGGGCAGGCCGCCAACGCCTGGATGATCTACGGTTTGGAAGACGTCTATCGGTTGCGCCAGTTACTGGCCGACTCCGATCGCTCCGAAGCACTCCAACAACAGGATCGTCAGCGGCTCGAAGCCTTACTCGGTTATTGCGAGCAGGTCGAGTGTCGTCGGCCCGCCTTGCTCGGTTACTTCGGTGAGTCGTACGAAGGCAATTGTGGTCATTGCGATAACTGCCACAATCCACCTGAACTGAACGACGCAACCGAAGAAGCCCAGAAGGCGCTGTCGTGTATTTATCGCACGGGCCAACGGTTCGGTGCGGCGCATATCGTGCAGGTGCTGCTTGGTAAACGCAGCGAGCGCATCGAATCGCTGGGCCATGACCAGCTCAGTACGTTCGGAATTGGCCGCAATCAACCGAAAACCTACTGGCATGCTTTGCTCAGGCAACTGCTTGCACAGGGCCTGCTGGCAGTCGACCCGGACGGGTATGGCGGCCTCAGACTGGACCCGAGTTGCAGGCCGCTGTTGCGTGATCAAGCCTCGTTTGCAATGCGCCAGGATGCTGGCGTATCACATTCGCGATCGCCAAAGAAAGCTTCAGCCAAACAGCATATCGCCCCAGAACACCAGGCGCTGTTCGACCAGCTGCGTGCACTTCGATTGGAACTGGCCCGGGAACAGTCTGTTCCGCCCTACGTGATATTCCATGACGCCACCCTGAAAGCCATGGCCGAGGCGCAGCCGGAAACGCTGCAGGACATGGCTAATATTCATGGCATTGGGCAGCACAAGCTCGATCAATATGGAGAAGCATTTTTGGACCTGTTGATCGAGACCGCTGCCCGACAATAGCGCTCCGCACTCGATCCACCCTGACCGAATCGGCTGAGGGGTCAACAGACCGGTGCTAGCGAAACAGCTGTACGACCGGCGTCAGCAGAAACAGCACAATCAAAATGGCAATGGTGATGTAGGCAGCCATCGGACCGGGATTCGTGCGCAGGGCATCCAACAGCCCTGGCTGAGTGCCCTGTGCTTTCTTCTGATGCCAATCCTGCTGTGCCTGCTGCGCACGTCCAGACTGAAATTCATTGAACAATTCAAGCGCCTGATCGAACTCTTGATCATGCTTGATCCAGATGCTGCCCGCGCTGATCATGAAGGCGCTCGGTGGTACCTGATAGTGATCGATATCGTGTTCGTTCAACAACTGCAACACTTCGATGACTTCATCCTCTGGCACGTGTCGGAGGTTGAGCAACATTTTAGCCATGGTGTAGCCAACGCGCTTCATCGACGGCGTGAATCGCCCTGTTCAATACAAACAAAGTGCCGAACGGCAGATTACCCTTCGGCACCGAGCCGGAAGCACGGATCAACAGTCACCCAGGCGCTCGCCCGACATGGTCATGTTCATTTGCATTGGACCCATTGGCGACTCCATGTCACCGGTCATCTGAGCCGACATCGAATCACCGTTGTATTCCATGTCCATCTGCATGGTCATATTCATATCGCTGCCGGTATCGCACACCATCGTGATGCTGGCATTGTCCTTCTTCAGGCTTTTTTCGGTAATTTCACATTCGTTATCGTCGTTGACGAAAGCCATACCTTCATCAATGGTTTCCTGCGTAATGCATTCGGTTGAAATATCTTCCTGATCAGGGATCGGGAATGGGCCTTCCATGGTGACCTTGCTGGTCATTTGCCATTCGCCGGGCTCGATATTCGGTTTTTCGTCATCAGCCTGGACGTTGCTGACGGCCAAAACCATCAGGGCTGAAAGGATCAGGGTACGCTTAATCATCATGTTCTCCGGTACTATGTGGCTATTGGTGGACAAATCGTATAACGAATAACGTAGTCAGTTTACCGCATAGGACATTTCTTCACTGATTCCAGGCTTTTTTTGTTCGAGGGCAGCATGAAAACCAATCCATACAGCACTAGCATGATTCAATTTATTTTCTTGGCCTTTGTGCTCGGCGTGCCGGCGTCTTTGCCTGCCAATGATCAATTGACAGCAGAGCCGGTTGCGGCAGTGCTGGATCAACGGGCTCGCATCGAGCCCGAAAATCGCATGACCAATGAACGCATCGAGCAATTGCTGCCCAAGCTGATGCAGGAGACCGAAATCGACCTGTGGCTGGTCATGGCTCGTGAATATGCCGAAGACCCGGTGTTCTTTTCGCTGGTGCCACAGCCGGTGTTTGCGGCACGGCGCACGACCATGCTGCTGTTCCACCTGCAGCCGGACGGCACAGTACAGCCATTGTCGGTCAACACCTATCCATTCGGCGCGCCGTACCAGTCGGTCTGGTCCGGCGGTAATCTGGACGAGCAGTGGCAAGCGCTCGGTAATCTGATCGCCGAGCTCGACCCGGCGCGCATCGGCATCAATACCTCACGCCACTGGCCGGTCGCTGATGGCCTGACCGAAGGCCTGCATCGACGCTTGATCGAAGTATTGCCCGAGGGCTTCGACGAACGACTGGTTTCAGCCGAAAACCTGGTGGTGCGCTGGATCGAAACACGCAGTGCTTCGGAACAGGCTGTGTACCCGCATATTTTCAAGCTGGCGCGCTCAGTCATTGCGGAGGGCTTTTCATCCAAAGTCATCACGCCCGGGGTCACGACGACCGACGATGTCGCCTGGTATCTGCGCCAGCGCTTCCATGAACTGGACTTGCCGGTCTGGTTCATGCCGTACGTCAATCTGCAGCGCGAGGGCGTGGCGTGTGAGTCGGACGACCCGTTCTGCGGCACCAGCGGGGTCATCATGCCCGGCGACGTGCTGCATACCGATGTCGGCATTTGCTATCTGAAACTCTGCACCGACACCCAGGAAATGGCCTATGTGCTAAAACCCGGTGAATCCGACGTGCCGGCAGGCTTGAAGCAGGCCCTGGCAGTCGGCAATCAGTGGCAGGACTATCTGACGGATTCGTTCGTTACCGCGCAGACCGGCAATCAGATCCTGGCTGAAACCCGGCGCAAGGCGAACGATGCAGGCATTGAATCAAGCACGTATACACACCCGATCGGGTTCTTTGGTCACGCGCCAGGCCCCACCATCGGCATGTGGGACAACCAGGGCGAAACACCGGTGCGTGGTGACTGGCCGCTGCATCCGAATACGGCGTACGCCATCGAAGGCAACATCCGCACTCAATTACCCGAATGGGGCAATCAGGGCGTTCGAATCAAGCTGGAACAGGGCGCGCTGTTTGACGGCGAGCACGTCACCTACCTGGCCGGGCGGCAAACCGAGTGGCATCTGATCGGCCCAAAAACGGCACGTTGAGGGAGACCGTATCGTTTGCAGCACCGCATTGAGTAACTTGATGCCTTAGCCGCCGCCCTGCGCGTCTGCATCGTCCAGCCGCTGATCGGCTGCTTCCTGCAGCTGATCTTCTACTGCGCGCGCCCGATCCATTGCATCTTCCTGAGCCTGCAGCAAGTGGGGTGAATCCTCTTCTGACGTCGTCTCTGGTTCTACAGCCTGATCCGAACAGGCAGTGAGCAGAAATAGCGAACTGATCAACAGCATCGCCAACGTGGTCCTGACCGCTTGCATGGTTTTTTCCCTGTCGGAAATGATCAACATGGCGTTCTCCGGTTAAGAATTCATCAACATGACCTCTGCACTATAGACCGTGCAAGCCCATTTCGGTAGGCTGATTAGCTGATTCTATTAACGAGGTTGCATCCATGAAATCAAAGGTCCTTGCCCTGACGGCAAGTCTGATGCTAACGATCTTATCCGCGCCAACCTGGGCTTCGGATGAGGCTTCCCTTGCCTACCTGGACGATCTGCCCCCGCTTCTGGATCGCGAGATCTTTTTCGGGGACCCGGAGATTGCCGGCAGTCAGATTTCGCCGAACGGCGAGTACATGACGTTCCGGCGGCCGTATCAAGGGGTGATGAATATCTGGATCAAGCCGCTCGACGCCGATTTTGATGATGCCCGACCGCTGACCGCCGATGAACGCCCGGTCTCCAGCTACTTTTGGAGTCAGGACTCACGCTATGTGCTGTACGTGCAGGACAAGGGTGGCGATGAAAATTTCCACGTGTATGCCGTTGATCCAAAGTCCGATGCCGAAGAAGCCACTGGCGTTCCGGCCGCTCGCAACCTGACCGACTTCGATGACATGCGCGCCCTGCTGTACTCGGTGCCAAAAGCCAAGCCGGATACGATCTTCGTCGGCATGAACGACCGCGATCCGGCACTGCACGATGTCTATTCCGTTTCGATCGAAAGCGGCGAGCGTGAACTGATCGTTGAAAACACGGCCAACGTTGCCGGCTGGTTATTCGACCTGAACGGGAATCTGCGCATGGCTGTGCGGCAGACGCCGGAGGGCGGTACCGAGACGCTGAAGGTCGAAGACGGCGAACTCGGCGCAGTCCTGTTTGACTGCGACTGGACCGAAACCTGTGGGCCGCTGCGCTTCCACCCGGACGGAGAACAGGTCTACTTCCAGAGCAACAAGGGCGACGATGTCGATCTGACCAGCCTGTATTTAATGGACGCCGAGAGCGGCGAGCTGACGCTGGTCGAATCCGATCCGGAAGGCGAGGTTGATTTCGGCGGTGCCCTGTTTTCGAATGCAGAGGATGAACTGCTGGCAACCGTGTATGTCGGCGACCGCACCCGCGTCTATCCAAAGACCGATGAAGCACGCGCAATGTTGGACTTTCTGCGTGAAAACCTGCCCGACGGTGAACTGAACGTGTCGCCCCAGACCAGCGATGATCGACTGATCAAGGTCACGGTCTCCAGTGATGTCAATCCAGCGACAGTCTATCTGTTCGACTCCGAAACCATGACGGTCGAAAAGCTGTACGAAGGTCGTCCGGAACTGCCGACCGAGCACATGGCCAATATGCAGCCCATTCGCTATACGGCCAGGGACGGCCTTGAAATCCCGGCCTACCTGACCTTGCCCAAAGGCGTGGAGCCCGAAGGCCTGGCCCTGGTGGCATTGATTCACGGCGGCCCTTGGGCGCGCGATACCTGGGGCTACTCGTCGGGCGTTCAGTTCCTGGCCAACCGTGGCTATGCCGTATTGCAGCCCAACTTTCGCTCGTCGACCGGTTTCGGCAAAGCCTTCCTGAACGCCGGCAATAACCAGTGGGGCGATGCGATGCAGGACGACATCACCGACGGCATTGCGCACCTGGTTGAGCAGGGCATCGTTAACCCTGACAAGGTCTGCATCATGGGCGGCTCCTATGGCGGCTACGCAACGTTGGCCGGCATGACCTTTACGCCGGAGGTCTACAACTGTGGCGTCAGTATTGTAGGTCCGTCCAACCTGATCACCCTGTTGAACTCGATCCCGGCCTACTGGGGCCCGATCCGAAAGATCTTCACGCTGCGCATGGGCAACACCGATACCGAAGAAGACCGTGCCCGACTCGAACGCCAGTCGCCGTTAAACAGCGTCGATAACATCGAGTCACCGCTGCTGGTGATCCAGGGCGCCAACGATCCACGCGTCAAGCAGGCCGAATCGGATCAGATCGTCATCGCGATGCGCGACAAGGAATTGCCGGTGGAATACATCGTGGCGCCGGATGAGGGCCACGGGTTCCAGGGTCGCGAAAACCGCATTGCCATGTTTGCCCGCATCGAAGCGTTTCTGGCCGATCACAACGGCGGACGGTATCAGTCGGAGATGCCGGAGGATATTGCCGCACGCCTGGCAGCGATCACCGTCGATATCGACGACGTCCAAGCGCCGCAGATTGCGACGGAACTCGATGCCGCTCGCATCAATCCGCTGCCGCTGGTCGATGCTGACCTGGTGCGGATCGGACCACAACAATTCCAGGCGACGCTGAACATGAGCGGTCAGGAGATCCCGATTCAGGGCAGTCGCGTCGTCAGCGAAGTTGATCTGAATGGTGAAACGGCACTCGAAGTTGTTGTCACCAGCCAGAGTCCGATGGGCAGCGGAACCGATACCTATCACCTCGATGCCGATTCACTGCTGCCGATCCTGCGCAATATCGAGCAGGGTCCGGCCACCATCGAGGCTCGTTACGAAGGCGATCGGGTCAGCGGCCAGATCCTGGCCCAGGGCCAGACCATTCCGATCGAGCTTGAGTTACCTGCACCATCGTTCGGCTCGGACAGCGCATTGTTGACCGCCGTGCTGGGCATGCAGTTGGAGGACGGATTTACAACGAACGTCCGGGCAATTGAAGTCGGCATGCAAAATCGCGTACGGATCTACTCGGTCACGGTCGAGGGCAGCGAAGATATCAGCGTGCCGGCAGGGGAATACTCCACCTGGCGCGTCGCGATTGAACCGCTGGACGGCGAAGGTGGCGGCCAAACCCTTTGGGTCACACAGCAAGCACCGCGGATGTCAGTCAAGTCCGAGACACTCTTACCACCGGCGATGGGTGGTGCCACCGTCTACTCGGAACTGACGTCACTGGACCCCCCTGAAGCCTGAGCAAAGCAACACGAACTTTACCGAAGGCCGCTGTTCCAGCGGCCTTTTTCATAGGCCAGACCGATTGATCAGCGGTCTGGAATGGTCCGGCGATTTCCAGGCTGGTCGGACCACCTTAAGACCGAAAATTTGGAAATTCGGGCCATTTCCGACCCAGCATTAAATAGCGACTGTGATAGGCTTACTCTCCGTTTGAACCTGTCTAACCGCGCATCAAGACCCGGTGCTGCTGGTTGACGTTGTTTTGGATCGTTTTCGAGATCATGCCCAAAGCCAAGCTCAACGCCAACACACCCTGTTTACGCCAGCACATCACCGATGCCGTCAGCCAGTATCTGAAGGATATGGGCAACACACCGCCGGATAATTTGTATCAGGTGCTGATCGCCGAAGTCGAAAAACCGATGATCGAGACGGTGCTCGAACACACCAATGGCAACCAGTCACGCGCAGCCGAATTGCTCGGCCTGACGCGCGGCACGCTGCGCAATCGAATCCGCCGTTACGGCCTGTGACTTCTCGCCCGGCCTCGATTCGACGCGCATTGCTCAGCGTGTCCGACAAGCAGGGTCTGGTCGAACTGGCTGAAGCACTTCATCAAGCCGGTATTGAATTATTGTCGACCGGAGGCTCTGCAGCGATGTTGCGCGATGCCGGCGTGCCGGTCCGGGATGTGTCCGACTACACCGGCTTTCCGGAAATCATGGGAGGTCGGGTCAAGACCCTGCATCCGCTCATTCACGGCGGTCTTCTTGCGCGGGCCGGACTGGATGATGACGTTGCGGCCGAGCACAACGTGTTGCCAATCGATCTGCTGGTCGTCAACCTGTATCCATTTGCAGCGACCGTAGCCGAAGCCGACTGCACGTTCGAGCAGGCCGTTGAACAGATCGACATTGGCGGACCGGCCATGCTTCGTGCAGCCGCCAAGAACCACGAACGGGTCAGCGTGCTGTGTTCGCCGTCAGACTACGCGGGCCTGATTGCGCAGCTGCCAGACGGTCCGGATGCGACGCGCCGTCGCGAGCTTGCATTGAAAGCCTTTGCACACACCGCACACTACGATGGTCAGGTCAGTCAGTGGTTTTCGCGCCAGCAATCTGACGACACTCTGCCGACGCAACTGAGCCTGAATATCGACCAACACCAGGCGCTGCGCTACGGCGAAAACCCTCACCAGGCCGCCGCATTGTATGTGCCCCGCGGGGTTGAGCCGACCGGACTGGCCGGTGCCGAGCAGATTCAGGGCAAATCACTTTCCTACAACAATCTGCTGGACGCCGATGCCGCATGGCAGGCAGTGCAGTCGCTGGCATCAGAGGCTGGCTGTGTAATCATCAAGCACACCAACCCGTGCGGTGCAGCTCAGGCCGAACAACTGGTCAACGCCTATCGCAAGGCCCTTGCCTGCGATCCAACCTCGGCGTTTGGCGGTATTCTGGCGTTCAATCGTGAACTGGATCAGGCCACTGCCAGCGCAGTATCCGACCAGTTTGCCGAGGTCATTCTGGCGCCCGCGGTCAGCGAGGCAGCGCGCGCAGTGCTGGCTCAAAAGAAGAATATGCGCGTGCTGATTCCGGCCGCGCCGTCCAGCAATGAACTTGCGCTGACCCGAATCGACGGTGGCTGGCTGGCCCAAACGCTCGACCGGATCGATGATGCGCCGGATGACTGGCGAGTCGTCACTGCCCGTCAGCCGGAGGAGCATGAATGGCTGGATTTGCGCTTTGCCTGGGCCGTTGTCAAGATGGTTCGCTCGAATGCCATCGTGCTGGCCAGGGACCGCGCCACGATCGGAGTTGGCGCCGGGCAGATGAGCCGCGTTGACTCTTCACGCATTGCCAGCCTGAAAGCACAGGATCAGAATCAGGCTCTGACCGGTTCGGTCATGGCGTCAGACGCATTCTTTCCGTTTGCCGACGGCGTGGAAACGGCCGCTGAAGCCGGCGTCGGCGCCGTTATCCAGCCCGGCGGATCCAAACGCGATGATGAAGTCATACGAGCCGCAGATGCCGCCGGAATGGCCATGGTATTGACCGGACGCCGTCACTTTCGTCACTAATTCAACGTCATGCGAATCCCAATCCTGACCTATCACGGCGTTGGCGTGGACGGTAACGACTATGCAAGCAATGACCATATCGGACTCAAGACGGATCTGGAACGATTGCATGCCGAGGGCTTTCGGGTCATTTCGCTTGAACAGATCGCGCGCGCACTGATCCTGGGCACGCTTGACCAACTGCCAGCGCGGGCCCTGGCCATCACCTTTGATGATGGCAGTGGATTCGACTTTTTTGACCTGGAGCATCCCGCCTTTGGTCCCCAACGAAGCCTGCTGAACATCCTGCGCGATTTCCAGCAGCAGTTCGGCATCGAGGCGCAGCCCGGACTGCATGCCACCAACTTTGCCATCGTATCGCCGGATGCGCGTCAGGTGCTCGATCGTACCTGCCTGATCGGCCAGGGCTGGTGGGGCGATGACTGGTGGGCTCCGGCGAATGATGAAGGCCTGATGTCGATCGCCAATCATAGCTGGGATCATCGCCACGGCACGCTGCCGGAATCGATGCAGTTCAGCCCCGGCTACGGACAGTTCAAGGAGCTTTCAGGCATCGAAGAATGTGACTGGCAGGTACGGCAGGCACAGCAGTATCTTCAGGATCGGCTGGGCCAGCCCCCGCTGCCCATCTTTGCCTATCCCTACGGCGAGGTTGCGCCGCTGCTGGCCGATGACTATCTGCCACAGCAAGCTCAGTCCCTCGGCCTGCTGGCTGCGGTCACCGGCGAGCCGGCTCCCGTGACCACCGACGTCGACTGCTGGCGCATACCACGCTATATTTTTCGCCGCGATTGGTCTGAGCCCGACGAATTGCTCCGCGTACTGCATGACTGACTTGCAATCGGAACCGGTTTGCATTGAAATAACGTAATCAGACGACTCATCCGCAGCGCAACGTTACCGATATGAATCAAGCCGGCGAGCTCAATGAATGCTTTCGAGTCGTAGAAGTCTCCGACGCAGCTTTTGTGGCCGGCGGGCTCTTTCAACTCAAGTTCGGCGACCCGATCCCGGACTATGGCCGCCACCTGGTTGCGCTGTACCAAAACCATTCGCATCAATACGTGCCGGTTGGCTATCTGAACGTCTTTCCGCATGACACCGTAGCGCTGATTGGTGGCGGCTGCACCGACGGCCGGGCTTTTGAATACATTGACCAACAACATGCCGATGCAATTCGCGCCTCGGGCGGCACGCTGTTCAATCTGCTGCGCTACGCATTCACGCGGATGGCCACCGATTACGAGGCCTTCTTTGGCTACTGTGGTGATGCGCGCGCCGAAGAAGTCGACCTGGCCGCTGGCTTCAAGCACACCGGGGTTCCGCAGCTGCTGGTGAATTTCCATCGGCCGGTCGTTCATGCTCGGCGCGAGACGCTCATCAAAGAAGTCGCTGCACTCGGGCCGTTTTAACTGCACTGATAACGGTTTTTCACCTGCTGGTGCATAATGCGGTCATTCACTCCTCGATCCCGAAATCATGTGCCCACCGTTTCAATCATCCGAACGCCATGTCGTACGTGGCTGTCTGCTGCGACCAGTCTTGCTCCGCAGCGGTATCACTTGGCTGATCGTCGTGGCGGCACTGTTCCCGACGCAGTGCCTGATTGCTCAGGAACCGGCACCGGTGGTGATCGCCGAGCCGACAGTCGAACCGGCGGTGGAGCGGGTCGAGTTGACCGGATCG
>JGI12210J13797_10009223_pt1 | contig 76191 bp, 68 predicted proteins | sample ElkSlonscriptome_3_FD_13797 | JGI IMG/M metagenome (IMG submission 13797) | reverse complement strand
GAGCCGATCCGGCAACGACAGGATTGACGATCTCAAGATGCGACGGGTTGAAGGCCAGTGCCAGATGGACCACGCCTCCGGGCGTGCGTACATCGGAACTGAAGCCCAGATGGTATTTGACGTCGCCAGAGCGATTCGGGTCATCCTTGGCCATCTGGCCCTCGAACTCGGCGAACAATTCACCGGGGCTCTTGCCGAGAATGTTGATCAGGAGGTTCAGTCGTCCGCGATGCGCCATGCCAATGACCATTTCCCGCACGCCCTGGTTACCGGAATGACGAATCAGGGCATCGAACAGCGGAATCATGCTCTCTCCTCCTTCGAGGGAAAACCGTTTCTGTCCGACGTACCTGGAGTGCAGATATTTCTCCATTCCCTCTGCGGCGGTCAGTTTTTCGAGCAGACGAATCCGCTCCTGTTCAGACGGTGTGTAGTGACCACGCGTGCTTTCCAGCCGCTGCTGCAGCCACTGGCGCTGATCGGTCTCTCCAATGTGCATGTATTCCACGCCGATCGATCCGCAATAGGTGCTGCTGCAGATGTCGATGATTTCCTTGAGCGGAAGGCGATCGGGTGCGGCGAGAGAACCGGTGTGAAATGTCGTGTTCAGATCCGAATCGCTGAGGTTGTGAAAACCCAGCTCCAGGTCTGGCACGCGCGGTCGCTCGCTGAGGTTCAGGGGATCAAGCTTGGCCTGCTTGTGGCCGCGGACGCGAAAGGCATTGATCATCCGCAGCACGCCGGCCTGTTTATAGTCCTCGGCCAGCACGGGCGCGGCCCCACTGCTTCCGAGTGCTTTGAAGTGTTCGGCGATCTCGCCATGGCGAGTGTCGTCGTCCAGGCGCGGCCCGAGCTGGGAAAAAATCTGCTGCCAGTGGGCCGCAACGGATTCTGGGTCATCAAGCCACTGTTCGTAAAACTCCTCCACGTAGGCGGCGTTGCCTCCGGACAGGTGTGATGTCCGGTACTGCTCCAGGAGGTAATCGGTCATGTGGAAGCGCTCTTGTTCGGCGTGAAGATCAGTGCTCACTGATTATACCGGGACTGGTCATTTGATGGGCCGCAATCGAGTCCGACAATGGTCTCAAGGCTGGCCATTTTGCGCTGCCTCGCAGCAGAACCCCCTTCGGAGGCCGCTAGCGGACCACCGACGGTCCCCGGGGGCGGTCAATCGCGCCCAGCTCGAGCAGTTCGTCTAGCGCGCTTTCCTCCTCTAGCCAGTGCGCGCTCAAACAGCGACCCTCACTGAGCTCGAGGGCGAGTTCTGCAGGGCAATCGATGAGTTCGCCGTTGACAACGAGTTGATTGTCCTCCAGAAGTGCGAGTCTTGCGGTTGCCGCAAGACGCACGGGATGGCCGGCTCGCAGCTGCCGCGTAATCGTGGTCCTTTCAATGAGTTCATCGCCGGGCCACAGGCGCCAGCGTGTCAGAAATGCAGCCAACAGCCGACCCATACTCTGATCGTCAAGCTCCAGGCACTGCGCAAGCAGTCGACGCGCTTGATGAATCAGGTCTGGGCCAATCCGATCAGGCCGATGGGGATCGATCGTCCTGGCCTTCAGACGCTCCTGGGCTGACGGATCCTCCAGGAGGGCTTCAGCGAGCTGAAACATCAGCTCCGGTCCGGAAGGTGTTCGCAGACCCACTGACCAGGTCTGGCAGCGACTTTGGGCAACGCCGTGATGGCCAACGCCGGGGGGGAGATAAAGCACATCGCCGGGCTCCACCTTGACCTCGAGATCTGCCGACCAGTGCGCAATGAGCGCCAGTTCAAAGCGCTCGTCGAGTTCGAAGTCCTTCATGAAGGACAGCTCCCAAAGGCGATGACCCTCGACCTGAACGAGGAACACGTCGTAGGCGTCCTTGTGAGGCCCGACCGATCCGCCTGGCACGGCCTCAGAAACCATTACGTCGTCCAGAATCCAGTGGGGCAGAAAACGAAATTCATCAAGGATCGCGGCAACCTTTGCATCGACCTTGTCCATCTCCTGCACCAGCAGGGTCCAATCGCGCTGCTCAGCGGGGAGATCGTCTTGCTTGACAACGCCGTGGGTGACGCGCCAGTCCTCGGACGCCTGCGCACCCTGCACCAGGCGGGTCGGCAGATCGTTGCTATCAGCCAGCGCAAGCATCCTCGTGAGGTCGACCGCATCGGGCTGAAGCCAGCCACGAATCAGACACGGACGACGATTCCAGTGGTCGGTCAGGAAACGAGCGGCTTCGAAGCCGTTGAGTTCCGGCAGGTGGTTCATACGTGGCGCTTGATATCCCGCGCCAGCGTCGCAGCAAGTCCGACATAGTTCGACGGCGTCATCTCAAGCAGACGATCACGATCTTCATTTGGGATTTCGAGGTCGCGAATGAAAGCATGAAGGCGGTCGCGATCGATGCCCTGACCGCGGGTCAGGGCCTTGAGCTTCTCATAGGGTTCGGGCACCTTGTGCAGTCGCATCACGGTCTGAACCGGCTCGGCAAGCACCTCCCAGGCCTGGTCGAGGTCGGCCGCAATCCGCTTCGAGTCGGGCGCGATTCGTTCGAGCCCACGGAGGATCGACTGCCAGGCCAGTGAACAGTATCCGAACGCCGCTCCCAGGGAGCGCTGGACCGTCGAGTCGGTCAGATCGCGCTGCCAGCGAGAAATCGGAAGTTTGGTCGCCATGTGGTCAAGCAAGCTGTTGGCCAGTCCGAGATTGCCCTCTCCGTTTTCAAAATCGATCGGGTTGACTTTGTGCGGCATGGTCGATGAGCCGACTTCGCCATCGACCAGCTTTTGCCGGAAATAGCCGAGTGAAATATAGGACCAGCTATCGCGCGCAAAGTCGATCAGGATGGTGTTGATACGAATCAGCGCGTGGCTGACCTCAGCAAGCATGTCGTGGGGTTCGATCTGGGTGGTGTAGGGATTGTAGACAAGACCAAGGTCCTCGACGACCTGTCTTGACAGTGCGGGCCAGTCGATTTCGGGGCAGGCGGCCAGGTGGGCATTGAAATTACCGACCGCGCCATTGATCTTGCCGGTCAGCTCGATCTGGATCAGGGCCCGGCGCTGTCGCCTCAGCCTGAAAACGACGTTGGCAAGCTCTTTTCCGAGGGTCGTCGGTGAGGCGGTCTGCCCGTGCGTTCTCGACAGCATCGGCAGGTCGGCCGTCTCCAGCGCAAGGGATTGGAGGTGATGATCCAGTCTGGAGAGCAGGGGATCAAGAACATCACTGATCACGGCCTGAACAATCAGAGCCCAGGACAGGTTGTTGATGTCCTCACTGGTCAGGGCAAAGTGCACGAACTCCACGTGGGGGGCCAGTGTCGGGCGCTTTCCCATTGCCGACTTCAGCCAGTATTCGACCGCCTTGACGTCGTGATTGGTCTCTTTCTCGATGGCCTTGATCGCTGCGGCATCATCGTCGCTGAACTGCTCAACGAGTTCATCCAGAAAACGCTGATCGTCTGGCTCGAGTCCGGGCAGGGCGGTGAATCCTGAGCTGGAGACCAGCGCCTTGAACCAGGCGATCTCGACGATGACTCGATGGCGCATTAGGCCGGCCTCGGAGCTCAATTCGGCCAGCTCCTGCAGCCGGGCTGCATAGCGTCCATCCAGCGGTGAGAGTGCGTTGAGTGCTTGCGGATTCATGCCCTGTTCCTGTGAAAATCGATGCCCTTATGATAGCGGCCATGAGGGTTCACGCGACGCCCCCGCAGATCACCAAGACGATGCCAGTTTGGTTGACTGCGGCGCTTCAGCCCCGCCAGCGCTTCACAATATCCGAATAGGCATCGACTCTTCTGTCACGCAGAAAAGGCCAGATTCGTCGCACCTGCTCGCTCCGCTCGAGATCGACCTCCGCGATCAGGAGCTGCGCCGCGTCGTCGGCCTCGACCAGCACTTCGCCCTGCGGGCCGGCAATGAAGCTGTGGCCCCAGAACGCCGCGGCGCGACCGGCGCCCGAGCGATCCGGTTCGAATCCAACGCGGTTACAGGCCAGGACAGGCAGGCCGTTGGCGACGGCATGGCCGCGCTGGACTGTGCGCCAGGCGTCCAGCTGCCGTGCCTGTTCACCGGCGTTATCGTCCGGGTCCAGGCCTATGGCGGTGGGATAGATCAGCATCTCGGCCCCAGCCAGCGCCATAAGGCGGGCTGCTTCTGGATACCACTGGTCCCAGCAGACCAGAACGCCGAGGCGACCAATACTGGTCTGGATGGGATTGAATCCCAAATCCCCAGGGGCAAAATAGAATTTTTCGTTGTAGCCGGGATCATCCGGAATGTGCATCTTTCGGTAGATGCCTGCCCGTGAACCGTCCTGGTCGAAAACGATCGCGGTGTTATGAGACAGGCCCGCCGCGCGGCGTTCGAAGATACTACCCACGATCACCATTCGATGAGCCCGGGCGGCCGACGATAACGCCTGGGCCGTGGGACCATCGAGGGGTTCGGCAAGATCATGCAGCTCCGGGTCCTGAAATTTGCAGAAGTATTCACTGGCGTGCAGCTCGGGCAGAACAAGCAGCTGCACTCCCTGCCTGGCTGCTTGTTCGATCTGTTCAAGAGAGCACTGTCGATTGTCGTCCAGATCAGGGCTCATGGCGTGCTGAACCAGCGCGGTTTTGATTTGACGGGTCATCGAACAAGCTCCGGAATATGCATGGTGGCGCAATGGGGGCCGCCGAATTGGGTAATCATCGTTCGGGCGGGCACCGGGATGACATCGCGATCAGGAAGGAGTTCGCTGAACAGGCCAACGGCGGCTTTGTCGCTCTTAACGCCATAGGCGGGGACCAGACAGGCGCCGTTGACGAAGACGAAATTTGTGTAGTTCGCTGGCAGGGCCTGATCGAAGGCTTCGACGCAGGGCAGGCCAATCAGTTGATAAGGCTCACCGTCGAGGCGGCGCAGTGATTGCAGTTCGGATTCAAGCGTTTGAGTCCAGACCGGATCCGGCTGTTGCTGGTAGACGATGCGACCATCGGAAACAAAGCGGGCCATCGTGTCGATGTGTCCGTCCGTGTCGTCCCCGGGGAGTGCGGGCACCTCGATACCGAGGACCGCTTCGAGCTGAAGCTCGGTTTTAAGATGCTCGGCGATCTCGAAGCGTGCAAGCTCTGGAAGACGCTTCTCAAGACACCACCAGTTGACAAGAACACGGCGTTGGCCATCGGATTCGATCGCGCCGCCTTCGAGCTCCAGGTCCACGGCAACATGTGCATAGCCTGAAAGCAACGGGTGATCGATGAGTCGACGGTTGACACGATCATCGTCCCGGGACTCGTATTTACCGCCCCAGGCATCGAATCTGAAATCCAGCGCAGTGGCATGGCCCGGACCGCCCGCAAGGCAGATGGGGCCATAATCTCGACACCAGGTGTCGTTATAGGGGATGACCACCGGATGCAAGTCCGGATGATCGACGCAGGGCAGGGAGCCAATCCGGTCCGCCGATTGGACGAGGGCGATGACGGGTTGATAGGGGAGGATGCGTTCGATCAGCTCACGATATTCAGCCTGAATCTCAGGAAGGCGGTCGGCCCAATCACCACCCGCGTCCGGCCAGGCCAGTAACGTGGCACGCTGCCCTTCCCATTCGGCGGGCAATCTCATGCGACGAGCTGACCCCCCTGAGCCCGTTCGAGAACAGCTGATCAACCCAACTGCCGAATCAATTCGTCTCGGATTCCGCGTCTGAACTCTCGTCGATTTCCCGCAGGACGGCCTCGGCATGGAGCACGCTTTCGATCACGACCCGGTGCTCAAAATAAACGCTGTAATCGTCGAAGATCCAACGCGTGATCGGCGGTTCTCCAACCGGACCGACCCGCTCGGCAGGCTCACCGTATCGCGCTTCTACCTCGGTCATGGTCAGGCCGTTGACGGGGAGGTCGCGCAGCATCCTTTCCCTGACCTTTTCGATCAAAAGTACGTCGGCGCTGGCTCCGCTACTCAAGCTCAAGAAAATCACCCCCCAAAGCAGCGTTGCGATCGGCTGTCTGATCATGGTGTTTTTTCTCATGGATGGCCTCTGTCAAGAAAGTAAGGTAATCAATGTCCCGAGTTGCCCTCGACTAGGCACCGTATGCTCGGTTCGCCCGGTCACGCTGCGTTCCAAGTGAAGGGTTCAGAATGACGACAATGACACCCGCCCGGAACGATTGAAGTCTAGCATAGGAACCAAATTCCAGGAACGAAAGGAAACCCCATGAAAACAGCAGTGATTACCGGTGCGAATCGCGGCATTGGTCTGGCGCTCGTGCAGTCCCTGAAAGCGCACTATCGGATCCACGCGATCTGTCGATCGAGCTCGCCCGAGCTCGAAAAAGAAGACGTGGAGATCATCGACGGCATCGATGTTGCCAGCGCGCAAGGAGTCGCGCGGCTGGCTGAGCAGATGAAGGCGATTTCAATCGACCTACTGATCAATAACGCCGGGCTTCTGCGCCCCTCGAGTCTGGAGGGCATCGAGACCGAACTCACGGACTGGCGTGCTCAATATGAAATTAACGCCCTGGCGCCGCTCCGGGTCACCTCTGCGCTGTCCGTTCAACTCGTCGAAGGGGGCAAGGTTGTGATCATCACCTCTCGAATGGGCTCGATCAGCGACAACAGCTCAGGCGGCGCGTATGCCTATCGAATGTCGAAAGCTGCAGTCAACAGCGCGGCAATGTCCCTGGCCCATGAGTTTCATCCCCGGCGAATTGCGGTTGGTCTATTCCATCCAGGCTACGTTCGAACGGGAATGACCGGCGGATCGGGCCATGTCGATCCGAAGGAAGCCGCTCGAGGATTGACGCGCAGGATCGATGAGCTGGACCTCATCAGTAGCGGCCAATTCAGGCACGCTAACGGGGAGCCATTACCCTGGTAGTCTTCTCAGGCCAAGCGGGCCTGCTCGCCAAGCAGCCTCAGCCAGGCCTGGTAGCGAAAGCCGGGCAATTCGCCAGACTCGGCGGCGTCCCGAATCGCGCAGCCAGGTTCTGACCGGTGGCTGCAGTCGCGGAATCGACAGCGGCCTCGAAATGGAAGGAATTCCGGGAAACCCCGGACCAGCTCCCGAGGGAGCATCGACCACAGGCCGTATTCCCAGACACCTGGCGTGTCCACGAGCCAGCCGCCTTCGGGAAGACGATAGAGTCGCGCCGATGTGGTCGTATGCGTGCCTTTGCCGGTGACCGTGGACAGGGCGCCGGTCTGGGCCTGCAGGTCAGGAATCATCGCGTTGACCAGAGAAGTCTTGCCCACGCCTGATTGGCCCGCGATCAGGGTGGTCTGACCCGACAGTACTCGTTCAAGCCTAGCCGTATCCGCGCTCGGACGGCACTGCGTACGAATCACCCGGTACCCCAGGGTCTCGAAATCGGCCAGATGACAGAAGGGCGGCTGATCAGGCATTTTCAGGTCCGCCTTGTTGACCACCACCACCGCGTCGACCTCACACAGCTGGCAGGCGGCCAGATAGCGATGGATGAGATCCGGGCTTGGCGCTGGCTGGGGGGCGATTACGATCAGGGCCTGATCCAGATCGACCGCAATCGGCTTGAATCGACCGCGTGGATCGCCGCGGCCGAATCGATTTTTAGCCGGAATGACTTCAATCAACTCATCACGCGCATTGAGTTGAACCGTCTGGCCAGGCAACGGGCGATCCATGCGGCGGGGAAGATGGAATGCGGCAAGTCGACCTGAATCCATTTCGGCCACGGCTCGATTCGCCCAGGCTTCCAAGACAATCGCCCGCGAATTCAAGCGCCTGGCGTCCCGTCGGCTTGATATAGTCCGGGCTCAACCGAATCAAGGTGCCGCTTCGCATGGACAACTCTCGTCTGATCTGGATCGACCTGGAGATGACCGGGTTGGACCCGGACACCGATCAGATCATTGAAATCGCAACCATCGTGACCGATTCCGAGCTGAATGAAGTCGCCGTCGGGCCGGTGCTCGCGATCGCGACCACAGAACGCACTCTGGCGGGCATGGATGAATGGAATCAACGCACGCACGGCAATTCAGGCCTGATTCAACGCTGTCTTGACAGTGCGGTTGACCTGGAAATGGCTCAGCACCGCACCCTCGAATTCCTGTCGCAACATCTGCAGGCGGGTGCCTCGCCGATGTGCGGCAACTCGATCTGCCAGGATCGGCGCTTTCTGGTTCGCGGCATGCCGAAGCTCGAGGCCTTTTTTCACTACAGAAATCTGGATGTCAGCACCATCAAGATCCTCGCGCAGCAATGGGCTCCTGAGATCTCGGCAGCCTTGAACAAGTCCACCTCTCACCAGGCGCTGGATGACATCAGGGATTCGATCGAAGAGCTCCAGTATTACCGGAAGTTTATGGGCCAACTTTCTGGTCTTGCAAAATAAAAAGGTTGATTTCGAGCTCGTCATTTCGACTCGCCATCACTTTTCGGCGAGCATTCGCCAGGTATCGACGACCGTGTCGGGATTCAGCGACATGCTTTCGATGCCCTGATCCAGCAGCCACTCTGCCAAGTCAGGATAGTCGGACGGTCCCTGGCCACAGATACCAATGTATTTTCCGCGCTCTCGGCAGGCCTTGATCGCCATGCTCAATAGCGCCTTGACCGCGTCATCGCGTTCATCGAACCGGTGAGCGACCAGGGCTGAATCGCGATCCAGGCCCAGCGTCAGCTGGGTCATGTCATTCGAACCGATGGAGAATCCGTCGAAATATTCAAGAAACTGATCCGCCAGCAGCGCGTTCGAGGGCAGTTCACACATCATGATCAATTTCAGGCCGCTGTCGCCTCGTTTGAGCCCAAACGATTCCAGGACCTGAACGACCTCGCGCGCCTCTTCGACCGTTCGAACGAAGGGGATCATCGCCCAGACGTGGTCGAGTCCCATGGTTTCCCTGACCTTGCGCAGCGCTCGACATTCGAGTTCGAAAGCGGGCTTGAAGGTGTCATCGACATAGCGTGATGCGCCACGCCAGCCGATCATCGGGTTCTCTTCATCCGGTTCGTATTGCTCGCCGCCGATCAAATTGGCGTATTCATTGCTCTTAAAGTCCGACAGGCGAACGATGACCGGATGCGGGCCGAATGGAGCGGCGATGGTGGCGATACCCTCGGCCAGCTTATCGACATAGAATTCGACCGGCCCCTCATAGCCGGCGATTCGGCGGTCGATCTCGGAGCGAATGTCTTCGCTCTGGTCACGGTATTCAAGCAGGGCACGCGGGTGAATTCCGATCATCCGATTGATGATGAACTCAAGACGTGCGAGGCCGATCCCGTGATTCGGGATCTGAGCGAAATCAAAGGCGCGATCCGCGTTGGCGACGTTCATCATGATTTTCAGAGGGGCCGGCGGCATTTCGCCGAGCGTGTCCTCGGTCCTGCTGAATTCCAGTCGGCCCTTGTAAATGCGGCCCGTGTCGCCCTCGGAGCAGGCGACGGTGACCTCTGCGTCGTGTGGAACCCGCGCGGTCGCGTCGCCACAGCCCACCACGGCGGGAATGCCGAGCTCCCGAGCGATGATCGCGGCGTGACAGGTGCGGCCACCGCGATTGGTCACGATTGCCGACGCACGTTTCATGATCGGCTCCCAATCCGGGTCTGTCATGTCGGTAACCAGCACGTCACCGGCTTCGACATCGTGGATCGCATCAAGTGATTCGATGACTTTGGCGCGGCCAGCCCCAATACGCTGACCGATCGCGCGGCCCTCCGACAGAACGTCACCGGTCTGTTCGAGCCGAAAGCGTTCCATTGCCTGGCCGGAGCGACTCTTGACCGTTTCCGGGCGCGCCTGAAGAATGAACAGATCGCCAGACTCTCCGTCCTTTGCCCATTCGATATCCATGGGCCGGCCGTAATGTCGCTCGATGGTCAGGGCCATTTCCGCCAGTCGTGTCGCATCCGAATCGCCGATGGAGAATCGATTGCGCAGCTCATCCGGGGTGTCCTCCGTATGCACACCAGATCCTTGCGCATAAACCATTCGGCTCGCCTTGCTGCCGAGCGAGCGACGCAGAATTGCTGGCTTGCTGGATTCGAGATTGGGTTTGAACAGGTAGAATTCGTCAGGATTGACCGCACCCTGAACCACGCTTTCGCCCAGCCCATAGCTCGAGGTCACGAAGACCACGTCGCGATACCCTGATTCGGTATCCAGCGTGAACAACACGCCAGCCGAACCGCTCCCGGCGCGCACCATCAGCTGTATGCCGGCTGACAGCGCCACATCATGGTGCTCGAAGCCATGATGGACGCGGTAGGCGATAGCGCGATCGTTGTATAAGCTGGCAAAGACCGCGTGCAGCTTAACCAGGACCTCGTCGATTCCGCGCACGTTCAAAAACGTTTCCTGCTGTCCGGCAAAGGAGGCATCGGGCAGATCCTCGGCCGTCGCGGAGGACCGCACGGCAACCGCGAGGTCCACGCCGTAGCGTTCCTGCATCTCGATGTAGGCGCGACGAATGGCCTGCTCGAGGTCGGACTGAAGTGGCGTGTCCATGATCCACTGCCGGATTCTGCCGCCCGTCTCGGCCAGCGCACGGGTGTCTTCCGGATCCAGCGGCTCGAGTTCGTCCTGGATCTTTCTGGCCAGTCCCGACTGGTCCAGGAATTCCCGGAACGCATCGGCGGTCGTCGCAAAGCCGCCCGGAACGCTGACGCCGAGCTTGCTCAGGTGACCGATCATCTCGCCGAGAGAGGAGTTTTTCCCACCGACTCGCGGCAGGTCGGCCATGCCCAGATCATCGAGCCAAAGAATATAGTCAGTCACGTAAAGCCTCGGATTGATGGTTCAAGTCATCGGTCAAACCCGGTATTCTAACCGCCCCATTCCTATCAACGGCAGTCTGATTCCATGCGCCGGACCGTATTCTTTGTTTCCGACGGCACCGCGATCACCGCGGAAACCTTCGGGCACAGCCTTCTGACCCAATTTTCCGCTGTGGATTTCCGTGAAATCCGGCTGCCCTTCGTCGATACGCGCAGTAAAGCTCAGGATGCCGTATCGTTGATTGATCGGGCCGCCGAGGCCGATGGGAAGCGTCCGCTCGTTTTCAGCACGATCGTCGACACCGGGATCGGCCGCGAGCTGACCGCGGCCAACGCTCACGTGTTCGATATGTTCGCAACCTTCATGGAACCGCTCGAGGAGGTCCTCGGAGTCGACAGTTCGCCACGTGTCGGTCAGGCCCACGGCATGGGTAATAGCCATGCCTATGAAGACCGCATGGAGGCGACCAACTACGCCTTGACGCACGACGATGGGATCAGCAAAAAGCTCGATCAGGCCGATGTGATTCTGGTCGGCGTGTCGCGTTCCGGCAAGACCCCCACCTGCCTGTACATGGCGCTGCATTATGGGGTTAAGGCCGCCAACTACCCCCTGACCGAGGAAGATCTGGAGCAGCCCCGCCTGCCGCAGTTTCTCCGCATCCATCATTCGAAGCTCATCGGTCTGACGATCAATCCAGAGCGACTGGGTCGGATTCGCGAAGTTCGTCGCCCGGGCAGTCGCTACGCTTCCATCAAACAATGCCGCTACGAAGTCGATGCGGCCGAAGCGATGTTCCGGGTCGAGAAGGTTCCCGTGCTGTCGACGACGGGCTCATCGATCGAGGAACTGGCCAGCCGAATCCTGCTGGAGCAGGGCCTGCAGCGGGAATAATCGTTCTCTGCTCCGTTCTGGATACGATGAGGCTTGTCATTTGTTCAAATTAACACCACAATTAGTGAACTCTGGCACAACAATTCTGGTCCATCCTCTGACAACAATACGGAGATCGAGCGCGTCGAGATCGGCGTGCGCCAACCCTGACTCATGCTGACCACCGTCCGAAACTTGCATCCGCCGACCCAGGTCCTGGCCCGTCGCCTGCCCGAGCTTCATACCTCGGTCTTCCGGGCATTGAACCTGTTGATGCCCGACGGGCTGAGTCGAAGCGACTGCCTGCTCTCCCGAGTCGGAAGCGGGCCTGATCTCTACATGCAGGTGATCGAACGACACGATTACACGACCTTTCTGCGACTGACCTACCTGATCGGCGACAGCCAGCAGCATGATCCCAATGCCCATATCCGTGTCTATCACGATGCGCGCATGGCTGAAGCCACCGCATTCAGCCCAGAGCAGGGCATCCAGCGTCTCGCGGGGCCCGAGCTGCCGATGCAGAGTCTGGTGGTTCGAAATTGGCGCCTGAACAAGGCCCTGCTCAAATGGCTGGATTATTTGCTTGATCAGGGCCACAGCGCCCAGACGCTGCAACCGGTCGAGGAGCGACCTGAAATGGGGGCAGACCTGGCCGGTCACGAAGTCGGCTAGTCACCCCTCGAATTCTGGTCAGATGCTGGCCGAAAGGCCTCGGGCTCGTCTACAATGGTGCCCCGGAAAACAAGCCTGCTGCCTGCTTAGCGTCGCGAAGGCGCGGTTGATCTTCAACGCGTCCCGCTGCGGCGCCTGACCCGGAGGTCATGAGTGTCCCCAAAAAAGGCTCTACTGGTACTGGAAGACGGCACATCGTTTTCCGGCCTCGGCATCGGTGCGCCCGGCGTTAAAACCGGCGAAGTGGTGTTCAATACGGCCATGACCGGATATCAGGAAATCCTGACCGACCCAAGCTATGCCGGCCAGCTGGTCACGCTGACCGCAGCCCACGTCGGCAACACGGGAGTCAACGCATTCGACGCCGAGTCTGACCGGATTCACTGTCGCGGCCTGATGGTCCGCGACTGCCCTCGACGGACGAGCTCCTGGCGATCGGAAAAATCCCTGGACGACTACCTTCGCGAACACGACCTGGGCGGCATCAGCGGATTGGACAGCCGCTCCCTGACCATGCACCTGCGCACCCACGGCGCGCTCAATGGATGTCTGATGGTTGGCGACGACCTTGATGCCGAGGCCGCGCTCCGCGAGGCCCGCGCCTGCCGATCGATGAGCGGACTGGACCTGGCCAGCAGCGTGACGGTCGATGCACCGATCGAATGGTCAGAGGGTCGATTCGATCTTGAGAAGAATACATTCAATCTCGAGAAGCGCGAACGCGCGACGGGCGAGAACAGCTTTCACGTTGTCTGCTACGATTTCGGTGTCAAGCGCAATATCCTTCGCCTTCTAATCCACGCTGGCTGCCGCGTCACGCTGGTGCCTGCGCAGCACCCGCTCGAGGCGGTCCTGGCCATGGAGCCCGACGGCGTCATGTTGTCCAACGGACCGGGCGACCCGGGCCCACTGAACTACGCAATCGAGGCCATTCGTCGATTGCTCGAGCAGCGCATTCCCACCTTTGGAATCTGCCTGGGACATCAACTCCTTGCCCTGGCCAGTGGCGCCCGGACCAGCAAAATGAAATTTGGTCATCACGGCGCCAATCACCCGGTCAAGGATCTGGCCTCGGGGCAGGTCATGATTACCAGTCAGAACCACGGTTTTGCCGTCGATGAAGATTCTTTGCCCGGGCACGTCAAAGCGACCCACCGCTCGCTTTTCGACGGCAGCCTGCAGGGCATCGAACTGGTGGACCGCCCCGCTTTCAGTTTCCAGGGCCATCCCGAGTCCAGCCCGGGCCCCCATGACCTGCGCCCCCTGTTTCAGCGATTCACCAGGATGATGGCCGATGGGCGCTTGAATCCCGGTGGATGCAGATGATTGAATCACAGCTGATGGAAGTCCTCTAGATGCCGAAACGTACCGATATCGAATCCATTCTGATCATCGGCGCTGGTCCGATCGTCATCGGGCAGGCCTGTGAGTTCGACTACTCAGGCGTGCAGGCGGTCAAAGCGCTTCGCGAAGAGGGGTATCGGGTCATTCTGGTCAATTCGAACCCGGCCACGATCATGACCGACCCGGAAGTGGCTGACACGGTCTATATCGAACCGATTCGCTGGGATGTCGTCCGCGACGTGATCGAGAAAGAGCGGCCAGACGCGCTGCTACCGACCATGGGCGGGCAGACCGCGTTGAATTGCGCGCTCGATCTGGATCGGGAGGGGGTCCTGGCCGAGTTCGGCGTTGAGATGATCGGGGCGTCCAAACAGGCGATCGACATGGCCGAGGACCGCGAGCAATTCCGTCTGGCCATGGGCGATATCGGGCTGGAAGTGCCAACAGCGGCGGTCGCCCACTCGCTCGATGAAGCGATTGATATCCAGAAGACGATCGGCTTCCCGACCATCATCCGGCCTTCCTTCACGATGGGTGGTTCAGGGGGAGGCATCGCCTACAACCGGCAGGAATTCACCGAAATCGTCAGCCATGGTCTGGACCTTTCTCCGACCAACGAGGTGTTGCTCGAAGAGTCCGTGCTCGGCTGGAAAGAATTCGAGCTCGAGGTGGTCCGGGACCGCGCGGACAACTGCATCATCGTGTGTTCGATCGAAAACCTTGACCCGATGGGCGTGCACACCGGTGATTCGATCACCGTGGCACCCGCCCAGACCCTGACAGACAAGGAGTACCAGGCGCTGAGGGATGCAGCGATCGCGGTCCTGCGCAAAATCGGCGTGGACACTGGCGGCTCCAACGTCCAGTTCGCCGTCAGTCCGGAAGACGGTCGGATCCTGGTGATTGAAATGAATCCCCGCGTCTCGCGCTCATCGGCGCTTGCGTCGAAAGCGACCGGATTCCCGATTGCCAAGGTCGCCGCCAAGCTGGCGGTTGGGTACACCCTTGATGAACTGCTCAACGACATGACCGGCGGCGCCACACCGGCATCATTCGAGCCGGCCATCGACTACGTTGTCACCAAGATTCCCCGATTTGCCTTTGAAAAATTCCCGGCCGCAAATGATCGATTGACCACACAGATGAAATCGGTCGGGGAGGCCATGGCTTTCGGCCGGACGTTCCAGGAGTCGCTGCAAAAAGCCCTGCGAAGCCTCGAAACCGGCCTTGACGGTCTTGACCCACAAAGCTACGAAGGCACGATGTCGGAGATCGACTTGCGGATCAGGCGAGAACTTCAGGAGGCCGGCCCGGACCGCTTGCTCTACCTCGCCGATGCCTTTCGTCGCGGCCTGGGATTTGAAGAGATTCATCGCTTGACGCGAATTGATCCCTGGTTCATCGACCAGATTGCCGAGCTCATCGAACAGGAGTCGCTGATCAGCGAGCAGGGTGTCGCGGAACTGGCCCCCGAACGATTGCTGGAACTCAAACGCTTCGGCTTCTCGGACGCGAGGATCGCTGACCTCGCCGGGGTCGACGAGGACAGCGTAAGAAAAATCCGTCACAAATCCGGGTTGCGACCGGTCTACCGTCGAATCGACACCTGCGCTGCAGAATTCGCGACCGAGACCGCCTATCTCTACTCAACCTGGGGCGAAACCTGTGAATCGGCACCGTCGGACGCGCCCAAGATCATCGTGCTGGGTGGCGGCCCGAACCGAATCGGGCAGGGCATCGAATTCGATTACTGCTGCGTGCATGCCGCGATTGCGATGCGCGATCTCGGTTACGAAACGATCATGATCAACTGCAACCCGGAAACCGTTTCCACCGACTACGATACGTCCGACCGGCTCTATTTCGAGCCGTTGACGCTGGAAGATGTTCTCGCCGTGGTCGACCTGGAAAAACCAGAGGGCATCATCATCCAGTTCGGCGGGCAGACGCCCCTTAAGCTGGCGCGGGCACTGGAAGCGGCGGGCGCACCGATTGTTGGCACCACGCCCGATTGCATTGATCTGGCCGAGGACCGCGAGCGTTTCCAGGCGCTGCTGAAAACCCTCGATCTGAAGCAGCCTCCGAATCGGACTGCTCGCGACCCGGAATCGGCGATCGTGCTGGCACGTGACATCGGTTACCCGCTGGTGGTTCGACCCTCCTACGTTCTTGGTGGTCGCGCAATGGACATTGTTCACGGCGAGGATGAACTGCGGCGCTACATGACCGAAGCGGTCAAGGTCTCGAATGATTCACCGGTGCTGCTTGATCGCTTTCTTGACCATGCCATCGAGGTCGACGTTGACGCACTCTGCGATGGCCAGCGCGTGATCATCGGCGGCATCATGGAACACATCGAAGAAGCGGGCGTCCATTCTGGCGATTCGTCCTGCAGTCTGCCGCCATTTTCTTTGAGTGAGCAGGTGATTGAAGCCATTGCGGACCAAACCCGAAAGATGGCGACTGCACTCAAGGTGGTCGGTTTAATGAATGTCCAGTTCGCCGTACGGGAAGAAGAGATCTTCGTCCTCGAGGTCAACCCTCGAGCCTCCAGAACGGTGCCCTTCGTGTCGAAAGCCACCGGAACGCCGTTAGCTCAGGTTGCGGCGCGCTGCATGGTTGGGCAGGATCTCGCCCAACAGGGAATTAATCAGGATCTCAGATCGGGTTTTTATTCAATCAAGGAGCCGATCTATCCTTTCATCAAGTTCCTCGGTGTCGACCCCATCCTCGGGCCAGAGATGCGTTCAACGGGAGAAGCAATGGGGGTCGGCCTGAGCTTTGGAGCGGCAGTCGCGCGCGCTCAGCAGGGGGTTGGTATCCGAGCTGCTGCCAGTGGTTCTGTGTTCATCAGCGTTCGTGACGCCGACAAAAAGCGCCTCATTCCCGTCGCCCGGGAGCTGTCTGATCGGGGCTTCACGCTGATCGCCACTGAAGGCACGTGGAAGCATCTGGTTGAAAAAGGAATCGAATGCGCCTACGTTAACAAGGTGGCGCAGGGGCGACCGCACATCGTCGATCTGATCAAAAACGATGAGATCGACTACATCATCAACACAACCGAGGGTCGGCAGGCAATTTCAGATTCGTTTTCCATTCGCCGGCAGGCCTTGCAGCACAAGATCAACTACTCGACCACGATCGCGGGTGCCAAAGCCACGCTTCGCGCGCTCGATCACTGGAACGATCGTGGTGTGCGCAGCCTGGCCGAACTCCACGAGTTATAAGGAGCAGAAATGACCCAAATTCCGCTGACAAAATCCGGGGCAGAGCGACTCAAATCAGAGTTGGAACGGCTGAAGAAAAAAGAGCGGCCCGCTGTCATCGAAGCGATCGCTGAAGCCCGAGCACATGGCGACCTGAAAGAAAACGCGGAATATCATGCTGCACGCGAGCAGCAGGGGTTTATCGAGGGACGAATCCAGGCGCTCGAAAACGCCCTCGGTAATGCCAGAATCATTGATCCGAGTCAGACAGACGTCGGGGACAAGGTGGTTTTCGGCGCTCACGTCACCCTGCTCGAAGAAGCTGATGACGCGGAGGAAGACACCTGGCAGATCGTCGGCGAGCTTGAGGCGGACGTCAACGAACGGCGGCTCTCCATCGGCGCACCCCTGGCACGAGCCTTGATCGGCAAGCAGGCCGGTGATGTCATCGAATTTCAGGCACCCAACGGTGTCCGCGTCTATGAGATTGTCGACGTCGAATATCGTTGATCGATCCGCCGGATGATCATCTTACTGGTGCCCGAACTCGAGGCCCTGCTGTCCGAAGCTGATTGCGCTCCTCGCCTGCTTTCCAAGGTCATTGCAAGAGGCCACAGGCGCTCGATCGACCGCAACGCCTACCTGTCGGAACTGGTAACCGATCAGCCTGTCGGACCGGCCGCCATCGCACGGCACCATGATCGTCCCGGAGATTCTTTCGGCTGCTGGACCTTCGCCGACCCGGTCATTCTCCGTCCCGATCTGAATGCGGTCTGGGTTGAACCGCATCGATTTGACCCGATCGATCAGCCGGCGGTGTCCGAACTGCGCAGTTTTCTCGCAGAGTCCGGCATGGACTTCGAACTGATCCGGCCCGAACGGGCCTATCTCAGACTGAAACGCGCTCCATCAGTCGAGTTCACTCCACCCTGGGACTTCCGGGGAAAGAGCATGGACCACGTGCTCCCCACAGGGGATCACGCTGCATTCTGGATCCGAACCCTCAGCGAATGCCAGATTCTGCTGCATCAACATTCGGGAGCAGCGGCCCAGACGCCATCCGGTTTGTGGTTCTGGGGAACCGGGACGCTGCCCGAATCACCGCCACCAGCCCGCGTTAGTCATCTGATCGGTCAGGCGGACGGGCTGCAGGAACTCGCCGGATGGCTCGATCTCTCCTTGGCACCGCAGGAGAGCGGCACTCCGGACTCAACGCTGCGCGCCTGGTCACCCGAGCCCGGGCAGGAGGCCATGCCGTCTCTGGAACAACTCGATGTGCTGCTTCGCCCGATCTGGCGCCGCCTTCGTCGGGGCGCCATTGATGCGCTGGAATTGGCCAGCCGACGGTCCGTCTATCGTCTGTCTCCGAGCGATGCCTGGCGCTTCTGGAAACGGGCAGGGCAATGATTCGATCGGTCGTCATTCGGCGCCGCTCAACCGGCGAAGCACAGCTAACTGGGTGCCATCCGGTCGTCTCAAGGCTGCTGACCGCGCGCGGCGCGGATTGTAAACCCGACTATGATCTGGCCCGCCTGCTGCCGCCGACGCTCGGCGGCCTCGATCGGGCAACAGCGTTGATCGAACAAGCCATTAGAGACCAACAGCGCATCATTGTCGTGGGTGATTTTGACGCTGACGGAGCAACGGGGACCGCGTTGGCGGTAAGAGCACTGAGGGCGATGGGCGCGGGGCCAGTGGACTGGGTCGTCCCAGATCGATTCCGGCACGGGTACGGGCTCGGCGAGACACTGGTCGAGGAAATCGCGCCAGGCAAGCCCGATTTACTGATTACGGTGGACCAGGGCGTCAGTTCGATCGACGGTGTGGCGCTGGCAAAGTCACTGGGGATTCGAGTCATCGTCACGGATCACCACCTGCCGGGTGATCGCCTGCCAGAAGCCGATGCCATCATCAATCCCAACCTCGATGGCGATCCTTTTCCATCGGGCGCGCTGGCCGGCGTGGGCGTGATGTTCTATACCCTCATGGCCTTGAGGGCTCGCCTCAGGGCGTCGGGCTGGTTCGAATCCAGAGCAGAACCGAGACTGGATGCCTGGCTCGATCTCGTTGCTCTGGGGACGGTCGCCGACCTGGTTCCCCTTGATGAGAACAATCGAAGGCTGGTCCATCAGGGTCTTTCCAGGATCCAGGCGGGCCGGGTGAACCCCGGCATCGCCGCACTTCTGGAGCTGGCAGGGCGGAACCTCCGATACGTCGGCGCCTCGGATCTCGGTTTTGCAGCCGCGCCGCGCCTGAACGCTGCAGGTCGCCTTGATGACATGGGCATCGGCGTCCGCTGCCTGCTGGCCGATGGCGAAGCTTCGGCCTGGTCGCATGCTCGACAGCTCGATCAATTGAATTCTGAGCGCCAGGCCATTCAAGCCGACATGCAGGAGGCCGCAGAAGCGCAGGCCCATTCCCTGGCTGAGCGCTTCGGCGATGCTTCGGAATCGATACCGAACGCGCTCTGTGTGTTTGACGACAGCTGGCACCAGGGCGTGGTTGGTCTGGTGGCCGGAAGGCTGATGGAGCGATTCCAGCGGCCTGTGATCGCCTTCGCGCCGTCGGAAGCTGGAGGGGATGCGCTGAAGGGTTCGGCGAGGAGCCCGGCGGGTGTCCATATGCGCGATCTGCTGGTCGAGATCGACGTCGCCCACCCCGGCCTGATCGAAAAGTTCGGCGGCCATGCCAGGGCGGCTGGCCTGTCACTGCCTCGCATTCAACTCGATGCTTTCAGCCAGGCGTTGACAAACACGCTGGCTGGAGTGCGCTTTGATATTGAAGAGGTTGAAAGCGATGGGGCGCTGGCCGGCCCCGATTTTTCGGTCGAAGTCGCAGAGGCGCTTGCGGCGGCCGGACCCTGGGGCCAGTCCTGGCCCGAGCCGCTATTCGATGGCCAGTTCGAGGTTCTGGATCGGCGAGTGGTTGGAGGATCGCATATGAAAATGCGCTTGCGGCCCGTCGGCGGTGGACCGATCCTCGATGGGATCGCATTTCGTGCTGGCCCGCTCTGCCATCAGGAGCTGCCTGACCCGCTGCACCTGACCTTCCGTCTGGAGATCAACCGGTTTCGAGGCCAAATTCAGGTGCAAATCAATATCCAGCACCTGGTTTCGGCGGTTGCGTCCTCGGAAGGAAGATCGAGGCCATCGAATCCGACCCCGGCAGCGGGCTGACTTCAAGGACCGAAATCGCTACAATGGGGAGTTACTCCAACCCGAACGGGTCCTTAATCCTTTGATCGCTGTGCGCCTTGGCGGCAATATGCCGGTGGGCGAGTGATCGATGCTTTCGGCCTGTTCGCGGTTGGCTTCTCAAGAATCGATTCTGACACTCTGGAGTTCGCATGCAGCGCACACTGTCCATTATCAAGCCCGATGCCGTCGCCAAGAATATCATCGGTGAGATTTACACCCGCTTTGAACGCGCCGGCCTCAAGGTCGTTGCCGCCAAGCTCAAGCACCTCAGCCAGGCAGAAGCTGAAGGCTTCTACGCGGTCCACTCGGAGCGGCCCTTCTTCAACGATCTGGTCAAGTTCATGACCTCCGGCCCCGTCATGATCCAAGCCCTGGAGGGTGAGGACGCCATTGCCCGCAACCGAGAATTGATGGGCGCCACGGACCCTGCGCAGGCGGCCCCCGGCACGATCCGAGCGGACTTTGCAAGCAGCATCGATGCCAATGCAGTCCACGGATCGGATGGTGAAGATACGGCCGCCGAAGAGATCCGGTATTTCTTCGGTGAGGATGAGATATACTCACGATAATTGACAGGATCTCTTAGAGAAGAGCGCTAAATGTCTGCAATCGAAGCAGAAAAGCTCAATCTTCTCGGCCTTGATCGAGCAGGATTGGTCGAGTTTTTCGTCCAGCTGGACGAGAAACCCTTTCGTGCGCGTCAGATTCTCCAGTGGATCCACCAGCGGGGGGTCACCGATTTCGACCAGATGACGGATCTTTCCAACAGCCTGAGAGCGCGTCTCCAGGGGCTGGCTGTCATCGAGGCGCCTCGTGTGATCCGCGAGCAAGTCAGCGAGGATGGGACGATCAAATGGCTGCTGTCGGTTAGTGGTGGCAGTGCGGTCGAAACGGTGTTCATTCCAGAGGCACAGCGCGGGACCCTGTGCATCTCCTCGCAGGTGGGCTGCATGTTGAACTGCACCTTCTGCTCGACGGCGACGCAGGGCTTTAAGCGCAACCTTTCAACGGCTGAAATCATCGGCCAGGTCTTTCATGCCGTACAGAAGTTGGCGAGCGGGCAGTTTGGTGACCGCCGAGTGACGAACGTCGTGTTCATGGGCATGGGAGAGCCATTGCTCAACCTGGTCGGAGTTCAGCCGGCGCTGAATCTCCTGCGAGAGGATCTAGCCTACGGTCTGGCCGCGCGTCGAGTCACCATTTCAACGGCGGGCGTCGTCCCGGGTATTGAGCAGCTGGGTCAGGGCGTCGAGTTCGCCCTGGCGGTCTCGCTGCACGCACCCAACGACGAACTTCGCTCGAAGCTGGTCCCGCTCAATCGGAAATATCCGGTGGCCGAGTTGCTCGACGCCTGCAAGCGCTACGTCCGGGGCGGTAATCGACGTACGGTCACCTTTGAATACACGATGATTGACGGCGTTAATGACGGCCGCGCTCAGGCCAAGGGGCTTGTCAGGGTCCTGAACGGCATGCCCTGCAAGATCAATCTGATCCCGTTCAATCCCTTCCCTGGTACGCCGTTCAGACCCTCCACGCCCGACGCGATTTATGAGTTTCAGAAGATCACCCGCGCTGCGGGGATCATTACCACCGTGCGCAAGACGCGCGGTGAGGACATCGACGCTGCCTGCGGTCAGCTGGTCGGTAAACTGCTCAGTCCGAGCGAACGTCGTCGCACGGTGCAGGAACAGCTCGCTCAGCAGGCGATGTCGCCGTGAGCTGGACCCTGCGGCTGGCAATCCTCCTTCTGGTCGCAATGACAGTGGCCTGTGCCAGTTCGACCAATAGCACGCGATCTTCCCTTGAACGCAGCTCTGGTCTGAACAGCTCCAGCCCCATTCGGGCTGCCGAAATCAACACGCGCTTGGGAATTGGCTACATGGAGCGCGGTCAGCTTGAGGTCGCGCTGGAAAAACTGCAGATCGCCGTGCTTGAGGATCCAGGCCACGTCCCGGCGCATTTCGCCCTGGCGCTGCTGTTCGAACGATTGGGGGACGATCACAACGCGGAGCGTCACTACCGTGCCGCCGATCGCCTGGCACCTGATGACGGCGGCGTTCAGAACGCCTACGGCGTGTATTTGTGTCGCCAGCGCGACTTCAGGCAAGCGGACAGTCACTTTCGCCGCGCTATGCAAGACCCCTTCTACACCACGCCGGACGTTGCCCTGACCAACGCCGGCTCCTGTGCACGCCGCGCTGGCCATGAGCAACAAGCCATCGACTACCTACGTGAAGCGCTGAATATCGACGGCAGTAATCCGGATGCCTTGTATAATTTGTCGGAAATCTATTACCAACAAGGGGATTCATTCCGGGCACGGGCCTTCCTGCAGCGTCTTGAGACCCAGGGCTCGACGGAAGCGGCCACCTTTTTGCTGGGGTTCCAGATCGAATCGGATCTCGGAAATATGGAAGAAGCGCAACGCTATGCGGTTGTTCTGGAACGCGATTTTCCGACCAGCCCGGAGACTGAACTAGTGAGACGATTGATTCGCAATGACTCCTGAAGATTCTTCCATCGAAGCCAATCCCCCGGGCGAGCAAGCTGGCGCCGGAAAGGTCGAGCCATCCGAACGCTTCAAATCCATCGGACAGCAGCTGAAAAAAGCACGTCGAGCAAAGTCGCTCGAGCGCTCGGAGGTGGCCCGTCAACTGCACCTCCCAACCCACGTGGTCGACGATCTCGAGGAAGGGCGAATGGCTCGGCTCGCGCCGATCTACAGGCGGGGCTACATCAACAATTATGCGGCGCTCCTCGGCATCGAGTCGAGCGAGCTGGGCGATGGGATAGGAACTGACCCACCGCCCGCCTTGACCCAGGTTCTTCCGGTCAGGCGCTCGCGCTTTCGCTTTGAAAGGTATATTAAGTTTGCCACCTATCTTGTTGCTACTATTGCAATAGTACCGCCCCTCGTTATGGTCTATTTGAATACGGGAGTGGGTCTTTTCGACGCCGATCGCCCTCGTTCCGAGACCACGAGAACCGAGCTCATGCCGCTCACGCCGGACGAATCAAGCGCCTCTACGCCTGACACTGCAGCGGGCGACGACGCTCAGCGCCCGGTCACCGCATCGGCCATGCCCCTGAGTCCGATGCGGTCGCTTAATGGGCCGGAGGATATCGAGGCGGAATCGGATCTCCAACAGGCCTCCGGGGAAGCAGCACCGGCGCTTATCCCCGACACGCCGGCCTTAATGGCGCTGACGCTCCGCTTGAGTGCCGATAGCTGGGTGGAAATCAGCGGTGGCGATGATCAGCGTCTTGAGTACGACCTGCTGCGCGCCGATCAGGTGCTGACCTACGAAGGCGAGCCTCCGCTCAACATCCTGCTCGGCCGTGCCAGTGCCGTCGATCTGCTCCTTGATGGCGAACTTGTCACCTACGATGGACACGATCGGGGGGACGTTGCCGAATTGAGGATCACGCGGGACGGGGCAGTTCAGCGATAACTCCTCCGCTTCCTCCGGTATTCCCTGGTGAGCGAAGTCGCGCAACAAAAAAAACCTAAAGGCAGATGAACAAACTTCAATCCATTCGTGGCATGCATGATGTGCTGCCGGAAAACTCCGCGCTGTGGCAGCGGCTGGAGCAGGAACTCCGGTCGACTGCCGGACGCTATGATTTCCATGAGATCCGAATTCCGGTCGTTGAGAGCATCGAGGTCTTTACGCGAGCGATCGGTCAGACCACGGATGTCGTCGAAAAGGAAATGTATGCTTTTCCCGATCGCAACGGCGATGTTCTCGCGCTTCGCCCCGAGGGCACGGCGGGTGTGGTGCGATCGGTGATTCAGCACGGTCTATTGCACACACCGGGTTTAAAGGTCTGGTACACCGGCCCGATGTTCAGGCATGAGCGTCCGCAGCGAGGACGACAGCGCCAATTTTATCAATTCGGGGCCGAGGCCTTTGGGCTTGAGCAGCCGGCCACCGACGTTGAATTGATTATGATGGTCGAGCAGATCTGGCGCCGGCTCGGACTGCGCGACCATCTCGAGCTTCAGATCAACAGCCTCGGGGACAAAGACGATCGGAAGCGCTACAGGGACAGGCTGCTGAACTACCTGCGTCCGTTCAGGGATCGACTCGATGAGGATTCGCAGCGCCGTCTCGAGCGCAACCCGCTGAGAATTTTCGACAGCAAGCATCCAGAGACTCAGGCCATCATGGCGGAGGCACCGAGGCTGTCGGATCACCTCGGATCCGAGGCTCAGGCCCATTTCGATGACGTGCGACGCATGCTGGACGTCCTCGAGGTTCCCTATCGGGTCAATAGCGGGCTTGTTCGCGGGCTGGACTATTACTCTCGCACGGTGTTTGAGTGGGTAAGCGGCAATCTCGGCGCCCAGGGCACCGTGTGCGCCGGCGGGCGCTATGACGATCTGGTTGAGATGCAGGGCGGGAGAGCCACACCGGGGATCGGGTTCGCCATGGGCATTGAGCGCGTGATTGCGCTGCTTGAGGAATTTGGCCAGCTAACACAACATCGGCCTGACGCCTACATTGTCAGCCAGGTCGATCCGGCAATGATGCTGTCGATTGCAGAGCGTCTGCGAACTGCCATACCGGGTCTGAAACTTGCCGTTTCTTTGGCCGGTGGGAGCTTCAAAGCGCAGTTCAAACGCGCTGACCGCAGTGGTGCCCGTTTTGCAATCGTTCTCGGTCCGCAGGAAATCGAGCAGGAGGTCGTTCAGGTCAAGGACATGCGCAGCGAAGAAAGTGTCCAGCAAACGATCGAACTTGATAAACTGGCGGGCTGGATGGAGCGGCGAATCGGCGAGTCGAATGCCGCCTGATTTTTCCTTGCAATTCCGACTCGATGAATTGAACACTGACTTGCCTGCGAGGCGGGCCTAGGACCAGAGGACATCATGGCTGTAGAACTTTATGACGAGCATGAACAAAGCGAGCGAGTACGCTCGTGGGTCAGCGAATACGGCACCTCAATCGCAATGGGGTTGGTGCTCGCTTTCGGCGGTATTTTCGGTTTCAGATACTGGCAGGAACAGCAGACCGCTAAGTCGCTGCTGGCGGCAGACTATTACGCTGTGATCCGGGACGAGGTCGAAGCGGATCGTCTGGAGTTTGCCGAAGAGCAGTTCCAGGCAATGCAGGAGGCCGTTGGCGATGCTCCCTATACCGGTCTGGCCAGTCTGATCATGGCTGGTGCCTACGTTGAAGACGGGCGCCTTGACCCTGCCGCAGACCTCTACCGCGCAATTTTGGACAACCAGGCTCTGAAGTCTGTTCATCCAATGACCACCGGACGACTGGCCCGTGTCCTGCACGCCCAGGGAGATCACGCCGCTGCACTTGATTTGGTCAGCGGTCCGGCTCCAGAGGGTTTCACCGGAGCCTGGGCGGAGATCCGTGGCGATATCCTGCTGGCTCAGGGTGAGCTCGAACAGGCGCGCACTGCTTATCAGGAAGCAATCGACAACCAGGTCGGCCAAGGCATGGGGCAAAGTCTGCTCCAGATCAAACTGGACGCGACGGGCCCGCATCGTGATAAGGACGCTTCGTGAAGTCTGGAATTCGCCTTGCGCTGATTCCTTTCTTGGTTCTTGCTCTGGCGGGCTGCCAAACACTGCGCGACTGGTTCAGTACAGACTCGGACGTCTTGCCACCCGCTGAACTGATCGAATTTCAGCCAACCGTCGATTTCATCGAGCGGTGGTCCGTTGATGTCGGTGATGGCATTGACGACCGACTGGCCAGCATTCGTCCCTTTCCCGTCGACGGTGAAATCTGGGTTGGAGATCACGAAGGCCTGATCACCGCCATCGATGCAGAAACGGGCCAAGTGCTTCATCAGTACGATACGGAGATGGCCCTGTCGGCCGGACCGGCCGTTTACGATGACCTTATTTTGATCGGCAATTTTGACGGCGAGCTGGTGGCCCTGGATCGACGCAGCGGACGCGAACGCTGGCGAGCGGAGATGTCTTCAGAGCTGCTGTCCTTTCCGATATTGCATGATGGCATCGTGCTGGCGCGCAGTATCGATGGCCGCACCTTCGGTTTCGACCGCGCCGACGGTGCACGGCTCTGGATCTATGACCGCTCAATTCCATTGCTGACGCTGCGCGGAAACAGCGATCCTCTGGTTCGCGGTGGAGAGGTCTTCATTGGGTATGACGACGGCACAGTGGTCAGCCTTGATGTCGCCGACGGCGCACTCAACTGGGAGCAGCGCGTCGGAATTCCTGAGGGACGCAGCGAGCTCGATCGCCTGGCCGACATCGACGGACCGATGGTCATCGTGGGCACTGATCTCTACGTGGCCACTTACGCTGGCCGCACCGCTGCCCTGACGGTCGAATCCGGACGCATTCTCTGGGTCGAGGATCTTGCCTCTTTCAGCGGACTCAGCCTGCGGAGAACCTCGCTTGCGGCCGCCGATGGTGAGGATGGCGTCTGGCTCCTGGATCGACGAAACGGCACGACGTTGTGGTCGGACGATCGTCTGAAGCGACGGCAGGTGACGCGCCCGGTGTTCTTGCAGGACTATCTCGCGGTGATCGATTTTCAGGGTTACCTGCACGCCTATGACCAGGACAGCGGGGAGTTCGTCGGCCGAGAACAGATTCTCAACGAGGCCCCCGCAAGCGCACCGCTGGCCCTGGGAGATACGCTCTACGTGCTGGACGTTGATGGCACCTTGAGCGCCTGGTCCACGCGGCGCTGAAGGCAGCACGTAGCACCGTGTCTGGACTCCCGATCGTCGCCATCGTAGGACGTCCGAATGTTGGCAAATCAACGCTGTTCAATGCGCTGACTCGGACGCGGGATGCGCTGGTCGCGGATTTCCCGGGCGTCACGAGAGATCGCATCTACGGCCGCGCCCAGCTCGGAGAGCGCGGCGTGATTCTGATCGATACCGGGGGACTGGAAACCGCCGCGGGCGAGGTGCAGACCGGGGCTCAAAAACAAACCAGGCTGGCCGCTGACGAAGCCGATGTCATTATCTTCGTGACCGACGCAAGAGCCGGGATCACTCCGGATGATATGGGTATCGCCCGCTGGTTACGCGCCCTGGACAAGCCCCTGATCCACGCGGTCAACAAGGTCGATGGCCTGTCCGAAGCGCAGGCAATGGCAGATGCCTCCGAGCTCGGTCTGGGAGAGGCCCAATTGATTGCCGCTAGCCATCGTCGCGGCATTGAACGCCTAGGGATCGAAGCTGAAACGGTTCTTCCTTCGCCCGAGCCCGTCGCGCCGCGACCGGATGGAGTCATTCGGCTTGCTCTGATCGGCAGGCCCAACGCCGGCAAATCGACGCTGCTCAATCGACTGCTGGGCGAGGAGCGCGCTCTGGCAACGCCAATTGCCGGCACGACCAGGGACCCGATTCACGCCGAAGTCGAGCGCGACGGTTTGCACCTGCATCTCGTTGATACGGCAGGTATCCGGCGTCGGCGGGGAAGCCATGAAGGGATCGAGCGCTTCACTACGATCAAGGCCCTACAGGCCATTGAGCAGGCCCAGGTGGTGTGCTTGCTGATTGATGCGGTCGACGGCGTGACCGAGCAGGATGCCAGGCTCGCCGGCCACATCATCGACGCTGGTCGTGCCTTGATCGTGGTCCTGAACAAATGGGACGTTCTGGATGAAAAAGAGCGTCGACAGCTGCTGGTGGCAATGGCCGAGCGTATGGACTTCACCAGCTTCGCCCCCGTGGTAACGGTGTCGGCGCTGCACGGGAGCGGGCTCGGTGAGTTGACCGAAGCAATCGACCATGTGCATTCAAGAGCTCGTCAGGAAATCTCGACACCGATTCTGACGCGCTGCCTGAGGCGGGCGGTTGAAGCGCATCCGCCGCCCGGTGGGAAGCGGGCCACACCGAAGCTCAGGTACGCCCACAGCGGCGGTATCTTTCCCACCCGGTTCGTCATTCATGGCAATCGCACGGCGCATGTTGCCGAGCAGTATCGCCGCTACCTCATCAACAATTTTCGCCGCCAGTTCGATCTGACCGGTGTTCCAGTGCGCCTCATCTTTAAAGATTCCGACAACCCCTATTCGGGTCGCAAGAATAAACTCACACCCCGACAGATTCAGAAGCGCAAGCGCCTGAAATCCCTGGGGCGGAAAAAGAAATCCCGCCGATAGGCAACGCACCGGCTCCTAAGGAGCCTAAAGTGACCAGGACTGGAGGTTCCGCACGATCTGATGGATCACCGCGGGGTCGTCCGGCGGGGTCTGGGCAGGCCAATGTTCGATCAGTCCACCTTTGCGATTGAACAGATATTTGTGGAAATTCCAGCGCGGCAAAACATCTCCCCCGTATTCCTGGGCCATGTCCTTGAATATTGGATGTGACTCGATTCCAATGCAGGAATATTTGGCCGTCATCGGAAAGTTGATCTGATATTCATTCTCGATGAATTCAGCGATTTCGTCCTCATTACCGGGTTCCTGTTCGCCGAAATCATTGCATGGCATACCGATCACGACCAGGCCGGACTGGCTGTAATCCTGATAAATCTGCTGGAGTTGTGCGTAATGGGGGGTAAAACCACACTCGGATGCCGTATTGACAAACAGAATCGGCTGATTCCGGAAGCGCTCCAAAGGCAATGGGCCGCCGTCGAGTGACGCGAAAGTGTAATTGAAGACGTTCATGCTAAACATGGTCCCCGATTGAGAGACTCTCAATCCTACCTTCTTGTCGGTACAATGTCCCCCCTGTGAATGCTTCAAGCGCAAAAATCCTCGACGGTCGCCACGTTGCAGATCGATTGATCGATAACGTCAGAAAGGCCGTTGACGCCAAATCGGGTCACGCCGAGCATCCGCCTGGCCTGGCCGTTGTCCTGGTCGGTGACGATCCGGCCTCGGAAGTCTACGTGGCCAACAAGATCAAGGCCTGCGATCGAGCCGGTATCCGCTCCGTTAGCCACCGACTGCCGCTGGGGGTAGGGCGGGGTGAGCTCCTGGCCCTGATCGATGAACTCAATTCATCTGATGAGATCAACGGAATCCTGGTGCAGCTTCCGCTGCCACGCCACCTCGACGAGCAGCTAATCACCGAGCGTATTCATCCAGATAAGGATGTCGATGGCTTCCACCCGGTCAATATCGGCAGACTCGCCTCACGCAATCCTGGACTCCGTCCGTGTACTCCTCGCGGGGTGATGTCACTGATGCACGCCCACGGCATTGATGTCAAAGGCAGGGATGCCCTGGTTGTTGGGGCATCCAACATCGTCGGTCGACCGCTTGCCCTGGAACTGCTGCTAGCTGGTGCCACGGTCACCGTCGCCCATCGATTTACCCGCGATCTGGAAAAGCACGTGCGCCGAGCCGATCTTCTCTGCGTGGCGGTCGGTCGGCCGGATCTCATTGACCCGGAGTGGGTCCTTTCCGGCGCAGTGGTGATCGATATCGGCATTTCCCGCAAGCCCGATGGCGGGCTGAGAGGCGATCTTGATTTTGCTGCGGTGTCCCAACGAGCCGCCTGGATCACCCCGGTTCCTGGTGGGGTGGGGCCGATGACCGTCGCAACGCTGATGCAAAACACCGCAGAAGCCGCTGGTCTGATGGTGCGGGCCCCATGAGACTTTTGTGCTTAACGGTGCTGGCGATCGGGCTGTCCGGCTGTGCGGGGGTCATTGATCGTGCCACCGAACAGTTCGCGGACGATCTTGAAACCGCCATTCGCGCCTACGACGACCCCACCCTGGTCGCTGATGGCCTGCCGGCCTATCTTCTGCTGCTGGAGGCCAGGATCAACGCCGATCCCGAAGCGCCGAGTTTGCGCTTGAGCGCTGCCCGTTTAACCGCAACTTACGCCGCTCTTTTCGCTGATGACCCGGACCGCTATCAGCGACTCAACGCCCGTGCGCTGAAACACGCTCGCACCGGTGCCTGCTTGAGCCAGGGCAGACTCTGCAATCTTGAAGGTCTTGATTTCGATGGGTTCGATCAACGGCTCACGGAGCTACAGCCTGACGATCTGGACGCCCTGTATGTTCTGGCCACCACCTGGACTGGCTGGATCGATGCAAATTCCTCAGACTTCGTTGCGCTTGGTGACCTCCCTCGTGTCGAACGCCTGCTCGCCTGGGCAGCGAATGCGCAACCCGACTACGACGACGGTGCAGTATGGCTATACCTCGCCGTGCTCAACTCACAGCGACCTCCAGCTGCTGGGGGCCAGCCCGAAAAGGCAAGACGCTATTTTGAAAAGGCCAGTGAGATCTCGGACGGGGACAATCTCCTGATCCACGTTCTGATGGCGGACTCTTATGCACGCTTGACCTTTGACCGCGACCTCTATGTCGACCTTCTGCGTGAGGTTCTTAACAGCGATGTTGACGCTGCCGAATACCGTTTGAGCAATGCCGTGGCCCGAGATCGGGCCGAAACCCTTTACGAACAGACCGAGGCAATTTTCGACTGATGAAGCCATTGAATCAAATTCAGACGATGCTCGTCTGCCTGACCCTGTATTTCCTCCTGGCCGGACCCGTTGCCGCCCAGCAACTCAAGATCGCCACCCTGGCACCCGATGGATCAAGCTGGATGATTGCGCTTAACGAAGCCGCCGATGCTGTCGAAGAGCAGACGGAGGGTCGAGTCAGCATTCGCTATTATCCCGGCGGCGTCATGGGCGATGCCAACGCCATTTTTCGGCGGATGCGCCTGGGGCAGCTCAATGGTGGGGTCTTCACGCTTGGTGATCTCGTCTTGATCAGCGGTGCAGCCAATCTCTATTCACTGCCGTTCGTGTTCGACAGCCTTGATGAAATCCAGGCACTGCGCCCCGATTACGATCCACTGATCCTCGCGGCACTGGAAGAGGGAGGTCTGATTGTTCCGGGCATTGCACTCGGCGGTTTTGCTTACCTGTTCGGTCGCGATGCGTTTCCGGAGCCCGCTGCCCTTGACACCGACTGGCGCGTCTGGGTCCAGCCCGATGACCTGCTGTCGCGGGAAACTCTTCGACGCCTGGGCGTCAGCCCGGTTCCCCTGCCGCTTGCCGAGGTCTATACGGCACTTCAGACCGGTGCGCTGAACACGTTTGCCAGCACCACCTCCGGCGCGATCATCCTCCAGTGGCACACGCGCGCACGCCACATGCTTGACCTGCCTGTGCTGATGACCGGAGGCACCATCGGTTTCGACCCGCGCAGCCTGTCACGGCTCTCAGAATCGGACCGGAACATCCTGCTCGAACACTTCGCCGAAACGATGCAGAAATTGGAAGAAAGCAATCTGGCTGAAAATGAGCGAGCCAGGCAAGCGCTGGTGTCCCAGGGCATCCAGATCGACTCACCGACCTCGTCACAGCTCGAAACCTGGCGCAGGGAGGCCGATCAAACGCTTCAGGATCTGCTTGATTCAGGCCGAATCGAAATACCGCATTTCGATGCGATGATGCAGGACCTGGAGGCGTTGCGTGCGTCCCCATGAGCAGCTGACCGAAGTCTTTTCCCTGCTATCGGAGGGTTTGCGGCGCCTCGAATCGCTTTTGCTCACCCTGCTGCTTTTTGGTCTGATGATCCTTGGCCTGCTGCAGATCGCCATGAGAAACATCGGTGTCGCTTTACCCTGGGCCGATGGTGCCATGCGCTCCATGGTGCTGTGGCTGGCGATGGTGGCCGGCATCATGGCGGCTGGAAAGCTTCGGCATATTCGGTTGAACCTGATCGAACACTGGGTAGGACCTTCGATCCTGGGATGGCTCAATCGTCTGGCCTATCTGATTGCGACCGCCGTGTGTTTCGTCATGAGCTGGTACGGCATGGAAATGGTGGCGATCGAGGCAAGCTTCGGAGCGACAGCGTTTCTGAGCGTTCCGACATGGGTTGTGCAGATGATCGTACCGATCGGATTCGCCCTGATGGGTCTGCGCTTCTTCTTCATCGCTCTGTCACCCCGCGGGCCCGAGCCCGCCTTACATTCGGGCGTTGATGCAAGCATCGACGCACCTGATCGCGCCTTCGATCGCGCTCCGGGGCGGCAACCATGATCGCAATTCTGCTCGTCGTTCTTGCCATCATTGGCGTGCCGCTGTTTGCGGTGATCGCCATCGGCGCCTTCGCCGGCTTCATCAACCTCGAGCTTTCCCTGATGCTCGTACCGATGGAGTTCCAGCGGATCGGCGACCTTCCCGTATTGGTGGCTCTGCCCATGTTCACCTTCGCCGGTGTGTTGCTTGCCGAAAGCCGCACGCCACAGCGCCTGGTCGATTTCACCCACGCGGCCCTCGGCTGGCTGCCAGGCGGACTCGCCATCCTCGGGTTGGTGATGTTTTCGCTGATGACGGCCTTCACGGGCGCCTCTGGAATAACCGTCATCGCACTCGGCAGCCTGATGCTGCCGGCCCTCATCCAGGCCGGCTATCAGCGCCAATTCGCCCTTGGCCTGGTCACCACAGGCTCGAGCCTGGGCGTGCTCTTTGCCCCATCCCTGCCTCTGATCCTATTCGCCGTGGTCGCCCAGCAAGTCGCGCCGGGGCAGGGCATTGGCGTTAATGACCTGTTTCTCGCTGGCGTATTGCCTGGATTACTGATGATCATCCTGTTGGCTGCCTGGTCGATGTGGCAACGCAGTCAGCTCGACGTGTCCGAAGTGCCGCAGCATCAACCGGATCGTGTGCCCCTGGCTACTGCAATACGAGACATCGCCTGGGAGCTGCCGTTGCCCTTTGTGGTATTGGGGGGTATCTATTCTGGCTGGCTGCTCGTTGCAGAGGCCGCCGTGGTGACCGCGGTGTGGGTGCTGGTGACGCTGGCCTTCATCCGCCGAGAAATCCCGTTCAAGCGATTGCCTGGCATCATCAGCGAAGCAATGATGCTGGTCGGCGCGATCCTGATTATCCTTGGCATGTCGCTGGCCTCGACCAATGCCATGATCGATGCCCAGATTCCACAGAAGCTTCTGGCCTGGGTAACGCCTCTGATCGACTCGAAAATCGTCTTTCTGATGCTGATCAATCTGATTCTGCTGGTGGCCGGGATGGTGCTCGACATCTTTGCCGCCCTGGTGATCCTGGCGCCTCTGATCATTCCCATTGCACTGGCCTTCGGAGTCGATCCGGTGCACCTCGGCATCATTTTCCTGGCCAACCTGCAGATCGGCTACTGCACCCCGCCGGTTGGGATCAACCTGTTTCTGGCCAGTCACCGTTTCGGCGACGACATTCTCAAGGTTTATCGAGCCACGCTGCCCTTTCTGGCGCTGCTGCTGGTCGCGCTCCTGCTCATCACTTGGTTCCCGAGCCTGAGCCTCTGGCTGCCGGGCCGCTGACGACTCGCTTAAGCAAAAAAAAGCGCCCCGGAGGGCGCTTGTCCGATTCACCATCACATACTCGATACGATCATTCGCGCTCAACAATCGCGCTGACGCCCATGCCACCCGCGGTGCACACCGAGATCAACCCCCGTCCTGAACCGGCCTCCTCGAGAATCGCTCCCAAGGTCCCGAGGATCCGCGCACCCGTGGCGGCAAATGGATGCCCGATGGCGACCGAGCCGCCGCGCACGTTCATCTTTCCGCGATCGATTTCGCCCATCGCGCCGTCACGTCCGAGGCGTTCGCGACAGTAACGTTCTGATTCCCAGGCTTTCAGAGTGCACAGGACCTGGGCGGCGAAAGCCTCATGGATTTCGTAGAAATCGAAATCCTGCAGCGTCAATCCGGCCTTGGTCAGCATCTCGGACACGGCCACGGTGGGTGCCATCAGCAGGCCCTCGTCTTCGGTCACGAAATCCACTGACGCCGACCGACCGTGACTCAACCAACCAAGGATCGGCAGGTCATGGGCGTTGGCCCACGCTTCAGAAGCCAGCAACACCGCCGCCGCACCATCCGTCAGGGTGGTTGAATTGCCAGCCGTCAGAGATCCGTCCTGCCGGTCGAACACTGGCTTGAGTGATGCCAGTTTTTCCATACTGGTTTCAGGTCGAACGATGTTGTCGCGAATGACTCCGTTGTGGCTGACCACCAGGTCGTCGAAAAAGCCCGAATCCCAGGCCGCAGCCGCTTTCCGATGGCTTTCAAGCGTCAATTCGTCCTGGTCGCGCCGGCTGATCGACCAGGCCTTGGCCATGCGCTCGCAGTGTTGTCCCATCGACAGGCCGGTGCGCGGCTCGCCGTTTCTGGGCGGTTGCGGAGTGAGTTCTGCTGGCGAGAACCCCTTGAATACGCCAAGTTTCTGTCCGAACGATCGCGCTCGACCAAGCTTTATCAAGCGCTGGGCGAACTTTCGTTGAAAAACGATCGGGGCATCGCTCGTGGTATCCGTCCCTCCGACAATGGCGCAGTCGATCTGACCACTGGCAATCTGGGCGCCGGCCATCAGCGCTGCCTGCAAACTCGTGCCGCAGGCCATTTGCATGGTGACACCGGTCGTCAGGGGTGACAGGCTCGTCGACAGGACCGCTTCTCGGGCCAGATTCCAGTCCTTTGAATGACTGGTGACTGCACCGGCCACGACCTGGTCGATCACCTTGCCCTGAAGATCAAAGCGGTCTGCCACAGACTGTAACGCTGCGCTAAGCATGTCGAGGTTGGTTTGATTAGCGTAGAGGCTGTTGGACCGGCAGAAGGGAATTCGACTACCACCAACGATTGCGATCCTGCGCATTGAACTGTCACTCACTGGCCTGCCTCCTTGTCGTTTGATGGCTCTGAATCTGCTGATCTCGGGTCCGCAGATTCCGCTTTAGAGCTCGAGTCGAGATAATGCATCGGCCCCCCTCGGAAAGGCGCAAATCCGGTGCCGAAAATCATTCCTGCATCCAACAGGTCTGCGTCCTCGACCACTTCATCCTTGAGGCAGGACCGGCATTCGTCGAAATAGGGTTTCATCAACTTCTCGGCGAGCTCGTCCAGGTCGTGGCCGGCATGAGCGTCGGCATCGCGCTGTGGCTTGCCTTTGACCCATCGATAGAATCCTTCGCCGGACTTTTTGCCGAGTTTTCCAGCCTCTACCATGTCCTCCAGAATCTTCCGGTCTTCGCCAGCCCTGTCACCCATTAAGGTGTCGATGACCCCCAGACCAACGTCCAGACCAACCGTATCGGCGAGTTCAACGGGTCCCATCGGCATACCGAATCGCTCAGCCGCTTTGTCCAGCGCTTCCTTCGGCACGCCCTCTCGATGCATCTTCATTGCGTTTCGCATGTAGGGTGCGAGGACGCGATTGACCAGAAAACCTGGGGTGGAAGTGACCGGCAGAGCAAACTTTCCGATCTGTGTCGCAAAGCTGCAGCCGTCGTTGACTCTGTCGTCGTGCGAGACTTCGTCGTAGACGATCTCGACCAGCGGCATCTTGGCAACGGGATTGAAGAAATGCAGTCCGATCAGTCGACCAGGATCGTCAAAGACATCGGCGAGCTCGTTCAGTGGAATCGCTGATGTATTGGTCGCAACGAGCGTGTGCGGCTGTAGCTCCTTAACGAGATTCTTGAACAGCTCACGCTTGGCCTCACGATTCTCAAAGATGGCCTCGATGATCACATCAGCTCGGGCCACGCCTTTGCCCTCGACATCTGCGATCAAACGCCGCTGGGCTGCCGCCACTGCTTCGGGTTTCTTGAGCTTGCGCTTGAACAAGGACCTCGCCCGCTTCAGCGCCGGCTCAATGTACTTCAATTCACGGTCCTGAAGCGTCACCTCAATCCCGCGGGTCGCGCACCAGGCTGCAATATCCCCACCCATGACGCCGGCACCGATGACGTGGACCCGATGGGCTTCAAACTCACTCCGCTTGCCCTGATCCTTGAGTCGTTCCATCAACCTGAACACTCGACGCAGGTTGCGCGAAGTATCGCCGACCAGGAGGCGCGGGATGTTTTCAGCCTCGAGACGGATCATGGCTTGCTTCGAGTCGCCGTGAGCCTCGAATGCGTCAATCAACTCGAACGGAGCAGGATAGTGCTTGGGATTGGCCTTCGATGCGGTTTTCTTGCGCATCTTTCCAGCGAGGAATTTTCGGACCGGACCCCAGGTTGTGGCGCGCGCCATCAGACCAGGTTCCTTTGACTTTTTCTTTTTCAGAACCGCATTGCGGGCTGACCAGTGCAGTGAGCCGTGGCGAGAAACGGTCTGGTCGATGAGATTCAGACCGCGCGCTGCTCGCGCCCGCAACATTCGCCCCGTCAGCATGATCTGCATCGCCTGCAGGCCGCCCATGGTCTCGATCGCCCTTCCTGAGCCGCCAAAGCCCGGGTAAATTCCCAGATTCACTTCCGGAAATCCGATGCGGGTGTGGTCGGCATCGAGAGCAATCCGCCAGTCGAAGCACAGCGACAGCTCCAGGCCACCACCGAGACAGTAGCCCTCGAAAGCCACCACGGTCGGAAACTTGAGGTTTTCGATGCGCTGAAACAGCTCATGGACCCGGCCAACCTGCGCCTCGAGTTCGCTGACATCGTTGGTCTGGTCGAACTCGCGAACGTCCGCGCCAACGATAAAACTCTTGTTCTTGCCCGACATCAGCACTAGACCGGTGGGCACCTCGGATTCAAGTTCGGAAACGATTGCCTCGAGCTCCTGCAGCACTGGTGTGCCGAGGGAATTCACCTTCTCATCAGCGTGATCGAGTGTCAGCCAGGCGATGCCGTCGAGGTCATGATCAAGCCGCCAGTGAGCCCAGCGAGGCTCGGTAGATGCGGGTTTTGCCGCCATGTCGGGCCTACTCCATTCTGTTGCGTATGGTCAGGCAAGTGTAACACTCGGCCGGGGGCTCTCTGGAGGTCTGATGCTGCTCGACGGCCCGCGCCTGTGCGCACCGGCCGCCGGAGATCAGCAGGGGTCCTGGTCTCGCTGCCCTCGTTCAAAGCGGCTTTGCAAGCACGTTGATCCCGAAATCAGCCAGCATCCGGGTCAGACGAATCATGGGCAACCCGATCAGAGCCGTTGGGTCATCGCTGCGAATGAATTCAGTCAGTGAGACGCCCAGGCTTTCCGATCGCATGGCGCCTGCGCAATCGAATGGCTTGTCGCGTTCGATGTAGTCGATCAGCTCGGCCTCGGACAGCTTGCGCATGCGAACACGAGTCGGCACGCAGGCCTGACGCCGTTCTTCGCCTCGTCGCAGCATCATTCCACTGTGGAAAATGATGTCCTTTCCCGCCGTAAAGCTCAATTGCTCCAGGGCCCGGTCGGCCGATCCCGGCTTTCCCAGCAAGCGGTCGTCGCATTCGGCGACTTGATCACAGCCCAGGATAACGGCACCCGGGAATCGGATTGCCACCGTTGCCGCCTTCTGGTCTGCCAGTCGCAACGCCAGGCATTGGCCGCCTTCGCCATCCCGTGGCGTTTCGTCGATATCGGCGGCCGCGACTTCGAAGGGCCATTGAAGGCGTTCAAGCATCTGGCGTCGATACACAGAACCGGAGGCCAGAACGAGCTTCGTTGCCGAGAAGGGAACGCGAGTTTGTGCCATGGGCTTTATCTTGTTGTTTGCTGGAGGCTAATGATATAATGGACGGCTTATGTCGAGAGACTATCCCGACTGGATTGATACGGAAAAAGCGGCGCAGGCTCGGCGGGTGTTTCGCGGCCAGGTCGATGCTGACCAGTTGAAGCGTCTCGACGGTTTGATTGTCGAGGGGGAGGGGAGTGAAATCGAGTTCGAGATCTCGTTCTCCCTCGATGGCCAGGGGCAGACCCTGGCTGTCGTGAAACTAAAAGGCGAGTTGGCCCTGCAGTGCCAGCGAACGCTTGAGACCTTCCGCCACGGTGTCAATAGTCGCTCGACGGTGGCCATCCTGACTGACGAGGCAGAAGAAGCTTCTCTGCCTGGCGATTACGAATCGAGGCTCTGCACCAATCAGCGTCTCGAGCTGCTTGATCTGGTCGGCGAAGAGGCACTACTGGCGCTGCCGCTGGTGCCGGTCGACCCGAATTCGGAGCCGATGCCAGACCTGGAGACCACCGCCGACACGCATCGACCGTTCGCAACGCTTGGCAAGCTCGACAAGAATTCGAAATAAACCAGCAACCGATTCAATATTTTTGGAGAAATACAATGGCCGTTCAAAAAAGTCGCAAGACCCCGTCTCGCCGCGGCATGCGCCGATCGCATGATTCCCTGTCAAGTCCGACCCTGTCAGAAGAATCAGCAACTGGAGAAACGCATCGTCGCCACCACGTCTCGGCAGAGGGTTTCTACCGCGGCCGTCAGATTGTTGACCTGGCGCCAGTCATCGACGACGAAGACGACGACGAACTTCAGGGCTGATCCAGGCGCCATTCGCCCTTGAGTTGCCAGAATACAGTCCGGGTGGCCGTTGACGCGATGGGCGGCGACGGCTCCCCGGGCGTCATTCTGGATGCGGTCGACCAGGCACTTTCCGAGCAACCGCGGATCGAGCTGATTCTGGTTGGCCCTGGCGAAACTCTGGAATCGGCGCGTCGATCACACTGGGGCGATCGCGTCTCGATCGTTCCTGCCGAACACGTGCTTGGCTCGGACATCAGCGTTGCGGCCGCCATCCGCGGTGGTCGGGATAGCAGCTTGTGGAATGCAATCGGCGAAGTTAAAGGCGCTCGCGCAGACGCGGTAATTTCAGGTGGCAACACCGGCGCTCTGATGGCCATTTCACGGCACCGCTTGGGTATGTTGGCAGGCGTGGAACGCCCCGCCCTGCTGGCTGCGCTGCCGACCGCTGACCGAGCGGTCTGGATGCTTGATCTCGGGGCAAACATCAATGTCGATGCACCGCGGCTCTACGAATTTGCTCAGCTCGGCTCCGTGGCGTTTCAAGTGCTGGAGGACCGCGAGCCTCGAATCGGACTGCTGAACATCGGTCGCGAACCCGGAAAGGGTCCGGATGTGATTCGTCAGGCGGCCGCCATGATCAACCAGGATGCAAGCCTCGATTACGCCGGGTTTGTCGAGGCAGATCAAGTCTTTACGGGCGAAGTCGATCTAGTGGTTTGCGATGGCTTCGCCGGCAACGTGCTGTTGAAAAGCGCCGAAGGGGCTGTCCGGCTCCTATTCGAGACCCTGGCGGCTGAATTCGCGGGCTCGATCACGGGACTGCTCGCCAAACGCAAACTCCGCCACCTGCATGACAGTCTCGATCCCGCGCGGCATAATGGAGCTCCGATGCTGGGCATCCGTGGCACCGTTATCAAGAGTCATGGAGGGGCCTGCGCACGGGGCGTGGCCCGTGCGATCAGGCTGGCCGAAATCGAAGTCAGACGGAATTTGATCAAGCGTTTGGATCAGCAGCTCTGGACGTCAAACGACAATTAGAATCCTCAATAGGGATCAGGGACTGAGCTTCAATGAAGTACTCCAGAATCGCGGCAACAGGCAGCCACCTCCCAGAGCGCGTGCTGACAAACAAGGAACTGGAGACCCTCGTCGAGACCAGCGACGAATGGATCAGGAGTCGAACAGGCATTGAAGAACGCCGCATCGCGGCGGAGAACGAGACGACCTGCGACCTCGCAGAACAGGCCGCCCGACAGGCGCTCGAGGCCGCCGGAATTCGGGCGTCCGACATTGACCTTTTGATCGTTGGGACGACGACACCGGACGTCGTCTTTCCATCCACTGCCTGCATGCTCCAGCATCGGCTCGGTGCCGAAGACTGCGGCGCCTTCGACGTCAATGCGGCCTGCTCGGGCTTCATTTACGCGCTATCGGTCGCCGACCAGTTTATTCGTGCCGGTACGGCGCAGACCATTCTCGTGGTTGGAGCCGAAACCCTGACCCGCATGCTGGACTGGTCAGACCGATCGACCTGCGTGCTGTTCGGCGACGGTGCTGGCGCTGCCGTGCTGGTCGCCGACGAGCAGCCCGGCATCCTGTCGACGCATATTCACGCCAATGGTGGTTATGGCGATCTATTGAAGACCGATGTCGGCGTGTCCAGGGGGTTCAAGGCCGAACCCAGAGGCGGGCTGGCGGTCACGATGCGCGGCAATGAGGTTTTTAAGGTGGCCGTCAACACGCTCGGTCGCATCGTGGACGAAACGCTTGCAGCCAATCAGCTTGAGAAATCGGACCTCGACTGGTTGATTCCCCACCAGGCAAACCTGAGAATTATCAAAGCGACGGCCAAGAAACTCGATATGTCCATGGATCAGGTCATTGTCACTGTGAACAAGCACGGGAATACTTCAGCCGCATCGGTGCCCCTGGCCCTCGACGTGGCCATTCGCAGTGGCCGCATTGAACGCGGCGACAAACTGCTCCTTGAGGCCTTCGGTGGCGGATTTACCTGGGGTGCCGCGCTGATTTCCTATTGAGCGCTTCCCCCTCTCGCGTTAGCACACCACTCACCCGCAATTCATCGGAAATCTGGATGACATGAGCCAATATGCCTTTGTATTTCCCGGTCAGGGTTCGCAGTCAGTCGGTATGCTCTCTGCGCTTGCTGAACGATTCGACCAGGTCAGAACCACCTTTGACGAGGCTTCTGAATTGACCGGTATCGAGCTTTGGCCTCTGATCACGGACGGTCCTGAAACCGAATTGAATCAGACCGCCATTACCCAGCCCACGATGCTCGCAGCGGACATCGCGGTCTGGCGCATCTGGACCGAGCAGGGTGGCCCCGTTCCGACCGTATTAGCCGGCCACAGTCTCGGCGAATATGCGGCGCTGGTTGCCGCGGGCGCGATCAGCTTCCCTGATGCCATTGGTCTGGTGGCGAGGCGTGGAGAATTGATGCAATCGGCAGTCAAGATCGGGGAGGGCGCGATGGCAGCGATTCTTGGCCTTGATGATGAAGTCGTCGAAGCCCTGTGCAGGGAAGTCTCGGAAGGCCAGGTGGTTTCCGCGGCGAACTACAATTCGCCGGGACAGATCGTCATCGCGGGTGAAGCCGCGGCGGTCGAGCGTGCTCTCCACGAGGCCAAGCGGGCAGGAGCGCGGCGAGCCGTCATCCTGCCGGTCAGCGTGCCTTCGCACTGCGCATTGATGAAGCCAGCGGCCGAGGCACTTCGCGAGTCGCTCGAAAACACGGCCATCGTCTCACCCCAAATTCCGGTACTCCACAACGTCGATGTCAGCGAACACGATCGGCCAGATGACATTCGAGCAGCACTGAGTGCCCAGATGCATTCGCCAGTGCGATGGACCTCGACGATTCGCCGCATGGTTGCAGGCAACATCGAGCAAATTGCTGAATGCGGACCCGGTCGAGTGCTGTGCGGACTCGGTCGCCGTATCAGCCGAGATACCGATTGGCTCGCTCTGGAAGACCCTGAAGCACTTGCCAATGCCTGCCAGAACTGAATTGCAAATCACCCAACGTGGCATTTTTCGCAGCCGGAGGACAAGCCATTGAATACGCAAGCAAGTTATCGGATCGATGAGCAGGTGGTGCTGGTCACAGGCGCCAGCCGCGGGATCGGACAAGCAACCGCCGACTTCCTGCAGGCGATGGGAGGCACCGTTTATGGTACGGCGACGTCCCAGGCTGGTGCCGATGGCATCAGCGAGCGACTGGGGGCAGGGCGAGGGCTCGTTCTCGATATCACCGACCCTGAAGCGATCAGCGCCACCGTCGAGACGGTCAAGGACACCGCTGGCGCCATTTCCGTTCTGGTCAACAACGCGGCGATCACCCGCGATCAACTCCTCATGCGCCTGAAAGACGAGGACTGGCAGGCCGTGATCGACACCAACCTCACCGGCGCGATGCGGATGACGAGAGCTTGCCTTCGCGGCATGCTCAAGGCACGAGCCGGACGGGTCATCAGCATTTCATCCGTGGTCGGGTATGCCGGCAATCCAGGCCAGGGCAACTACTGCGCAGCCAAGGCGGGGCTGGCTGGATTCAGCCGTGCGATCGCGCATGAGCTGGGTTCGCGGAACATCACCTGCAATGTCGTCGCGCCTGGTTTCATCGATACGGATATGACGCGAGCGCTCGATGAGCAGCAGCGCGAGCGCCTAACAGGTACAATTCCCCTTGGCCGTTTGGGCGAGCCGGACGACGTTGCAGCATGTGTCGGCTTCCTGGCCAGTCCGGCTAGTGCCTACGTCAGCGGCCAGACTCTGCATGTGAATGGCGGCATGTACATGACATGAATTTTAAGAATATCGCTTAACTGTCTGTAATTAATGTATTTAACTTGGTATTGAAGCCGCCAGGCCCCGATGGACTACTACGAGGAGCATTTGCTTTCAACTGGTCAAGGTCCAGATTCTTGCCTACAATGGCGCGGCTTTAGAACAACCCCCCTTAGAGGATGAACACTATGAGCAGCATTGAAGATCGCGTCAAAAAAATCGTAATCGAGCAGCTGGGAGTCAAAGACGAGGAAGTCACTCCGAGCGCGTCCTTCGTCGACGATCTAGGCGCCGACTCCCTTGACACGGTGGAATTGGTGATGGCCCTCGAAGAAGAATTCGAATGCGAGATTCCCGACGAAGACGCCGAGAAGATCACCAGCGTCCAACAGGCCATCGACTACATCAAGGCCAACGTTGACAAGTAAGCCGTGACGCATCTATTGAACCATGGGAGCGCATCTTCAGTGCTCGCACAACGCAAACTTGCCCCTCGGGTCAGGCCATATGCGCGGTGATCGGAGAATCGTTGTCACCGGACTGGGAACCGTCAGTCCGGTCGGCAACGACGTTGCAAGCGCCTGGGATTCCATCAAAGCCGGTCGCAGCGGCATTGGACCGCTCACCGCCTTTGACAGCGAGCGGTTCAGCGCCAAGATTGCGGGCGAGATCAAAGATTTCGATCTCGATCCCTATCTCACGGCGAAGGACGCCCGACGGATGGACCCCTTTATCCACTACGGAATGGTTGCAGCAATTCAGGCCATTCAAGACGCGGGGCTCAAGGAGTTTCCGGACAACGCCGAGCGTATCGGCGTGGCGATCGGGTCTGGCATCGGCGGCATCGAAACCATCGAGAAGACTTATCAGACCTACCTTGACAGCGGGCCCCGTCGAATTTCTCCGTTTTTCGTGCCCGGCTGCATCATCAATATGGTGGCGGGGAACATCTCGATCCGGTTCGGTTTCAAGGGCCCCAACATTTCGATTGTAACGGCCTGTACGACGGCCACTCACAATATCGGCGAAGCCGCTCGAATGATCGCCTACGGCGACGCCGATGTGATGGTGGCAGGTGGTGCGGAATATGGGACCACGCCCACAGCCTACGGAGGTTTCACCGCTGCTCGCGCCCTGTCAACGCGAAACGAGGAACCGGAAGCAGCGTCACGGCCGTGGGATCAGGAGCGCGATGGCTTTGTGCTCAGTAACGGTGCCGGCGTTCTCGTTCTCGAAGACTACGAGCATGCCCGCCAGCGTGATGCAAGAATCTATGCCGAGATCATCGGCTATGGGCGCAGCGCGGATGCATATCACATGACCTCACCTCCCGACGGAGGAGAGGGCGCGGCGAGGTGCATGAGTTCAGCGCTTAAAGACGCCAGCCTAAGCAGCGATCAGGTCGACTACATTAACGCCCATGGGACTTCGACTCTGGCGGGCGATCGTGCCGAAATTGCGGCCATCAGATCGCTGTTCGGAGACCACGCTGAGCGAATGATGATCAGCTCGACCAAATCCATGACCGGGCACCTTCTTGGAGCGGCCGGCGGGGTCGAAGCGATCTACACCATTCTCGGTCTCTACGAAGGCGTTGTACCGCCAACGATCAATCTGGATCAGCCCGATCCAGCCGTGGAAGGCCTTGATCTTGTTCCCCATGAAGCCAGGGATTCAGCGATTCAGATCGCACTATCCAGCTCTTTCGGCTTTGGGGGAACCAATGGGTCGCTGCTTTTGCAGCGCCTGACCTGATCACGGCCGAACCCCTCGATCATGCCGCCTGCGGGGCCACCGCACACCCTAAAGCTGGACCCTGAACTGGACCTTCTTTCGGTCCATGGCGCAGACCCGGAGCGCTGGCCCTATCTGCTCTCCAGCACCGCCCCTGGCGGTTCCCTAGGCCGCTACAGCCTGCTTCTGTTCCAGAGCGGTGAAAGCTTCGGCATTCCATCTCCCGGATCAGGTGCTCGTATTCAACCCGACACGGAGTTTTTCAGAGAGTTGGCCAAGCTTCCGCTCTCGGGACCAGGACAGGGCGGCAGCCCGTGGCCTTTCGTCGGTGGCTGGTTCGTCTACCTGTCCTACGAGCTCGCGGCCTCGATCGAACCCCGACTCGAACTACCCGCTTCCGACGACGAGCTCCCCATCGCATGGGTCGCTCGCTGTCCAGCAGCCCTCGTGCTCGATCATCAGTCAGGGGAGATGACCCTCATTGCAGAAACCGAAGCGCTGCTCTCGAGCCTCCACCAAACCCTGGACAGGATCGATCGGATCGATTCATCCAGCGGCCCCTTGCCCGCCCTCGACCTGACCGTCGATCCCGGTGAGCGCTTCAAGGATGGCGTCGATCGGATTCGGGAGTGGATTCGGGCCGGTGACGTCTTTCAGGTCAACCTTTCGAGAGGGTGGCGCGGACGGGCGCAATCAGCGATTAATCCCACGAACGTGTATCGAGCCCTGGCCGCATCGAATCCGTCCCCGTTCGCCGGCTTTGCTCGATTGCCCGGGGGCACGGTCGTGAGCTCCTCACCCGAACGCCTGGTGGTCGTCCGCGACGGCGTGGCGCAAACTCGCCCGATCGCGGGAACGCGGCCGCGCGGTCATGATGCTTTGAGCGATGCATCGCTGCTGGCCGAGCTGTTCGCCCATCCCAAGGAACGCGCCGAACACGTCATGCTGATCGACCTGGAGCGAAACGACCTGGGGCGCGTTTGCGAAACCGGAAGCGTCGAAGTCGATGAGTTGATGGTGATCGAGAGCTATGCCCATGTTCATCACATCGTTTCCAATATCCGCGGCCAAATCCGACGGAATATTGATCCCGCTCAGATCATCAAGGCGACGTTCCCGGGCGGAACCATCACCGGCTGCCCGAAGGTCCGATGTATGGAAATCATCGCCGAACTCGAGGGCAAGGGCCGGAGCTGCTACACCGGCTCGATGGGTTACATCGGCCGCGACGGCCAGCTCGATCTCAACATCCTGATTCGGAGCTTGAAAATCAGCGGCCGAACCTTGGAGTTCCGAACCGGAGCCGGCATCGTGGCGGACTCGGACCCAGCCGCCGAACTGGCCGAAACCGAAGCCAAAGCGCGCGGACTGCTGCGCGCGCTCCAATGACCGTGAGTACCCTGATCAACGGACGATTCCAGGCGGAAGTGCCAGCCACGGACCGCGGACTGCTTTTTGGCGATGGGCTGTTCGAGACCATGGGATTCCGGAAGGGCACCTGCCCGCTCTGGGATCGGCATATGCGTCGTTTACTGCGCGGCTGCCAGATGTTAGGGATCAGCGCGCCCGACCTCGAACAGCTTGATCAGGAGTGCCAGAGGCTTGCCAAACCCCCGGACCGCGTCGTGATTCGAATAACCCTGACCAGAGGCAGCGGCGGCCGGGGCTACTGGCCCGAGGAAGGGGACAGCCCCACTCGCATCGTGCAAAGTCGTGGATGGCCCGAGGGGCAGGCGAGGGCGCAGGAATACGGGTTGAGGGGCATCACAAGCTCCCTTCGAATCAATCCCCAGCCCGCCCTGGCGGGACTAAAGCACTGCAATCGAATCGAGCAGGTCCTGGCTGCTCGAGAGTGTCTTCGGCGGGGCGCCGAGGAAGCACTGGTGTTCGATCAGAACGATCGACTGGCCGAAGCCATTTCGTCCAATCTGCTGCTTCGCCACGGGAACGCGTGGATCACGCCAGTCAGCCCGGCTGCCGTGGCCGGTGTCGGTCTGGAATGGCTCCTGTCCGAGCCCCCCGTTCCCATCCACGCCCGTGCGGTGGAACGGGCAGAGCTGGATCAAGTCGACTCGATCCTGGTGATAAACTCGATTGGCGGTATTCGACCCCTGTGCGATCTGGATCACCGCGATCTGATCATCGATCAGGACTGCCGGCGTCTTCAGCACCATTGGAATCAACAGCTCATCCCTGTATGCGACGACTTCTAACGTTCATTCTGATTGCCGCTGTCCTGGCCATGCTGGCCGGCGTGTGGCAGTGGAACCAGTGGCGTCAGTTTCTCGACACGCCCGTCAATCCCGATTCGGCGCTCGCGCTGTCGATCGAGCCCGGCGATAGTCTTGGCGATCTGATCGATCAGCTCGAAATACTCGGATTGGCCCGTTCAGACTGGCGCTGGCGGCTCTATGGTCGGCTTGAAACCCCGAGTCTGCAACGCGGCGAGTTTCTCATCGGTCCCGATCTGACAATCGATCGATTGATTTCAGCGCTCGAATCCGGCGATGTTCGTGAACACCGCTTCACGATCGTTGAAGGCTGGACCGTCGAAAAGTTACGGCAAGTCTTGTCCAATGATCCCAGGCTCCGCCATGACGGCCAGTCACTCACCACCGAGGCTCTGATGGCTGAATTCGGATGCACGGACTGCCCGGCCGAAGGCCGTTTTCTCCCGGAAACCTATTTTTTCCGCCGGGGCAGCAGTGATCTCGAATTGATGGAGCGCGCCTACCGCGCAATGACTGTAGCCCTCGCGGAGGCCTGGGCCCAGCGTGATCCGGACCTGCCGATCGACAGTCCGGAGGAGCTGCTCATTCTGGCCTCCCTGATCGAGCGTGAGACCGGTGCCGCCTTCGAACGGCCAGAAGTCGCCGGCGTGTTCAAGCGCCGACTCGAACTCGGCATGCGCCTGCAAACTGATCCCACCGTGGTCTATGGCCTCGACGACAGCTTCGATGGACGAATCCGGCGGGTGCACCTGCGCACCGATCACCCCTGGAACACGTATACCCGGCACGGATTACCTGTGACCGCCATCGCGCTGCCAGGACGCGCTTCCTTGCTCGCGGCGGCGAAGCCAGCCGAAGGCACCAGCTTGTATTTCGTCTCGCGCGGTGACGGAACTCACTATTTTTCTGACACGCTGCGCGAACATAACGCCGCGGTTGATCGCTACATCAGGGGACGTTAGGAATGCCGACAACACGTCTTGGACGCCTAATTACGCTGGAAGGCGGGGAAGGGGCCGGAAAATCAACCGCTGTGGCGACCATTCAATCATGGCTCAATCACAAGGGGCGCAAGGTCATTCTGACGCGAGAGCCCGGCGGCACGCCACCGGCTGAAAGAATTCGGTCTATATTATTGGATCCGGAGACCGGCCATCTCGATCCGCTGACCGAACTTCTGCTGATGTTCGCTGCCCGCACCGAGAATCTCAGGCAAATCATCCGTCCCGCTTTGGAGCAAGGGAGTGATGTTATTTGTGACCGTTTCACCGATGCCTCCATGGCCTATCAGGGTTACGGGAGAGAGCTGGGTTCCACGCCGGTCAGCGCCCTGCAGGCGATTGTCCATCCTGACCTCGAGCCGGATCTGACCCTGCTTCTGGACGTTCCGGTGCAGGTCGGGCTGGATCGCATCGGGCAGCGTGATGATCAACCTGACCGATTCGAACGGGCCGACAATGAGTTCCTGGAGCGCGTGCGGCAGGGCTATCTTGCCGAGGCGAATGCCGCCCCCGAGCGATTTGCGGTGATCAATGCCCGTCAGGATCCCGACGCTGTAAAAAGAGCCATCATCGATACACTTGAGGCGCGCCTGTCATGACCCTCCCTTGGCTGGAAGCGCTGAAGGCTCAGCTCGAGGAGGCTTTCCTTGCCCAGCGGCTGGGTCACGCTCCGCTGATCCAAGGCCCAGTCGGCGTCGGCAAACGTCAGTTGGCGGACTGGCTCAGCCGAAGGATCCTGTGCCTGGCGACCGACATGGCGGCCCCCTGTGGCCACTGCCGGTCCTGCGAACTTTTCACCAGCGGCACGCACCCTGATTTTTTTGATATCGGCATTCCGGAGGAAAAACGCGAAATACCGGTCGACAGCATCCGGGGATTGAACGGTCGCCTACAGCTGACTTCGAGCCTGTCCGATCGTCGCGTTGGACGAATTCTTCCGGCCGAAGCAATGAATTCCAATGCCGCAAACGCGCTGCTGAAGACGCTCGAGGAACCCGCTGGCAATGCCTGGCTGATTTTGATCAGCGACCGACCTGGTCGCCTGCAGGCAACGATACGCAGCCGCTGCCAGGCGATCACGGTCCGCCCCCCCGACCATCCTGAAGCCGTCGCCTGGCTGGAAGCCGAACTCTCCGCACGATCCGCCTCCGTGGACACCGAACAAATCGAACACGCGCTCGAACTGGCAGGAGACGCACCCCTGGCAGCCCTGGACCTCCTCGAGGGCGAAGGCATGGAGTTCGGTCTTGACGTTCGCAAGGGTCTGGTGTCAGTGGCTCAAGGCGGGGCCCTGCACGATGTCCTGAATTCGGCTTGGGCAGCGGATCCCGAATCCACATGGCGCTGGATCGCAACCTGGTGTGGACTAGTGCTTCGAGCCAGCCTTGGGGCGAGGGAAAACCTCAGCCTTCTCGGCGAGCTGCCCACCGGCCTGAACGCGGAGGCCGCAGCTCGACTGTGGAATCAGGCGCTGCAAGGTGGCGCGCTGGTGCGCGGGAATGCCCGTCCGGATCTATTGCTGGGTAAATGGCTGCTAGAATGGAGCCAAGTCTGTAATCGCGAGACATAATTCGATGGCTCAGCAAGGCATTCTCTCCTACAGTATCGAGTCCAAACAGGATCTCTATACGGCCTACATGCCGTTTCTGTTGAATGGGGGACTTTTTGTTCCGACCAAGAAGCGTTTCAAGCTCGGCGATGAGGTACTGATTCTGTTGAGCCTGCTCGGCGAAGAGCGGATTGCAATCCCTGGTCAGGTGGCATGGATCACCCCGCCTGGATCACAGCACAGCGCCAGCTCGGGCGTGGGCGTGCACTTCTCTGACAGTCCGGAAGGGACCCAGGCCAAACACACGATCAGCTCACTGCTGGCCGGGATGCTGGAAAGCGACAAGCCCACGCAGACCATCTGAACGGCAGGGAGCAGCGATCACGCGTGAAGCGCTCGATCATCCATGTCGACATGGATGCCTTCTTTGCCAGTGTCGAGCAGCGCGATAACCCTGAACTGCGGGGCCGTCCAGTCATGGTCGGTGGCGGACGCTCGCGCGGCGTCGTCGCCGCTGCAAGTTATGAGGCCCGTCAGTTTGGGGTGCGCTCAGCGATGCCGGGACGCACGGCTCGTCGCCTTTGTCCTCACGGGGTGTTCGTCGGCGCGCGCTTCGAGCGTTATCGCGAGGTCTCGGCTGCCGTTTTCGGGGTCTTTCACGAACTCACCGATCAGGTCGAAGGGCTGAGTCTCGACGAAGCTTTCCTCGACGTCAGCGACGTTGTTGCTCGTGGTCGCTCCCTAGAATCGATCGGTCGCGAGCTCAAGCTGAAAATCAGCCAGGACATGGGATTGAGCGCTTCGGTCGGGATGGCGCACAACAAATTGCTGGCGAAGCTTGCATCCGACTATGACAAGCCCGACGGTCTGGTCTTTGTTCCTCCTGACGGGGTCCATCGCTTTCTCGATCCCCTGCCCGTGAGGCGTCTCTGGGGAGTGGGCCCGAAAACGACCGAAAAGTTGCACGACGCCGGGATTTTCACCGCAGGGCAGCTACGAAAGACAGCTCCTGATGTGCTCATTGACCAGATCGGGTCCAGCGGCCCTGAACTGGCGATGCGGGCAGCGGGCATTGATGTGCGGCCGGTCAAGCCGCGCCGCCGACGGCGCTCAGTCAGTCAGGAAACGACCTTCAGCGACGACCTCACGGAAGTCAGGCAGCTTCTGCCCGTAATCCGGGACCAGGCGGAGGCTGTTGCCGATGCCTTGCGAAGCAAGAATCTACACGCCAGGACAGTGATTCTCAAACTTCGATCAAGCAGTTTTTCCACACTGACCCGGAGCCAGACCCTTCAGGGTTACACGCGGGACGCAGCGCTGCTTGAGCGAACCGCGATCGAGCTACTCCAAGCCTGGCTCGATTGGCACCCCGATTTTGCCATCCGTTTGATCGGCGTGGGTGTCTCAGGCCTGGTCAGCCAGCCTGACGACTCAAGCTGGTTGACCGCGGATTAATAAAAACCCTAAGAGCAGACCCTGGGCAGGGGAGTCATCGACTGGAGCACGGACCATCCGGTGGGATCAGTCGCTCGAACTCCTGGCTTCACCAAACTGATCTCGGAGTTCGCGACGCAGGATCTTGCCCACGTTGGTCTTGGGTAGCTCATCCACGAACTCGACGTATTTGGGAACCTTGTAGCCAGTCAGCTCCTTGCGGCAGTGTTCACGCACTTCCTTGACGGTCAGGCTGGGGTCTTTGCGCACAACGATGACCTTGACTGCTTCGCCGGATTTCTCATCGGGGGCACCGATGGCGCCGACTTCAAGCACCTTCGGATGATCGGCGATCACGTCTTCGATTTCGTTCGGATAGACGTTGAAACCGGACACCAGGATCATGTCCTTCTTGCGATCGACGATGTAGAAGAAACCCTCTTCGTCCATGCGCGCCATGTCGCCGGTTCGCAACCAGCCCTCGTCATCGAGCACCTTGGCGGTTTCTTCGGGACGCTGCCAGTAGCCCTGCATGACCTGAGGGCCCTTGACACAGAGCTCTCCCGTGTCGCCGACGTCCTGAGCGTTTCCGTCCTCGTCGATCACCTTGCACTCGGTCGATGAAATCGGCAGGCCAATGGCGCCGTTGTAGTCCTTGAGATCCATCGGATTGATGCAGGCCGCCGGCGAGGTCTCGGTCAAGCCGTAAGCCTCGACCAGGGTCACGCCGGTGGTCTTCTTCCAGCGCTCGGCAACGGAGCGCTGGACGGCCATACCGCCCCCCAGTGTCAGGCGCAGCGAAGAGAAATCCAGTTCGGCGAAGCCCGGTGTGTTGAGCAGGCTGTTGAACAGCGTATTGACGCCAGTGATCGCGGTGAATTTCACCTGACTGAGTTCCTTGACGAAGCCGGCCATGTCGCGAGGATTGGTGATCAGGACATTGCGGCCGCCGAGCTTGAGAAAGCTGAGGCAATTGGCCGTCAAAGCAAAGATATGGTAAAGCGGCAGGGCTGTGATGATCGTCTCCTTGCCCGGCGATGCCAGCTCGCCCAGCCAGGCCGAGGACTGCTGCATGTTCGAGACCATATTCCCGTGCGAGAGCATGGCGCCTTTCGAAACACCGGTCGTGCCTCCGGTGTACTGCAGAAATGCCAGATCCTCATGGCCGATTTTAGGCTCATCCAGTGTCTTTCCAGCGCCCTGCGAGAGCATCGACTTGAACTGGATGGCGCCCGGCAGCGAGTAGGCCGGTACCGCCTTTTTGACCTTGCGCAGAACGAAATTCATGACCATACCCTTGAGCGTGCTCATCATGTCGCCCATGCTGGTCAAAATGACGTGTTCGACATCGGTGTCGTCGACTACGGCTTCCAGCACGCTGGCGAAGTTCTCCATGATCAGGATGGCCTTGGCGCCGGAATCCTTGAGCTGGTGCTTCAGCTCGCGCGCCGTGTAGAGCGGATTGGTGTTCACGACCACCAGTCCGGCTCTCAACGCACCGAATACGGCGATTGGGTACTGCAGGACGTTAGGCAACATGATGGCAATTCGATCGCCTTGCTTCAGGCCCATCGACTGCAGCTGCGCACCGAAAGCTGCGCTGATCCGATCGACCTCGTCGTAGGTCAGTTCAGCGCCAAAATTGACGTAAGCAACGGCATCCCGGTACGTGTCGCAGCTCTTGTTGATCACGTCCGGCACCGAGGTGAACTCATTCCTGTCGATTTCGGCCGGCAGATTGGCGCTGTATTGTCCCAGCCAAGGTTTGTCGGTCATGTGTCTACCCTTATGGATTGTGGTGGATTTCACCCCCGAAGCTTGGCACAGCCCGGGTCCGGAGACAAGCGGGTTTGCCCGTTCCTCGACAGTGGGCTATGCTCCGGTCGTACCCCTTACCGAGCGATCAAAATGGGCGAGCAGAACGTAGAGCAAAGCAGTGACGAGCACACCCGCCGCGCCTTTATGAAGGCCTTGCTTGACGAAGTGCGTGCGCTCGAGGACATGCACAGCTCCAACATGTTCGAAAGCGGCATCCGACGGATCGGGGCTGAGCAGGAGATGTTTCTCGTCGACCGCGCCGCGCGGCCGGCACTCACGGCCATGCAGGTCCTTGATCACACCGACGATCCCCGTTTCACCCACGAGTTGGGCCAGTTCAATCTGGAAGCCAATCTGTCTCCCCTGGAACTCGGTGGCGACTGCCTGAGTCGAATGGAAGATGAGACGCGTGAAGTCTGCGATCTGGCGGCGGAGGCAGCCGGCAAGGTGGGTTCGCGAATTGCTCTAGTGGGCATATTACCGACGCTGACTCGAGATCATCTCACGCTCGATGCCATGGTCCCCACGGCGCGTTATTTTGCCCTCAATGAAGCACTGCTGAAGCTGCGCGGCAGCGATTTCCAGATCGACATCAAGGGCATCGACCAACTCAACTTCAAGCTGAACAACCTGATGCTGGAGGCCTGCAATACCAGCTTCCAGGTTCATTTCCAGGTCGATGCCGACGAATTCGCCCCCCTGTACAACATTGCCCAGGCGGTGACTGGACCCTTGATGGCATCCTGCGTGAACTCCCCGATCCTGCTCGGTAAGCGACTCTGGCACGAAAGCCGGATTGCGGTGTTTGAACATTCGATCGATGCACGCTCTGAAGCCCACGCGGCCCGTGGACACAAGCCAAGGGTTCATTTCGGCGACCACTGGATCGATGAATCGGTCATCGAGATATTCAAAGAAGACATTGCCCGCTTTCGGGTCATTTTGACGACTGAATTCGAAGATGATCCGATCGGCAAAGTGGCCCGAGGTGAACCGCCAAAACTCAGCGCTCTGCGTCTGCATAACGGCACGGTCTACCGCTGGAATCGCGCCTGCTACGGCATTTCCGACAACGGCAAGCCACATCTGCGCATCGAGAACCGAATCATACCCTCCGGCCCCACGGTGCTGGACGAGGTCGCCAACGCAGCTTTTTTCTTCGGCATGATGTCCGGCCTGGCGCGGCACACGCCCGACATCCGCGAGAAGCTGCAGTTTGCCGACGTCAAAGCCAATTTCCTGGCGGCCGCCCGAGAAGGACTGCGCGCGCAGCAGGTCTGGTTCGATGACCAACAGGTGACTGCCCAGGAACTGCTGTTGGACAACCTGCTGCCTTTGGCACGCGAGGGGCTTGCTGACAGCGGGATTGAAGAACAGGACATCGAGCGTTACATCGGCACGGTCGAAAAACGCGTTCAATCTCGCCGGACTGGTGCCCGCTGGCTGCTCGAGTCCCTCGATCGGATGAAAGACAAGGCCAGCCCGCACGAGTGCCTCAGGGCCTTGACCTCGAGCATGATCGACCAACAGCAAAGCCACAAGCCGATCGCCGAGTGGGAACTGGCCGAATTTTGCCGCACGCAAGACTGGCGCGACAGCTACCGCACGGTCGGACAGTTCATGGCCACTGATCTGTTCACCGTTCGCCCCGACGATATCGTTGATTTCGCAGCCAGCTTGATGGAGTGGCGCTACGTTCGTCATGTCCCGGTCGAAGACGACTCGGGTCATCTGCTCGGCCTCGTGTCGCACCGGCAGTTGCTCCGACTCGTGGCCCGAGGCGGCCGCGATGGCCAGACCCGCATGGTCCGCGACATCATGCATGCCGATCCCCTGTCGGTGACGGGCGACACGACCACCGTGGAAGCCATCCGCATCATGCGTGAGAAGCGATTGAGCTGCCTGCCCGTGGTCAAAGATGGAAAGCTCGTGGGCCTGGTCACCGAATATGATCTGATCATGGTCGCGGGGCGCCTGCTTGAAAGCTATCTGGAGGAGGATGGGCAGAATTGAGTGTCCCTTCGAGAATTCTGCTGACTGCGCTTGTCACTCTGCTGCTGGCCTGCGGACCTCGGTTGCCCGATGAGGATCGTATTCGCAATGCGCTTCAGCGCATGACCCAGGCCCTTGTGGACCGGGAGGCATCGACCGTCCTTGAACCCCTGGCTGAGGATTTCGTGGGCGAAACCTGGGACCTCGATCGTCGGGCCCTGCGACTGCTTCTGCGCCGAGAAATGCTTGCACACGACCGCCTGCGAGCCCGCTTGTTTGATATCGAAGTCGATCTTCTTTCTCCGGAGCGTGCGAGCGCCAATTTTCAAGTTCTGCTGACCGGTGGCAGCGGACTGGTTCCCAGTGAGGGGCGCTGGTTTCAGGTTGAGACCGGCTGGCGACTCGATGACGACTGGAAATTGATTTCTGCTCGCTGGGAAAACGTCATCGGGCGCTGAGGCGCCTATTCTGATTTTCAATCCGGCGCGAGCGGAAGCTACGGCATAATGAGGGCCATGTCCCTCTCGCTTTTCAGTCAGGCCGTCCAACACTGGTTTCTGGAACGTCTGGGCGACCCGACCGAAATCCAGTCGCGTGCCTGGCTCGAAATCCGCCAACACCGAAACGTGCTGATCAGCGCACCGACCGGGGCGGGAAAGAGCATGGCCGCCTGGGTGCCCTTGCTCGATCGAATCCTGACTCGTCCGAGCGCGGGGCGTGGGGTTCGGGTACTCTACATTTCGCCTTTGCGAGCGCTTTCTCGCGACATGGCCAGCGGGATGCTCGAACTGCTCGATCACGCCGCGCTGAAAGGGCTTCATCCCGATGCTCTGCGAATCGGCGTTCGAACCGGCGATACGTCACCGTCAGAGCGCGCCCATCAGCGCCGGCAACCGCCGGACATCCTGTTGACCACCCCCGAGTCCTTGTTTGTCCTGCTTGGCTCCCGGGCCGGTCGCAGCATGCTGGCTCGCGTGGAAAGCGTGCTGGTTGACGAAGTCCATGCCCTGGTCGGCGACAAGCGAGGCGTTCACTTATCGATATCGCTGGAGCGCCTCCATCGCCTGACCGGAGGCACGCTGCAGCGCATCGGCCTGTCGGCAACGGCCCGCCCCCTGGATCGAGTGGCAGGCTATCTCTGCGGCCGGAAAAGAGACTGCCGGATCGTCGACTGGGGCGCGGTGAAGGCTCCCGTGGTTCATCTGGAGTGCCCTCCATGGCCACTCGGGCACATTGCAGGCCCGATGCACTGGGAGTTCATCAAAGAGCGTCTACTGGCCCTGAGTCGGCGCGACGCAAGCCTGCTGGTTTTCTGTAACACGCGTGCACTGGTCGAGCGCCTGGGTCAGGAGCTCGCCCCGATGCTCGGTGAAAAGCACTTGGCCGTTCACCACGGCAGCCTGGGTATCGAGCGCCGCAGGGAGGTGGAAACCGGACTCAAGTTGGGCGAAATCCGGGTGGTCGTCTGCACCGCGTCCCTTGAGCTGGGGATCGATGTGGGCCCCCTGGACCGCGTCTGTCAGATCGGCATGTGCCAATCGATCAACACCTTTCGACAGCGTGCCGGACGGGCCAGACATCGGCCGGGGGAGGTCGGAGAGATTCACGTCTTCCCCCTGAGCCTGACCGATCTGATGGATCTCGAGGCCGCCAGATCAGGCCTGCGCCTGGGCGACATAGACCCGGTCGTCGAACGGCCAGGTGACCTGGACGTGCTGGCCCAGCAGCTCATCGCCATGGTCGGCGCAGGGGAGGGCAGCGTCAGGGATCTGCATGCTCTGATTTCCGATGCGTGGCCTTATCGAGACCTGTCTCGCCAGGCACTGGATCGACTGATCGACATGCTTCACGATGGCTACGTCCAGGGACGAGAAACCGGACAGGGCCCGGTGCTTCGTGTCGCAGAGGGTTGCCTCGAATCCATGCCGCTGGCCGATCGTCTCAGTCTGGTCAATGCGGGCACGATCCCCGAATGGTTCGAGTACGACGTGGTGGACGAGCGCGGCAGGACGCTGGGGCGGCTGGATGAGGAATTCGCTTTCGAGTCGACGCCCGGACAGGTCATGAGCCTGGGCGGGCAGTCGTGGCGAATTCAGCGGATTCAGTCCGGCCGAGTGCAGGTCGAGGCCTGCGAGGACCTTGCGCCCGGGCTACCGTTCTGGTTTGGCGACGGGGCAGGGCGCAGTCAATCGCTTAGCCAGCAGGTTCGCTCGATCGGGACGCAGCGAAACGCTTGCCATCCCGCTCTGCAGAAATGGCTGGTCGAAAGCAAAGCCCAGCTCGGCGTCTTGCCAGGCAACGAGAGCGTTGTCTTCGAGCGATTTTTCGATCCCGGGGGCGATCAGCATCTGGTGATCCACAGTCCCTTCGGCGCCCGCCTCAATCGCGCCTGGGGTCTGGCGCTGCGCAAACGATTCTGCAGAAATTTCAATTTCGAGCTGCAGGCTGCTGCAACCGACAACGGCGTACTCATCTCCCTCGGTGCCGTGCATAGCTTCGCACTCGACGAGGTGCCAGGATGGCTGCGTTCCGATCAGGTTGAAGATGTGCTCACCCAGGCCATGCTGGACACGCCGATATTTCAGACGCGTCTTCGCTGGTGTGCAAACAATGCGCTTGCCGTTGCCCGACGCGACCTGAGGGGCAAGGTCCCGGCCCAGGTCCAGCGCAACCAGACGGAGAATTTCATCGCCCGCGTTTTTCCTGACCAGCTGGCCTGCCTGGAAAACCTCTCGGGCCAGCGGCAGGTGCCCGACCACCCCCTGGTCGACCAGGCGCTCCGCGACTGCCTGCACGACCACATGGATCTGCCCGGGCTCATCGACCTTATCCTAGCGATCGAGCAGGGCCGGATTCAGCCTCATTTCGTCAACCGGGACGGGCCATCCAGCCTCGCCGAAGCCCTCATTCATGCCCCGAGAAACAGCTTTCTCGATCCAGCCGCGGCCGAAGAGCGGCGCACGCGAACCTTTGAAGATCGCGGGCCGACGCGCGGCGGACCAGCGGTCCTGAAACGTGCAGATCAGGATCTGGCATCACGCGACGGACTCCTCCGCGCGCTGATTCGATTCGGATTCCTGACCTCAAGCGAAGGGGAGCGCTCCAATGCCGGTGCGGCGTTCAAGCAATTGATACGGGAATGCAGTGCGGTGACCGTGCGCCTGGCCTCAAACGCGACCCTGTGGGTCGCCATGGACCACCTGCCTCACTTCCTCAGCGCCTGGCCTGACGCCCGAATCGGGCCCTTTGTCAGCCAGAAAACCAAACCCCTACCGCACCCGGATCCCGATGAAGCACTGTGCCGGATCCTGGTGGGCCGAATCAGGTACAAGGGCAAGCTCGAAGCCCGGATTCTCGGTCGCGAACTCGGATTGAGTGAACCGAAATCTCTCAGTGCGCTTATGCGACTGGAGTCCGAGGGCCTGCTGGAATCAAGCAGTGAAGGAAGCGTACGGTTCTGGCGGGAGCGCAGGCCAGCCGCAGTTCATTGAGCGGCGCCCCACGGGCTGGCTGCCCGCTGGACAGGCAGCCCGCGCAATGACAAGTCTTGATCAAACGATGTAGACGAAAATAAACAGGCCGAGCCAGACCACGTCGACGAAATGCCAGTACCAGGCCACGGCCTCGAAGCCGAAGTGGTTTTTCTTGCTGAAATGACCCATCGCACAACGCACGGCAATCACGGAGAGCATGATCACGCCGACCGTCACATGGAGGCCATGGAATCCGGTCAGCATGAAGAAGGTCGAGCCGTAGATGCCAGAGCCGAGCGTCAGGCCAAGATCCTGGTAAGCGTGAACGTATTCATAGCCCTGAACGTAGAGGAAAATCAGCCCGAGCAGGACCGTCGCGACCAACCAACCCACCAGCGCGCCACGCTGCGCGCGTTTCAGTGCCCAGTGAGCCATGGTGATCGTTACGCCCGAAGTCAGAAGGATAAGCGTATTGACCATGGGCAGGCCGAATCCCGGGATGGTCTCGAAGGACCCGCCCAATCCGGCCGGCCCGTGCGTTGGCCAGCTGGCCTCGTAACTCGGCCACAGCAGCTGATTGGTCATGGCACCGGTGCCTTCCCCTCCCAGCCAGGGGACGGAAAGCACGCGGGCGTAGAACAGTGCGCCGAAGAATGCAGCAAAGAACATGACTTCCGAAAAGATGAACCAGATCATGCCCTGGCGGAAAGAGACGTCAACCGCACTATTGTAGAGACCTGACTCAGACTCCCGAATGACATCGGCGAACCAGCCAAACATCATGATGATCACGGTTGCAGCACCGGCGGCGAAGAACCAGGGGCCGCTGGCCGCTTCGTTCATCCAGTTGGCCGCACCGATCATCATGACGAACAGACCGACCGAGCCTACGATCGGCCATTTTGCGGTATCGGGTACGTAGTAGTTTCCTTGTGCCATGGGGGCTCCCGGCTCTCTCTTTTATTCAGTGGTCAATGGACTGCAGCCAGCGCCTCGCCAGCCTCGTTATTTGGATAAATAATGTAAGACAGTGTAATCAGGTCCGTCTTGTCCGGCAGCTGCGTATCGACGAAAAATCGGACCGGCATTTCACGCGATTCGCCGGGCTGCAAGACCTGCTCAGTAAAACAGAAGCATTCGGTTTTGTTGAAGTACAGCGATGCCAGGCCAGGTGCCACGCTCGGCACGGCCTGCGCGACCAGAATCTTGTCCGAGCGATTGTGGGCGATGTACATGGTTTCATACATCTTGCCCGGGTGAACATCCATCATCCGTTCGACCGGCTCGAAGGCCCAGGGCAGAGCCGAATTCACGTTGGAGTCGAAGTGAACGGTCACTAGCCGGGAGTCGTCGATCTCCGTGCTCAGGACTTCACTCACCGCCGTCTCTGCCGTGCGGCCACCAATACCGGTCACTTCGCAGAACTTATCGTACAGGGGCACCAGCAGGTAACCGAAGCCGAACATCGCTACCGCGAACAGGCTTAGATAGCCCACGGTCTTCACATGTGAAAGCGTGCCGCTCACGTCAACCTCCTGGATAGTTCATGAATGCTCGGCCGATAAAGAACAGGTAAATGCCGGCCACGACAAGCGCAAGCACCAGCACCGTCCTGAAGACTGCGCGCTTTTGCTGCGAACGCGCATTGCTCTTGTCATCGGGTGAGCTCACTTGCCGCCTATGACTTGAGGATCGTCAATCAAGCTGTTGGAATGGCCGGCGGTTCGATCATCGACCAACGGCGGCGTCTCGAATGTATGCAGAGGAGCCGGCGAAGGCACGGTCCACTCCAGGCCGTGAGCGCCATCCCAGACTCGATCGGTCGCTTTGACCCCACCACGCGCACACTTCCAGACAATATAGGCGAACAGGAGCTGGCCGAATCCGAACATGAAGCCGCCCACTGAAGAGATCAGATTGAACTCAGCAAACTGGACCGCATAGTCGGGTATGCGGCGAGGCATTCCCGCCAGACCGAGGTAATGCTGCGGAAAAAACAGCACGTTAACCCAGAAGGTGGACCACCAGAAATGCACCTTACCGAGGGTTTCGTTGTACATGTGGCCGGTCCATTTCGGCAACCAGTAATACACGCCTGCCATGATCGCGAACACCGCGCCGGTCACCAGAACGTAATGGAAGTGGGCGACAACGAAATAGCTGTCGTGATACTGGAAGTCTGCCGGCACGATGGCGAGCATCAAGCCTGAAAAACCACCGATCGTGAATAGAACTACAAAGCCGAGTGCAAACAACATCGGGGTTTCGAAAGTCATTGATCCGCGCCACATGGTGGCAATCCAGTTGAACACCTTCACGCCGGTCGGTACCGCAATGATCATGGTCGCGTACATGAAGAACAGCATCGCGCCCAGGGGCATGCCAACGGTGAACATGTGGTGAGCCCAGACGATGAACGACAGGAACGCGATCGAGGCGGTGGCATACACCATCGAGGTGTAGCCAAACAGCGGCTTGCGGGAGAATGTCGGAATGATCTCCGAAACGATCCCGAACGCCGGCAGGATCATGATGTAGACCTCCGGGTGGCCGAAAAACCAGAAGATGTGCTGGTAGAGGACCGGGTCGCCGCCGCCGGCGGCGTTGAAAAAGCTGGTACCGAAGAATCGGTCGGTCAGCAGCATGGTCACAGCACCGGCGAGGACCGGCATGACCGCAATCAAGAGGAAAGCGGTAATCAACCAGGCCCAGACGAACATGGGCATGCGCAGCAGGGTCATTCCTGGAGCGCGCATGTTCAGAATCGTCGCGATGATGTTGATGGCCCCCATGATCGACGAAATCCCCATCAGATGAATCGCAAAGATGACGAAAGCCAGACTATTGCCACCTTGAAGCGACAGGGGCGGATAGAGCGTCCAGCCAGACGCCGGGGCACCACTGGGCATGAACAGGGTCGCCAGGAGCATCGTGAAGGCAAAGGGAAGAATCCAGAATGACCAGTTGTTCATCCGCGGCAAAGCCATGTCTGGCGCACCGATCATGAGCGGCACCATCCAGTTTGCCAAGCCAACGAAAGCCGGCATGACCGCTCCGAAAATCATGACCAAGGCATGCATCGTGGTCATCTGGTTGAAAAACTCGGGATTGACCAGCTGCAGGCCCGGAATGAAGAGCTCGGCTCGAATGACCAGCGCCATGGCGCCGCCGACCAGGAACATGATCAGCGAAAAAACAAGGTAAAGGGTTCCAATTTCCTTGTGGTTGGTCGAAAACAGCCAGCGCGCAAGGCCGGTGCGATGCGGGCCGTGATGGTCGTCATGTGCTGCAGTTACGTCGTGACTCATAAAGTTTTCCTCAATATCAATGACCGGCGAGCCGGTCCTTAACCCTGATCCTGTTCAACGTTCAGATCGCTGACCGTGGACGGCTGAACGATTTCCCCTTCACCTTCGCGCCAGGCATTGCGCGTATAGGTCAGGGCAGCTGCGATGTCCTGCGGTTCGAGTCGCCCCCGAAACCCGGTCATCGCGGTCCCTTCGCGACCGTCAAGCACCACCTGAAGATGGTCATTCAGAGCACCCGTCGGCTCGCCATTCTGAGCGAGCGCGGGGAAGGCCGGTGCCAGACCACCACCATCGGATTGATGACAAGCGGCACACTGAGCTTCGTAAACGTTGGCACCTCGATCCATCAGCTCGGCGCGTGTCCAGAGGCGAGCGGCATCGTGAGCAGCATCCGCCATTCCTTCGCGCTGTCCGGCCACCCAGGCGCGATAATTCTCCGGCGAAACCACCTCGACCACAATCGGCATGAAACCGTGATCCTTGCCGCAAAGCTCAGCACATTGGCCACGATAGATCCCTTCGTCTTCGATAAAAGTCCATGCTTCATTGACCATGCCGGGAATGGCATCGCGCTTCCATCCGAGTTCGGGCACCCACCAGGAGTGGATCACGTCGTCGGAGGTCAGCAGGAAGCGAATCTTCGTGCGTGCCGGCAGCACCAGATGGTTGTCAACGTTCAGCAGATAGTTGTCAACCGAGGCGGGATCTTCACCGGAACCACGCTGACGGACCCGATTGCTGTCGCGATCGAGCGCGGAGTACAGGCTGACGTCATCCTCAATGTAGTCGTATTTCCACAACCACTGGTAACCAGTCACCTTCACGTTCAACTCAGCGCCACCGGTGTCCTCCATCTCCATCAGCACCTTGGTCGCCGGAACGGCCATCACCACGAGAATCAGGACGGGAATGGCTGTCCACAAGATCTCGGCCTTCGTCGAATGCGAGAACCTCGAGGCCTTGTGCCCTTTTGATTTACGGTGCAGCACGATGGAGGTAAACATCGCGGTGAATACGAGCACGCCAATAACGGTTACGACCCCGAGGATCTGGTTATGCAGCTCATAGACGCTCTTGCTGTAGGCAGACGCGCCCTCCGGCATGTTGTCGCCCACCGCAAACAAACCCCAGGTAATGACCACGATTACAGCCATGACCGCCAGGGCGACAATCAGTTCGTTGGTTCTCTTCATCCTCAACTCACCTGTTCAAAATTCTTGTGGTTCCAGGCCGAAAGCGGCCTGATTCGCTTATTCATTTCCTGCGCTGCTTTCAATCGCTCGTCGACAGACAAAAAAGCACCCAACTCCTGCCGCCGACCCTGGCAGGAAAGAAAGATCCTTGAATCTCCAAGCCGACCGGACTCGACAATGACCCGTACCCACGCGAGCGGAAAACTCCCTCGCTCTACAACACCATCGAAAAACCGATTGAACTCGAGTTTTTCAGGCCCGATGAGAATTTGCTCTTTTGCCCAATGACCTCGCCAGGCTAAGCGCAGGCAAAAGCCTACCGCGACCAGGTGAATCACCGCGACGATCATCACGGGCCACAGCCCAACGATCAACGGACCGATCGCAACGAGCAGAGTGATGGTGCTCAATCCGAGAAAAACGAAAAACAGCCGATCCAGCGAAATTGAAAGGTTTGAGCGCAGCTCGACGATCTCGAAATCTGGGTGATCCGGATTGCGGGAAACATCAATCATTTGACGTGGGAACGAGGACCTCTTGCAGGAGTGCTTTCAAGCGCACTATTGTAGCCGATTCGGAAAAGTCACGAAAGCAAATCGTTCACTTGAATCAACGTCTGCACGGCGCTAAGGGACGCGCGAAATCCCGGTGGCGCAAGGACTGCTGTACACTCGCGTCGACGCTTTTTCGACGCGCGGAAATGACATGTCCAACCAGCAAGAATGTCCAATGGGCTTTGTGACACACCCTTCCGACTCTCGGGACCCCTTTAGCCAGGACCTCGACGCGAACTGGTATGTCGAAGAATCCGACCACGTGCAGATGCTCGCGCGCGCACTCCCGTTCGACAAGGACCAGCGAACGGCCATCCACAGCCAAGCCTTGAATCTGGTCAGGCAGGTGCGGCGGCGCAGTGAAGACACCGGCGCCATGGAAGCCTTCATGCGTGAGTACGATCTGTCCTCGGAGGAGGGCGTCGTTCTGATGTGCCTCGCCGAGGCACTGCTGCGCATCCCGGACAAGGACACGGCCGAAAAACTGATCAGCGACAAACTCTCCGATGCAGATTGGGAGTCGCATCTGGGCAAGAGTGACTCGCTGTTTGTGAACGCCTCGACCTGGGGATTGATGCTCACCGGCAGAATGGTTCGGGTCGGCGACAGCAAACGTCGGGCCATCGGCTCGACCCTGGCTAGGCTGGCCAACCGATCTGGTGAACCGGTCATTCGCTTGGCAATCCGCCAGGCAATGCGCATCATGGGGCATCAATACGTGATGGGTCGCACGATCAAGGGCGCGCTGGACAGAGCGGATAAAAAGTCCAATCGCCCCTTTCGATACTCCTTCGACATGCTGGGCGAAGCGGCGTTGACCGCCGACGATGCCAAGCGCTATCGGCAGGCCTACGCCGATGCGATTCAGACCATCGGCGCTCGCGTCAAAAACCCCTCGGTGTTTGCAGCGCCCAGCATTTCGGTCAAGCTGTCCGCGCTACATCCACGCTACGAACACGCCAAACGCCGCCGCGTCCTGGCCGAGCTCTCTCCGGTCCTGCGCGACCTGGCACGCCTGGCCAGGACGGCAGGCATCGCGCTGACCGTCGATGCAGAGGAGGCCGACCGACTCATGCTATCGCTTGAGGTCTTCGAGCGCGTTCTTGAAGATCCTCAGCTTGACGGTTGGAACGGACTGGGTCTCGCGCTGCAGGCCTATCAGCGTCGCGCCTGGGCGGCAATCGACTGGCTGGCCGACCGCGCCAGACGCACCGGACACCGGCTGCCCATCCGCCTGGTCAAGGGTGCCTATTGGGACACGGAAATCAAGCTCGCGCAGATGGATGGATTCCCGGGCTATCCCGTGTTTACGCGCAAGTCGAACACCGATTTGTCCTATCTGGCCTGCGCCCGGAAGCTCCTGTCCATGCCCGAACAGTTCTACCCCCAGTTTGCCACTCATAACGCGCACACGATCGCTGCCATAGCCGCGCTGGCCGGGGATGGCCAGGACTTTGAGTATCAGCGCCTCCACGGCATGGGCAAGGAGCTTTACGACGAGGTCCTTGATGCGCCGGACTACCAGGCCAGCTGCCGAGTCTACGCACCGGTCGGCAACCACAAGGATTTGCTGCCCTACCTGGTGCGACGACTCCTCGAAAACGGCGCCAATACTTCTTTCGTCAATCGAATCGTTGATGAGTCATTGCCCCCCGAAGAGGTCGTCAGTGATCCACTCGACCAGCTGGAGGCACTCGACCAGATCCCGCACCCTAAAATTCCGTCTCCTCGACGCATTTATGGGGACCAACGCGAGAACTCACGCGGGATCAATTTCGCCCAACAGCCCGCACTGAACGACCTGAAGTTGTCCATGGACGATTTCGCCGACCACCACTGGACTGGACGGCCGTTGGGCGAAGGTGCCCGCGCGCAGAGCGAACCACAGGCACTGAGAATGCCGGCCAACGTTGCCAGGTCACCGGGAAAAATTCACTGGACAGAGCCCGATTGCATCGACTCGGTGATCCCCCACCTGATCGCTGCACAGCGCGACTGGGACCGACGCGGTGTCAACGAGCGCGCCGGAATTCTCGAGACCCTGGCGGATCTGCTCGAAGAACATCGGGCCGAATTGATGGCCTTGTGCAGTCTGGAGGCTGGGAAGTCCTTGCGTGACGGAATCGGCGAGGTCCGTGAAGCGGCTGATTTCTGTCGCTATTACGCCGCTGAAGCCCGCGCGAAAATGTCACAGCCGCAGGTCCTGCAGGGCCCAACGGGCGAGCACAATGAGCTCAGTCTGCACGGACGCGGGGTGGTGCTGTGCATCAGCCCCTGGAATTTTCCGCTGGCCATTTTCTTGGGCCAGATCAGCGCGGCGCTCGTGACCGGAAACGCGGTCATAGCCAAGCCCGCGGAGCAGACGCCCCTAATTGCCCACCGCGCCGTTGAACTCCTTTATCAAGCCGGCGTGCCTGACAATGTGCTGGCCCTGCTGCCGGGCGATGGCGATCTCGGGGCGCGGCTCACGCGCGACCCGCGCCTGGCCGGCGTGGTGTTCACGGGTTCGACCGGGACCGCGCGACGGATCAGCCAGAATCTGGCCGAGCGCGAGGGCCCGCTTCCGATGCTGATCGCCGAAACTGGCGGTCAGAACGCCATGATCGTTGACTCATCGGCCCTGCCGGAACAGGTCGTACGCGATGCCATCAGCTCCGCGTTCCTGTCAGCCGGTCAGCGCTGCTCGGCGTTGCGCGTCCTTTGTATTCAAAGCGATATCGCCGACCACGTCCTGACCATGCTTTCTGGCGCAATGCGCGAATTGACCATTGGTGACCCGGGCCTGCTGGCAACCGACGTGGGGCCGGTCATCGATCGGGGGCAGCAGACCATGCTCGAGCGACATGCTAGACGCATGCAGGATGAAGCGCGCCTGATTGCAAGGACCCGTCTGCCCGAAGATCTTCCGAATGGTCACTGGTTTGCTCCGGTCGCGTTTGAAATCGATTCCATCGATCAGCTTGCGGGCGAAATCTTCGGGCCAATCCTGCATGTGGTGCGTTTCCGTGCCCGCGAGCTGGACCAGCTGATCGACAAAATCAACAATACGGGATTCGGACTCACGCTTGGCATTCACAGCCGGATCGAACGCGTCCAGCGCTACATTATGGATCGGGTCGAGGTCGGCAATGCCTACGTCAACCGGAGCATGACCGGTGCAGTCGTTGGTGTTCAGCCTTTCGGCGGAGAAGGTCTGTCAGGAACCGGGCCCAAGGCAGGCGGTCCGCACTACCTGGCGCGCCTCTGCACCGAGCGTGCCCGAACGATCAACACGGCCGCAGTTGGAGGCAACGCTTCACTCTTGGCGTTGTCGGAGAATTGACGTGTTCCGATCATCAGCAATATCAAGGTGCTTCTTGACCCCCATAGAATCAACAAACGAGCATGTATGAGCAGTTCTACGGGCTGAACGAGCGGCCGTTTTCGATCACGCCCAACCCGCGCTTTGTCTATCTGAGCCAGCGCCATCAAGACGCGCTGGCCCACCTGCTCTATGGCGTAGGGCGGGGCGGTAGTGGCGGCTTCGTTCAGCTGACCGGCGAAGTTGGCACCGGCAAGACCACGCTGTGCCGCCTGGTCCTCGAGCAAGTTCCAGAACACACGCGAATCGCCTTGATACTCAATCCAATGCTGGACCCACCGGAGTTGCTCCGGGCGATCTGCGACGAGCTCGAGATCGAGGTGGCTGAATCGGACGGCCTTCAAGGTCTGCAAAGAAAACTCAATCAATTCCTGCTCGATGGCCATTCCCGAGGCGAACGCGTCGTGCTGATCATTGACGAAGCGCAGAACATGAGTCGTGAGGCGCTGGAGCAGGTCCGTTTGTTAACGAACCTTGAAACAGCCACTGACAAGCTGCTGCAGATCATCCTCCTCGGTCAGCCTGAACTGCGCCACCTGCTGGGGCGTCCGGAGCTTCGTCAGCTTGCCCAGAGAATCACGGCGCGATACCACCTGGACCCCCTGAACGCCAGCGAGACCGCTCACTACGTGCGCCATCGGCTGGCCGTGGCCGGCGCGGAGCGAGGCCCGTTCAAGCGCGACGCACTCAAGGCGATCTACGACGAGTCAGGGGGCGTGCCGCGATTGATCAACATCATTGCCGATCGCGCCCTGATGGCCGGATACGCTCATGAGCTCGACGCGATCACGGCTGGCGTGGTTCACGAGGCCGCGCGCGAAGTGGCCGGCGAGGAATGGGATGAGGGCAGCGGCTGGGTGCGCGGCGCGCTGGCCGGATTGGTGTTGACGGTGGTTCTTCTTGGTGGTGCCGGCCTGGTCTGGACCATGCAGCGCGCCACGGAAACAGAGGTCGCCATTTCAAATCCCGCCTGGATGGTGGCGCTCGAAGACGCCGAGCTGTCGACTGCGGCGGCCGAACTGGCCAGCCATTGGCCGGCACTCTCGCCGCCATCGATCGAACAGGCCTGTATCGCCGATGTCAACGCCGCGTCAGAAACCGGTGCCGCCTGCCTGCTCAAGCGCGGAAGCTGGCGATTCATCGAATCCCTGCGCCTGCCGGTCATTCTTCGCCTGGACGGGCCACGCGATGCGCATCTGGTGGTTATCGGAATCGAGGGCGACCGGGTGCTGCTCAGCCATCGGGGGCAAGAGATCAACGCCCCCCTGGTCCAGCTGGATCGGCGCTGGATGGGAGAATTCTTCATCGCCTGGCCTGACGATGGCTCGATCCTCCAGTCCGGTGATCGTGGCGATGCGGTTCTGGCGATGAAAGCGCTCGCGGCAGACGCGCCGGACCAGGCCTGGGCCGGCGAGGTCACCGAGGTCTTTGATCCGGAATTTGCGCAATGGGTGGAGCGCTTTCAACGTTTCCACGGTTTGCGCAGTGACGGTATGATTGGTCCAGAAACGCGACTTTACCTCGGCGTGCCGAATCAGTCCGGCACTCGCCTTTTCACCAGTCTCGACGGAGTGGAATAAACCGTGTCGTTCATTCTTGATGCATTGCGAAAATCGGATCGGCGGCGCCGCATGAACGAAGCGCCCGACCTTGCCGCGTCGACGATCGAGCCCGCCGGCTCTGAAGCGTCTCAGCGCAGACGCTTGCCCGGCATCGTGATGATGGCCGTGCTGCTGCTGATCGCCGCGCTGGTGCTAGCGGCCTATCTCCAGCGGGATCGGATCGAACGACAGTGGACGGCCTGGGTCGGTTCGACCGAGTCCCCCCCCCCGGCTGATGTCGTGCCATTGGCCAATGAGTCCGACCGCGTGGATGACGATCCAGCCGCGACAGCATACCGAGAGCGTCTCGAAACACCGCGCGAGCGAGTCGTCAGTGATCCGGTGGCCGCTCGCCAGGAAATCGATCGCCTTGTTGCTGCTCAGGCAGGGGGGGAGTCCGCGACAAGTCAGGATGGGGCCGATGAGGACGATAATTCGTCTGGCACCGCTGAACCTCGCCGAGGCCAAAGCGTGAGCCGGCCCGCACCGCGACGGAACCGCCCCTCACCGGCGTCGGCTGAACAAGTCGCTGCAATCCAGCGCCAGCTGGACGAAGCGCAGCGACGGCGAGAAATTGCCGCAGCCGGTGGTGACGCTGATGACAGGGAGCAATCGCCCGATGACGCACCTGCCTCGACCGATGCGGATGATGAGAGCACCTGGAGCCCCGAAGCCGCAGAATATGTTCGAGCTTGGGAGCTGCCCCTGTCGATTCGTCGCTCACTGCCGGCGTTGACCCTGAACATCCACGTTTTCTCCGAGCAGCTCGACGAGCGGTTTGTCCTGATCAATGGTGAACGCTACATTGGCGGTGATGAGCTGCCCGATGGCGCCCGCCTGGTCGACATTCGGCGCGAAGGCGCAGTGGTCGATTATCGAGACTATCGATTTCTGCTTGAACCGTGAGATCCTATCCCAGTCGGCACCGGGCGATCCCCGTGTGGCCGACCACCCTGATCCTACTCGCACTACTCCTGATCGTGTTCTTCGGCCTTCAGATTGCCGAAGGCGAGGAGGGCATCGTGTGGATCAATCGCATGGCCTTTGTTCCCGCATCGGTGATGGATGTGCTCTCGCAACCCTGGACGCAAAGGCTGCAGATCGAAAGTCTGCGCCTGTTCTTCGCGCTGTTCCTTCACGTAGAGTGGCTTCACCTGATTGGCAATCTCGCCTATCTCTGGGTCTTCGGCATTACCGTTGAGCGCGCCGTCGGCCACTGGCGCTTTCTGGCCCTGTTCCTACTGCTCGGCGGCATGGCCAACTCGGTAGTGGCCTGGCAGCTTTCCGAAAGCACGCGCCCGGTCATCGGAGCCAGCGGTGGGGTGTCGGCCATCATCGGCGTCTATCTGGCCCTGTTCCCCGACCGTAGAATGGGCCTGTGGCTGCCCCTGGGGCTTTACCTGCAGTTTGCGCGCTTGCCGGCATTGCTGGTCATCGGTTCCTGGTTCGCCCTGCAGTTGCTGTTTAGCGTTTTCGGCCCCATTTCGGGCGATGTGGCATGGTGGTCGCATGTTGCCGGCTTCTTGCTCGGCGTCTGCGCTGCCCTGGTCCTGCGCCTGCTTCCGGGCCAGGTCAATTTGCGCCTGAGAGAGGATGACTGAGCTGCCGGACGACCAGACCACCTGCACCCGCCGGCGATTCCTTCCGACCATTCAAACTCAAGGACAGCATGTACAAAGTTACTTTCTTCAATCAAGGCAAGGTCTACGAGCTTTTCTGCGAAAAGGTCCATGGCAGTGAGCTGGCCTACGGCTTTGTCGAAATTTCAGGCTTGATTTTCGATGAGGAAACATCGGTGGTTATCGACCCGACCGAAGAAAAGATGCGCGAAGAGTTTGCCGATGTCGAGGTAATGCACCTGCCGTCGCACGCCATTATTCGCGTCGAAAAGGTCCGCAAACGAGGCACTTGCGTTATTCGCGATACGAAAAGTGGAGAGAAAGTCACGCCACTGCCCGTTGGAAACCCAAGAAAACAGCCTTAGGACCTTCGTTCCGACCGAGCCATGCGCCGTCCAAGAGGGCGCTTGGGGGGTCGTCAGGTCGAAGCACGGTTCATCTGGTCGCGCTCGGGAAGCTGTGCTAAGGTTCTGCGCTGGTTTGGAGCTGGCTCGAGCTGACACATCCATGGCGAACAATGACAATGATTTTCCTTCAGGTGCTTCCAACCTTTCCGGCGAACGCACCAAGCTCGAACGTGCCCTGAATTTTATCGAGGTCGTAGGAAACAAACTGCCGGACCCGGCGGTTCTTTTCTTCCTGCTGATGATTGTGGTCTGGATTGCTTCCGCCTTTCTGGCCCAGTTCACCTTTTCTGCCGTTCATCCAAGTACCGGCGAACCGCTCCAGGTGGTTAATCAACTCGCCGGCGATCAGTTGGTCAATTTCCTGGTCAACATGGTGTCGGTCTTCGTGAACTTTGCCCCTCTCGGAATCGTGCTGGTCGCCCTGCTTGGGGTAGGCGTTGCCGAGCACACCGGTTTTGTCAACGCTGCCCTTCGCAAGCTCCTCGGCTGGACATCGGCCAGCCTGCTGACGCCGATGCTGATCCTGATCGCCATCCTCAGCAACATCGTGGTCGATGCGGGCTATGTGGTGGTCATCCCGCTGGGTGCGGTGATGTTCTACGCTGCCGGGCGCCACCCACTGGCGGGCATCGCGGCGGCCTTTGCTGGCGTTTCAGGCGGGTTCTCAGCCAATTTCGTCCCCTCGGCGATCGATCCGTTGCTGGCCGGCATTACTCAGGCGGCGGGTCAGGTTGTCGACCCCGACCTGTATATCAACCCGCTGGCCAACTGGGGATTCATGGCGGCTTCCACGCTGCTGATTGTCGGCGTTGGCTGGTGGCTGACCGATAAAGTCATCGAACCGCGCCTGGCCAAAGACACGCCCGTCGATGGCGACATGTCGGAGATGCCCGAGCTTAAGGCGCTTTCGCCGGCTGAATCCAAAGGCCTGAATTGGGCCGTGCTGAGCATTGTGCTAGCGGCGGTGCTGTTGACGATCGCTGTCCTCATGCCCGGGTCGCCGCTTCGAGATCCCAATCCGGAGCTTTCCTTCTTCGACAGTGTTTCCTCGTTCGGCTCGCCTCTGATGCGTTCGATCGTGCCACTGATCTTCCTGTTTTTCCTGATTCCGGGCATCGTCTATGGCTACGTTGCCGGCACCATCGACAGCCACAAAGACATCATCACCGGCATGAGCAAGGCCATGGAATCCATGGGCTACTACATCGTCATGGCGTTTTTCGCGGCCCAGTTCATCGCCGCTTTCACGAACTCCAACATCGGCCTCCTGTTGGCGATCAACGGGGCCGACTGGCTGGGCAGCCTCAATTTACCGCCCCAGTTCACGATCGTCGGCATTATCGGCCTGACCATCTCCGTCAATCTTTTCGTCGGCTCGGCCTCGGCCAAATGGCTGATCATTGCGCCGATCTTCGTACCGATGCTCATGAATCTCGGCATCTCACCGGAACTGACCCAGGCGGCCTATCGCGTTGGAGACTCAAGCTCCAATATCATCACGCCACTCCTGCCGTACTTTCCCCTGATCGTCGTGTTCTGCAAGCGCTACTTCAAAGGAGCCGGCATCGGAACGCTGATTTCGATGATGCTGCCGTATTCGATTGTGCTCGCGGTGGGATGGACGATTTTCCTGCTGATCTACTGGGCCCTTGGAATTCCACTCGGCCTGCAGGCCAGCTACACCTACGGCACGTAAGTTTTGGCAGTCTCTGAGGGGCGCGGCGCATTCGCCGCGCTCGCCGCTCGCTCGACCAGGGCCGAGGGCGGCACCAGGTCAATCCCCTCGGCGATGAGCTCGCCAATGGCCAGCTCGAGAAAATCCAGCGTTGCGGCACGAGAGTGACCGATCGCGATCGCTTGGCCCTCGCGATGGGCCAGGGCGATCAGCCGGCGCCAGGCGATCAGCAGGTCCTTGGCATCTTCCGAGTGGTCAAGAAATACGCGACGACGAAGGGTCTTGAGCCCACCGTTGCGAGCAAGCCGTTCCAGCTGGCTCGAGACCACCGTGCGGCTGTCCATCACGATCAAGGGACTGGAACGGCCTGCATTGATCAGTCCGATCGCGCCGACCAGCCGCTCGACCGCATTGGCATTGGAGGTGAATCCGCTGCCCTGATGGTTGTTGATGCCCACCGCCCCCGGCACCATCGCCAGCTGTCTGACCAGATGATCGCGCATGGCCTGGGGACTCCAGCCAGGGTCCAGGCAGGTCAGGCCCGAATGACAGTTGTCGTGGACAAGACCGGCCATCGGGAGATGCACCCAAACTTCCCGATTCTGCTGTTCGGCTTGCCGCGCCAGATCGCCGGCCAAAGGACCCTCCGGGATGATCGCCAGAGCCACAGGAGGATCGAGTGCCATCGCGCGCTGGTCGAGCTGCCACTGGAAACCGACATCGTCGATCACGATCGCGACCCGTGGCCGGTCGGCCAGGGCGAGACCCCAGCCGCAGCACAGGGCGATCAGAACAAACCGGGTGCTCATTTTTCTCAGCATCGGTCGCGTTATTGGTCGCGTTATTGTCGTTGTCATCTGCATCGCTTCAAGAGCCGTCACCATCGGCCAGCCAGCGCGCCGGATTGACCGGATCGCCGTTGCGCCGCAGCTCGAAATAGAGACCGCTGTCCTCAACGCCGCCGGTGTTTCCCACGCTGGCGATGACCTCACCCGGATTGACCCAGTCACCGACGTCTCGTAGCAGCGCCTCGTTGTGGGCGTAGAGACTCATGAAGCCATCGCCATGATCGATGATCAAGATCAGGCCATAGCCACGCAGCCAGTCCGCATAGGCCACGCGGCCGTGCCCGATGGCCTGCACATTCGTTCCCCTGGCCGCAGGGATCAGCCAGCCGCTCCAGACCAGTTCGCCCGAGCGCTGCTGGCCGAAACGGTGCCTGGCCTGACCGTCGAGTGGCGGGGGCAGCTGGCCGCGCAGCTCGGCCATGGACGGCACATCGGCGTCGGGGGGAATGTCGGCGAGACTGGCCGCTAGCTGATCGAGGAGACGGGCCAGCTCGCGCTCGTCTTCGCGCAGTGAGGCCAGCACCTCCTGCCGGGTCTGCACCCGCTGCTCAATCACCTGCAGGGCGTTTTCTCGGGATTCGCGAGCCCGGGCCAGCTCGGCGATATTGGCGTCCTGCTGCTCGGCCAGGCGCTGAAGCGCACGTCGGGTATCAAGCAGTTCGATGCGATTGGCTTCAAGCGCGCTGGCGGTTCGCTGAAGCGCTTCGACCACGTTGAGGCGCTGGCGCGACAGGTAACCGTGGTAGGCGAGCTGTCGGTTCAGACGCCGAGGATCGTCCTGATTGAGCAGAATCTGCAGCCGCGACGGGCTGCCCTGACGATAGACAAAGTTGAGCTGCCGCGCCAGCGCTTGTCCAATGCCGGTCAGGTCATCCTCTAACTCGGCCCGTTCCTTGTCGAGGTCGTCGATCTCGACCTCGACCTCGACCATGCGCTGGCCGGTCTCGCGACGGGCGCGCTCGGCGTCGGAGACCTGGCGTTCAGCATCGGCGAGCTGATCCAGCGTGGCGTCGCGTTCGCTCAGGTCATCGGAAAGCCGCGCCTGAATGGCGGCAATTTCGACGCGCACCGCATCCAGCCTGGCGGCCAGTGCGGCCTCGTCCTCGAATTCGACCTGAGCGGTTGCTGAAGCACTCAAGCAGGCCAGTGGCCACCACCAGCACCGGACAGTGCCGAGTCTCACGGCGTGGTGTCGAGGGCTTTGCAGTGGGTCAGCGGGCGACCGCTCATCGCATCTGGAATCTCCAGGCCCAGCAGGCTGAGCAGGGTTGGGGCGATGTCACGCAGCGATCCGCTGGGGTCCATCTCGACCTCACGTGAACCGACGTAGACAAACGGCACCGGGTTGAGAGTATGGGCGGTGTGGGGCTGGCCGCTCTGCGGGTCGGACATCTGTTCGACGTTCCCGTGATCGGCGGTGATGAGCAGCTCGCCACCGGCGGCCCGCGTGGCCTCGATCACCTCGGAGAGAAGCTTGTCGACCGCTTCGACCGCCTGGACTGCCGCGTCGAAATCGCCGGAATGCCCGACCATGTCCGGGTTGGCAACGTTGGCGATGATCACATCATGCGCCTGCTCGCGGATCAGTTTGCCGAGCTGATCCCGAAGTGCCGGCGCGCTCATTTCCGGCTGCAGATCATAGGTCGCAACGCGCGGAGAGGGGATCAGTATCCGGTCTTCGTTGGGAAACACGGTCTCTTCGCCGCCGTTGAAGAAATAGGTCACGTGGGCGTACTTTTCCGTTTCCGCGATCCGAAGCTGATCCAGCCCGGCTTTGGACACCACGCCACCGAACAGCTCTGCCATTCGCACTGGCTCGAAGGCGGCGGCGCAGGCTTGATCGGCCTGGTAGCGGGTCATGGTCACCATCGCGCCCAGCGCCGGTCTGTCGTGCTCGAAGGCGTCGAAGTCCGGGTCGACGAGCGCGGCGGTCAGCTGCCGCGCCCGGTCAGCGCGAAAATTGATGAACAGGACCACGTCGCCGTCGACGATCGGCACCCCACCATCCACGGTCGTTGGCTCCACGAATTCATCGTTCAGATCCCGTTCGTAGGCCTGCTCCAGCGCACTACTGGCCGAGTCGGCATCGCGATTTCCGTTCGCCTTGACGATCGCCTGCCAGGCGCGCTCCACCCGGTCCCAGCGCTGATCCCGGTCCATCGCGTAATAGCGGCCGGTCACGGTGCCTATGGCGGCGCGCGAATCCTGATCAAGGGCTGATTGCAGCTTGTCGATCGACGGCCCAGCGCTCCGTGGTGGCATGTCGCGCCCGTCGAGAAAGGCGTGCACGGCCAGGCGCTTGATGGAGCGGCCCAGGGCCAGCTCGACCGTGGCCAGCAAGTGGTCCTCATGGCTATGGACGCCACCGGGCGAGAGCAGGCCCATGATGTGGACGGTGGATTGCCGCTCGACGGCTCTATCCAGCGCGGCATTAAACGCCGGGTTGGCTGCAAAATCGCCGGTCTCGATGGCACGGTCGATGCGAGTCAGCTCTTGGTATACGATTCGGCCAGCGCCGATATTCATATGGCCAACTTCCGAATTTCCCATTTGCCCCTCGGGCAGCCCGACCGCCGCACCACAGGTTTCCAGCAGGGCATGGGGGTGGTCCGGCCAGATCGAATCCCAGGTCGGGGTCCTCGCGACACTGATCGCGTTGTCCGGGGCGGGCTCACGATGGCCCCAGCCGTCAAGAATCAGGAGCGTCAATGGTTTGGGTGCGGACATGATGGGGCACATGAATGATGAACCGAGCCGAATTATCCCACACTCGTCGCTGCGAACGGCAGCGCGCCGCCACTGCGGGCTGGCAAGGTTGGTGAAAATCAAGGATAATAGTCGGCTGAGTTTTATCAAGACCTGCCTTCATGGAACAAGTCTACGAATTCATCGGCAACCATCCGGTGCTCAGTGGCGCCTTCATCATTGTGCTCATCGCCTGGCTGGGCTGGGAAATCGCACGTCTGGGGCGCAAATGGCGCGAACTGGACTCGCTGGCCGCCGTGCGCCTGATGAATCAGGATGACGCGGTCGTGATTGATGTCTCAAGCAGCACCGATTTTGCCAAGGGCCATATCGTCGGGGCGGTGAACCTCACTCCGTCTCGCATCGAATCGGGCAACAAGGAGCTGCTCAAGCTGCGTGAGCGCCCGATCCTGGTCTACTGCAAGAACGGCCAGAGTTCGCCCGCAGTCGCTAACAAGCTGGTGGCCCTGGGCTTCACCCAGGTCAACGTGCTGGCGGGCGGCTTGACCCAATGGCTGAACGATCAGCAGCCCATCAGCCGCGCCAAGGGCTCGGGCAAGCCTAAAGACCGTGGCGGCAAGGGAAAAATTAAGGGCGGCAAGAAGAAAAAGCGCGATCAGGCGGGGGACCGTCAAACCCAGGCGAGCCACGCGAAAGGCGCCGATTCGGGCGCGGAACCGTCCGAATCATCGCCGGCCACCGACAAAAGCACCATCTGACCTTGCGCCGGGTGGGGTTCGGCTCCACCTGATTTAGGGTCAACGGGGTGATATTCCCGTTCCATTCATACTTTACTTCAACCTCAAATTCACTTTCGATCGCGGACAGCGACAAGGACTCAAAGACCATGGCAGAAGAAAACCAAGGCGCGGCACAGGAAAACAATGACGCCCAGATGATCGTTCAGCACGTCTTTTTGAAAGACACCTCCTACGAGGCCAAGTCTCCGCACGAGCTGGAAGGTGCCGATGGCCAGCCGGACATGAACGTCAACCTCTCTCAGCGCACCAATCAGATCGCTGACGATCGCTTCGAGGTGGTGCTTACCGTCACCATGACCGCCAAGCAAGGCGAGCAGACCGCGTTCCTCTGCGAAGTCCAGTACGGTGGCATCTTCCAGTTCACCGGATTCTCCGACCAGCAGATGCCGTACGTCCTGAACGTGCTCTGTCCGAACGTGCTGTTCCCCTACAACCGAACGCAGATTTCCAGCATCGTCGCGGCAGGTGGCTACTTTATGCCGCCAATCCAGCCGATCAACTTCGAGTCGATCTTCCGTCAGCGCATGCAAGAAGCACAGGCCGGCCAGACCGAACAGACCGGTCAGGCCTGAATCGGACAATGATCGTCACCGTTCTCGGGGCCGGCTCCTGGGGCACCGCGCTGGCCATGCAGCTGGCGCGGCAGGGGCACGATGTCCGGCTCTGGGCCCGTGACTCTGGCCAGGCCGGCGTCATGCAGAGTGAGCGCGTCAATCGGCGCTACCTGCCGGATTTTGAACTGGCTGAGAACATCACCATCGACCACGACATGGACGCCTGCCTCGAGGGTTCTGAGCGTCTGCTCGTGGTCACGCCCAGCCACGCATTCCCGGAAACACTCGAGCGAATTGCGTCCCATCTG
>JGI12210J13797_11626850_pt1 | contig 76391 bp, 65 predicted proteins | sample ElkSlonscriptome_3_FD_13797 | JGI IMG/M metagenome (IMG submission 13797) | reverse complement strand
GGTCTTTTCACGGGACGTCATGAACCCATCCCTGAGGCCCCCTACAGCAGTCGTCCAGGCCGCTGGACACCCGAGAAAAGATCCATCCCGCCTCTTCCTGAGAAGTTCAAGCTGATGTGAACGATACGGTTATTTCCGGTAGTCATCACATCCTTCCGCCTCAAGACCATCAGGAACAAGCACATCATATAACACACAACTTTGATCGATATTGTCAGTTGATATATCCATTAATGTCTGAAGTCACAATCACATCTCTCAGACACCTTCCCCGGATTATTTAATATCACTATACATTCAGCGCACAAGATAGGTTTTTCCTGTTTGTCATATCGGTAATATTACCCTATTCTTGTCCTGTTCTGTGCTGAGTCAGAGATGAAATCCACATAACGACCAATTGAGTGTGTGCCAAAATGTTATGTGATTTCAAATATACCTTTCTTACGGAACTGCACAGTAAAAATGGGTGGAAACGTAAAGTATACATCAACGTGAGAGAACATATTTCAATGACACGAGCAGCAAACTCATCACCCTTGTCAGCCGGCGGTGCAACGCCTGCCAGTGCAACCGCCAAAACCCCTGACTGGTCATTTGATGATGAGTTCGACGGCGGTGACGAGACCTGTGGAAGGGTTATTGTCAACCTGCATCTCTACATCAGGGATCAAAAACCAGGTTTTAGAATACTTGTCATTTCAAGGGATCCGGGCGCACCGATGGAGCTTCCCGCCTGGTGCCGGATGACGAAAAACGAACTGACAGAAATGCACCATCCATATTATCTGATAACCCTTAAACCCCATCTTGTGAGGAAATAGCTATGTCCAATACTTTTTGCATTACCATAACCCACTGCAGTACCAACCCCGATAAAGCAACACTCGGTTTCGTTGTCGCCAATGCAGCCCAGGGAAGTGAGAAAGAAACCATGGTATTTTTAAGCTCCGACGGTGTCTGGTGTGCAGTCGAAGATGAGATGACAAAGATTGACGAAGGCGCTCCGTTTGCCCCCTTGAAAGATCTGATCGACAAGTTTATCAAAGCGGGCGGAAAGATATATGTTTGCACTCCCTGTATGAAAAAGCGTGATATCACAGAAAAGCAGCTTATTGCCGGAGCAACCCCGGCGGGCGGTGCAGCCCTTGTTGAATGGCTGGCAAACGGCTCTCCAGCCGTTGCCTATTAAACATGGTGAGCACAGGAGCATTTACGATGACAACCGAAGACAAACCATTTATTGCCGATGTCGTTTTTGACGGCGGGGATCTCGACTGCGGTTCTGGCCTGATACTCCTTATCCGCGATAAAATGGCCAAGACCCCTCTTGACGGCATTTTGGAGATGCGCAGCCGGGAACCTTCCGTTGCCGGCGATTTGCCGCCCTGGTGCCGCATGGCTGGTCACGCCTATCTCGGCAAAGTGGATGAGGCCAAGTACACTCGCTATTTCATCAGACGCGGCAAAGCTGTCAGCAAAGAAAAACAGGCTCTACAGGAAGACCTTGATCAGGCAAAAAAATATGAGTGGCGGTTGCGTACACGGTCAAGCGGACATCTGAAATCCACTGTGTATGCCAGGAACTTTTCCTTTGAAATCGGTCAACCGGCAAGTTTTGAGGAACACGACAAACATCCATGCGCCGTTGAGTATGTGCTTGGCGCCCTGGCCGGGTCACTTACAACAGCGTTTGCAACTGAATGTGCAAAGGAAAACCTTGAGGTGGACGACATCGAAATCTCTCTTAGCGGCAGTCTGCGCAATATCCTTGCCCATATAGGGATCGAGGAAGGAGACCCGGCAATCGAGAAAATCGTCCTGAAATGTTTTGCCTCAACCTTCGACGATGAAGAGAAAGTTAAAGCCGTTTGGGAACGTACCGTCGCCAGATCTCCTATAGCTGCCACCTTATCCCAGGCTGTAGAACTCCATATTCAACTCGCACTTGTATAGATTATGATAGACAAGAAACCTTTTCTCACAACCCAGGTCGGATCCTGGCCCCGTTCCCGACAAATGCTGAAAACACTCAGAGGCTACCAGAAAGGAACAATCAGCAAGAACGACTATCTGGCTGTTGCCGAAGACGAAATACGACGCACCGTTGAGCTTCAGGAAAAAGCAGGTCTCGATGTGCTTGTTGATGGAGAGCATAGGCGGGAGAGTTTTTATGCATTTATCACAGATAAGGTGGAAGGCACCACCCTTATGTCCCTTGCTGAGATGCTCGATTATGTCGAGGACAAAGCCGAGTTTGAAGAAATGCTCCGTACCATGGATATGCCTGCCTCGGCTGTAAAAAACCCAACCTGTAACGGCAGGCTTTCACGACGTGAACCGTTGGCGTTGGAGGATTTCCGTTTTTTACGAAGCCTGACCAACAAACCTGTAAAAATAACGCTTCCCGGCCCGTATCTGTTAACACGTTCCATGTGGGTGAGCGCACTGACCCGAAAGGTGTACCGTAATCACAAAAAGATGGCGGACGATATCGTCAAGATTCTCAGGGAGGAACTGATCGATCTGCGGGACGCGGGCTGCGATTTCGTCCAGTTTGATGAGCCTGTACTGACTGAACTGATTATGTCGGAGGAATGCGAGCGGCGCACTTTCATGTGAGCCACGCTTGCCACCCGCCGTGACGCGGGTAAAGAACTCAAGTTCGCAGCTGATCTCATAAATAGAATCACCACGAAGGTTGATGGTATAAAAACAGGTGTTCATATCTGCCGGGGGAACTGGTCAAAACAGGAGGAGGTGCTGCTGTCCGGGGATTATGCGAAGTTGATGCCGGCGCTGGAGCGCATGAAAATAGACCAGTTTGTGTTGGAGTACGCCACCCCCAGAGCTGGGGATATAGATATCGTTGGCCGTGCGCTGAATGACAGTGAGCTTGGCCTGGGGGTGATCAATCCCAGAACCGATCTGGTTGAGCCAGTTGAATTTATCGTCAGCAAAGCTGAAAAGGCCCTTGAATACTATCGCCCGGATCAGCTTTTTCTCAATACCGACTGTGGTTTTGGATGTTTTGCCAGTCGTTCTGTGAATATTGAGAACATAGCCTATAGGAAACTCTGCGCCATTGTCGAGTCAGCCAACCAATTGCGACTAAAATATAGCTAGTGCCCAGCCCCCCTGCGGGGTATACATGCCTTGACGAAACCCATTCAAGAGACACGAAATGAATTATTATGGCACTAACAGTCCAGATAGGAGAAGAGCGGGGGAGTGGGAACAGGGGAGTGGCCGTGCGGAGTTTGAGAAAAAGCGAGACCACACTGGGAAAGCGATGCACTCTCACCGGGCAAGAGAATTACGATTGCCCCGCAAGAAGTGATAAATCCATCCGACAAGAATATGGGTGTGAACTGGCTTGCTGAGGCTTGATATCGCCTCGGAAACAATATCATGACCAATCAATTCACGCCGGCGTATGTAGAGTGCTTCCGCGTAGCTTTTTTCAAACTCCGGATGCCCCTGAATACCCAAGGCCACATTCGGAACTTCATACATAAAATACCGGCAGTCGGAATTGCCTGCCAATACGACACCGCCAGGTGGGAGCATCGTTACCTGATCCTGGTGAATGACAGGCATATTTAGGTGTTCAGCACGCGGGTTCATCCAATTCCTGGCTTGATGTATGTGAATCCCCTGCACCCCGAGGCCCCATCCTTCAGAAGAACGGGCGACCTTTCCTCCCAGCGCCTCGGCAATAATCTGGTGGCCAAAGCATATGCCCACCACCTTTTTTTTATGCTGACAGGCTGCCTTTACAAATACTTTCAACTCCTTTATCCACTCGTGATCTTCATACACCGAACTTGGGCTGCCGGTGCATAAAAAACCAGACAGGTCCCCTGTCGCATTCGGGAGATCGCCCTTTACCGCATCATAAACTTTCAGCTCGATTTCAGGGGCATGACGGTTGAACATATTGCAATACATGTCCGCAATTGAGCCGAATTGATGGATCAACGCTTCAGAATCCTTGGCGCATACCAGCAGACCGATTTTCATATTTCTCCTTTGTCACCTGCTTCTTCCAAAGATCTTGAGCTCACCTCTTTTGACTGAACAGACAACTCCTCTTCGGTAAAATCAAGCAGAAATAAAAACACGTTTCTTCAGATCTATCCAGCGTATTTTTCCTGCATCTGCATCACCTGGGCATCAGACAAGTATTCATCATACGGGACCATCTTATCGATAACACCACCAGGAAGGATCTCGATGATTCTGCTGGCCACGGTCTGGATAAGGGTATGATCGTGAGAGGAAAAGAGCACGATTTCCGGAAATGCCTGTAGCCCGTTGTTTAATGCCGTTATCGACTCCAGGTCGAGATGGTTGGTCGGCTCATCGAGGATAAGGGCGTTGGCGTCGCTGAGCATCATCTTGGCGAGCATGCAACGAACCCGCTCGCCTCCGGACAACACACCGGTTTTCTTCAGAGCATCCTCCCCTGAAAAGAGCATCTTGCCTAAAAATCCCCTGGCATAGCTCTCCCCCTCGGTCACCGGGGTGTATTCCCCCAACCAGTCAATCAGCGCTTTGTCTTCCATGAAGAACTTACTGTTATCTTTGGGAAAATATGAAGTGCTCATGGTCTGCCCCCAGCGGAACGTTCCGCTGTCGGGTTCTGCCTCCCCCACCAGGATCTGAAACAGTGTTGTGATCGCCGGACTGTTGAGACCGACAAAGGCTATTTTTTCACCTTTGCTGACGGTGAGGGAAAAATTATCAAGCAGTTTCACTCCGTCGACGGTCTTGGAGATGGAGTCCATCTCGAGGATCACATCTCCACAGCTCCTGCCGGGCTTGAAATGTATGAACGGGTATTTTCGCGACGACGCCGGTAAATCCTCAAGTTCAAGTTTATCAAGCATCTTCTTCCGGGCTGTCGCCTGACGCGCCTTGGAGGCATTCGAGGAGAACCTGGCAATGAATTCTTTCAACTCCGATGCCTTTGATTGACTTTTCTTATTCGCCTCCTGGCGCTGCCTCAAGGCCAGTTGGCTTGCCTGGTACCAAAAGTCATAGTTGCCGACATAGACCTGAATACGGCTGTAATCTATATCGGCCATGTGGGTACACACCTGGTTAAGAAAATGACGGTCGTGCGAGACAATGATGACGGTGTTCTTGAATCTCTCCAAAAACCCCTCCAGCCACTTTATGGATTTGATGTCGAGGTTATTGGTGGGTTCATCCAGGAGCAGGATATCCGGGTTGCCGAAAAGCGCCTGGGCGAGAAGCACCCGGACTTTCTGGCCGCCCTCAAGCTCACGCATCTTCCGCTCCCGCAGTTCTTCGTCGATTCCAAGGCCGGTAAGAAGTACCGCGGCCTCGGATTCCACCTCATAGCCATTCATCTCAGCGAACTCCGCCTCAAGTTCCCCGCTGCGAATACCGTCTTCTTCGGTAAAATCGGATTTAGCATACAATGCCTCCCGTTCGGCGATAACTTCATGCAGCCGCTTATGACCCATGAGGACAGTCTGGGCGACCGTCATGTCATCGAAGGCGAACTGATCCTGGCTGAGGACGGCAATCCTTTCCTTGGAGCCGACAAAAACCTCGCCCCTGTCAGGCTCGAGCTGGCCTGCCAGGATTTTCAGGAACGTCGACTTGCCGGCACCGTTGGCGCCAATAAGGCCGTAGCAGTTGCCGGCAGTGAATTTAATGTGTACGTCTTTAAAAATAACGCGCTTGCCATAGGCAAGAGCAATATCGGAGGCTTGTATCATCTGTTATCCCTCAGGTACATGGTGATAATCTAGTGGGTGGTTTCACGCAGGTAGTAGTCGTAGTCGCCCTCGTATATGCGCATTTCCCCATGGTCGATCTCGAATACCCGATTGACAAGGGTCCGCAAGAAGTGACGATCGTGACTGACCAGGATAATGGTCCCCTCATATTCTTGCAGCCCGTCGAGGAGTACTTCACGTGAGGTAATGTCTAAATGGTTGGTCGGCTCATCGAGCACCAGGAAGTTGTGCGGCTGCGAAAGAATCTTCGCCAGGACGACCCTGCTTTTCTCTCCCCCGGACAGGTGGGCGATTCGTTTTTCGATATCATCACCCTGGAAGAGAAAGGCGGCGCATATATTGCGGATGGTACCGATATTTTCCAGCGGCAGGCTTTCCTGGACCGCTTCGAAAACCGTCATCTCAGGATCAAGGACGTCCATGGCATGCTGGCTGAAATAGCCGGTGGAAACCCCGGCACCGCGAATTACCTGACCAGAGCTCGGCTCGGTGCTGCCGGTCAACACCTTGAGCAGGGTCGATTTACCGGCGCCGTTAACGCCCACCAGGGCAATCTTCTCACGCCGCCTGATGGTTCCGGACAGCCGGCTGAAAACCGGCTTGATCTCACCGTCTTCGCTCTCCCATTTTTTGCCCAGCTCATGCAGGTGCATGACATCATCGCCGCTGCGGGGGATTTCCGGCAGTTTGAGTGTGATACTCTTCTGTTCGGCCGGTAGAACGATTCGTTCTATCTTTTCAAGTTTCTTGATACGTGATTGCACCTGTGCGGCATGAGAAACACGGGCGGCAAACTTGGCGATAAACTCCTCTTCCTTGGCAAGCATGTTCTGCTGGCGCTGGTAGCTGGCCAGAAGCTGGTCCCGGCGAATCTGGCGTTCTCGCAGGTAAAAATCATAATTGCCGCCATAGGTCGTGGCACAGCCGTTGCTGATCTCAATGATGCGTGAGACAATTTTATCCATAAAGTCACGATCATGACAAGTCATGAGCAGGGCGCCCTTGAATGTTGTTGACAACCACTCCTCGAGCCAGATGATTGACTCCATGTCCAGGTGGTTGGTCGGTTCATCAAGCAGGAGAACATCGGGGTTGATCAGGAGGATCTTGGCAAGGGCAATCCGCATCTTCCAACCGCCGCTGAACGTCTCAACCGGCAGGTTGAAATCGGATGTGTCAAAACCGAGCCCCGAGAGAATCTCCTTGGCATTCGAATCGAGTTCATACCCGCCGCGATGCTCAAAAAGTTCAACTATATTGCCATACTCATCGAGCAGAGTCGCCATCTCATAATCGTCCATGGGTTCTGCCATGCGCGCCTCCATCAGGCGCATCCGGCTGCCCATCTCGACAATTTCACCAGCGGCCGACATCACCTCCGCAAGGACAGTGCGCCCTTTCATCTCGCCGACATCTTGGGAGAAATAGCCGATAACCGTTTTCTTGGAGCATGAGATCTCGCCGCTGTCGGCTTCTTCCTGCCCGGTAATAAGCCGGAAAACCGAGGTTTTCCCGGTGCCGTTGGCCCCGACAAGGCCGGTCCGCGACCCCGCCGGTACCTGCAGGCTCGCACCGGAAAACAGCGCCCGTGAACCGTAGTGTTTCTGTATGTTTGTCAGATGAATCATGGTAATGAAAAATATGGCTATAACTTCTGCTCTTTTCTCATGGTGATTATCCTGCGGCCGCGGCAGAGCTGTTGCGATTTTTTCGTTTGGCCTTGCGGGCCGGCTTTTTTGAACCGGACTTTTTCCCGCCTTTCCGGGCTGCTGAAAATCCCCGACTGTCTGCCACCTCCCCCGTCTCCGACTCCATGTGAAGTCTCATGGATTTTCCATTTATACGAGCGTTATAAAGGACTTTTTGTACGGAACGGGGCAGCCCCTTGGGAAGATCAACGGTGCTGAACGCATCAAAGATGGAGACCCGGCCGATATATCTGCTATCGATATCCGCCTCATTGGCAATGGCGCCGACGATATTGCCCGGCTTGATACCATGCATTTCCCCTACTTCCAGCCGGTAGCGGCACAAGCCCTCTTCTGTGGAGGAGTTTTCACGGCGTGTTGACTTTACGGATCCAGCCCCCTTCCGCTTCGGTTTCCCAGGTCCGTGTTCCTGCCGATTCCGCCCGGACCGCCCAGCTCGCTCCGGTTTCTCCCTGAGAAAAAGTGGTGTCGCCCCCTGCACCATTGTGGCAAGGGCGGCAGCTACATGCTCCACTGGCGTGTCGTTTTCTCTGCAGTATTCTCTGATGATATCCTGGAAAAACGTGCAGTCGGTGGCAAGGGTCTCGGTGAGCCGCTGCTTGTACCTCTCCAGCCGCCTGGCGTTGATTTCTGCTACACTCGGAAGTTTCATGGGCTCGATCTTTTGTCTGGTCGCCCTTTCGATGCTCCCCAGCATCGACTTCTCCCGCGGGGTGATAAAAAGAATAGCTTTTCCTTGCCGCCCTGCCCTGCCGGTCCTGCCTATGCGATGAATATAGGATTCCGTATCAAAGGGAATATCAAAATTAATGACATGGGAAATCCGCTCCACATCGAGTCCACGGGCCGCCACGTCCGTGGCCACCAGGATATCGGTTTTTCCGGCCTTGAGCAGCTCCACGTTTCGCATCCGCTGGTTCTGCGGGATATCGCCGTTGAGCGCGGTGGTATTATAGCAAAGCTCCCCCAGGTATTCCGCCAGTTCAACGGTCTGCATCTTGGTACGGACAAAGATGAGAACACCGTCTGTGTCCCGGCTCTCGAGAATTTTCTTTAACGCTTCCTTTTTGTCGTCCATGCCATTGACCATGAGGAAGCGCTGCTCGATTGTCGCTGCGGTGACAGTTTTATTGGTGATGGTAATTTCAACGGGGTCGCGCAGATAGGTGGCAGCGATCCGCCTGATGGAGGCGGGCATGGTAGCCGAGAAAAGCGCGACCTGACGATGTGCCGGCGCCTGGGAAACAATCCATTCCACGTCATCGATAAATCCCATCCTCAGCATCTCGTCCGCCTCATCAAGGACAAGGGCCTCAATCCCGGAAAGGTCCAGGCTGCCGCGGCGCATATGGTCCATCACCCGGCCAGGCGTTCCCACCACGACATCTACGCCACGGCGAAGCTTGCTCAGCTGAGAGCCGTATTCCTCACCACCATAGATGGCGAGGACACTCAGGTTGGGGATATAGGCTCCGTAGCGCTCAAAGGACTCAGAAACCTGGAGAGCAAGCTCCCGGGTCGGAGCCAGCACCAGTATCCGCGCTCCGCGTTTACTTCCTTTCCCCAGATTACTGAGAAGAGGCAGGGCGAAAGCAGCCGTTTTACCGGTTCCGGTCTGGGCCTGGCCAACGACGTCGCGGCCGGCGAGAACATGGGGAATCATCTTTGCCTGGATGGGAGTCGGCACATCATAGCCTCCTTTTTCCAGGGACTTGAGCAAAGGCTGTGCCAGACAAAGGTCGGCAAAACCGGGCATAACGGTGAGAAAATCTTCAGGCATAATAAATCCTGTACAGTAAAGGTTCATCCCGAGAGGATGAAAGAGACATCATCAGCAAGGGGAAACGGGGCGGAGAGTAACGATCTGGACCGGCTGAGGTCCTTATGAGCTTAACAAATCTGAAAAAACCGCCATAATGTGTCTCTCCAGCTCACGCTTGAACTACACGGAGGTTGCTGGTCCGACACGCACAAAAAAACAGGATATATACCAGAAATGAACAAATTCCTCCAGGTATTTCGCAAAAATAAGGAGTTACCTGGAATCCTGTGTAATTATCTGCAGTAATTCCGAATTGATCCGATAACTGCCAAACTCAAGACGCAGGTTGGTACAATGCTGTATCCCACTCGGAAGAATACTGCAGAGCCGGTATTGTGTGGTATTAAAGATGCTATGTGTTGGATGATCGGCAATTCCGTCTTCCTGGCTAAGGGATTGATCAAGGGAAAAGTCGTTAATTTTTTAATAACAGTTGGTTATGGCAGCACCGACTTGAACGCTCGCCGTTTTGGGCGCAGGAGGTTGTCGGGGTCTTAGAGCGTGGCATGCAGTGAGAATAGCGTCAGAAACCAGGGAGGCCCTTCCTTCTCCTCCGATCGAAGGATTGGAGGTAGGCCGAATCAACCGCAAGAAGAGAGGCCGAAAGGATGAAGGGCGTCAGATCATCCCATAGTTCTCTGAGCCAGCTGGCAGGCCATGGTCAATGGTATCAATTACAAGCTTATGAAAGAGCATAAGAACAGTTGGGCTCCACGCTTTTCAAGGAAGTGAGGGGCCTGAGTGACGTGTCAGTCTTGCACGGTATCACTGGCGCATCTCAGTCTGTATCTGGTCATCGGTAATTTCATTCCGCTGCTCGATGCCAAGAGCCTTCGTACGGTCCGCCCACAGCTTTCTGGCCAAAACACGCATATCTTCAACCGTATCACTCTCATCTGTGATTTCAAAGCCGATCAATGTTTCAAGTAAATCTTCCAGAGTAACCAGTCCGGTCGTTCCGCCATATTCATCAACAACAATAGCAATATGCTGTCGTTCCTTCAGCAGATGATCCAGTACCATTGATAAGGAAATAGTTTCGGGAACCGCGGAGATTTCACGCTTGAGAGATCGAAGTGTCGTTTTACCTTCCTTTCCTTGAACATGATTGAGGAAGATGTCGTTTTTCAACACAAAACCGGTTATCTCCCCTCCTCGTCCATTAAAGACCGGGAAGCGCGAAAATGGCTTTTTACGTATAATTTCAAAGGCCCTCCGGAGGGTTTCATCCTCGGATAAATCGGCTATAACGGGTCGTGGTGTCATAATATCTCTTGCTCGCAGTGCTCCGAAGCGGAAGAGATTTCGGATGATCTGAGATTCTTTTTCGTTTATCTGGCCGGTCTGTTCACCGAGTCGTGACATGGCGATAAATTCCTCTCGGCTGAAAATGTGAATTCTTTTGCCATGCGAGATAATTCTGGTCAGTTTTTCCGAGATCCAAACAAGAGGATAAAGTATCAGAATCAGACCGTGGATGAAAAGCGCAGTCGGCATTGCAAGGTGTGACCAGTAGATAGCGCCGAATGTCTTTGGCACAATTTCAGATAAAAACAGGATCGTCAATGTCATGACTGCCGAGAAAACCCCAAACCAGGCACTGCCGAACACCACTGCTGCCTTGGCCCCAGCCCCGATTGCGCCAACGGTATGGGCAATGGTATTCAAGGTCAGTATGGCTGCAAGTGACCTATCAAGATTGTCTTGTTTAAGCTGCCGCAAAAGGGCAGCCTGCTTGGGGCGCCTACGTTTCAGTCCTTCGATATACGAGGGGGTTATGCTGAGAAGCACAGCTTCCGCTACTGAACAGAGAAAAGAAAAGCCCAGGGCTGCAAGAACATAGATAACCAATAAAACAGCATCACTGTTTGATCGGTCGATGTTGTGGGGGGCCGTTTCAGTAGCCATAACTTCAGGCGCTGTTACAAAGATCGACAGGGTAAAGAAAACTCTGCAGATCAATCTATTCCAGGACATTCTGCCGGCCATGTTTTTCCTCATTGTATGTTGTGAGATGGAGATTGAGATGGGTCCGGCCACGGCATCTACATGAAACAGCGTTATTACGGTACCCAAAAGCGACCATTTTGCAGTCTATATTACTCATTTGGTGGTCAAAAACAAGGATGTTGCCCTGGGTGTAGAGTCTATACATAAGATCGGCTTCTGACTCTTTTTGGTGCGATTTAATGACGTAATTAATCACCGGATAAACCAGGTGATTAATTACGTTCGATTCTCAAAAATAAAAATTATAATCAAATACGGCGCTGAAGCTATTAACTGGAGCGAATTAGCCGAATTACTACGTATCGCACCTCTCGGAACCCGTGACCCATTAAGTTCCAGTGGACCCGCAAACAGTATACAAAGGGTCAGAGAACAAAACGTCTTGCGCGCCTGCTTGGATAATAGCAGGTTGCATTATCAAAATTCATGGGGCTTTGGGAGATCGGCCATGATTTGATGTGCTATCGCAATAATTCCTCTACCTTTGCCGCAAAGACAAAATCACTCTCCGTCAGCCCGTTAATTTTGTGAGTCCAGATGGTTACCTTGACCTTCCCCCAAGTGAGGTGGATATTCGGGTGATGCCACTGGTCCTCGGCGAGTTCGCCTACCCTGATGGTAAAATCCAGGGCCTGGCGAAAATCCTTGAACAAGAATGTCTTCTCCAGGTGATGATCATCCACCACTTGCCAGTCACCTGCCAATTGCGTGTGCAGTTCGTCAATGTCCTCGCCTTGCAGGGGAGAGACACCTCCTTTGCAGGGGACACATTCTTTTTGTGCCAGTTCGCTTGCCATAGCATCTCCTTTATAAGGGAGTTTACAGTTTCAATGGACGATAGCAGTCGGGATCCTTAGCCTGTCGTCCGAGTACTCCGTAGGCTTGTATAGGGTAAACAGTATTCATCCCCCGGACGCTTGCAATTTTTCCGGTTACTCTGAGATGAGCAGATGATAAAGGCTGACGAGACAAAACGAGGCCGCACCAAGATATGCATTTGATTCTATATACTAAAAAAAATAACACTAACATCTGCGGACAAGCCGCAGATGTTCTCGTTGAGCAGCAAACACGATCCGTTGTGGATCACTCGAACAAAGGAAACATGCCCATGGGCAACACTTGCAGGCGTCGGCTTGTCACCATTGAGGCATTTGATTATCCCTTATTCTCAGCAACTCGGTCTGAGACAGGTATACTCATTTCCCGGTACGCCATGGGCGTCCCAGGGAGCTCGTCTACAGCCGTTCAGGCTGCAGACGCCCGTGAAAAGAGCACCTCTGTCTCCCCATATTGGCTAGGCTGAGTTTCAGGGGTAATCAGGTTGAGGAAAGAAAGACAAGAGATTCTTTGCTGTAGAATCTTTAGCGCGTCTCCACTGTTATTCTGTTGAGATACTTCAGCCAACGGGTGCCTTTGTGATCATCGGCCACCAGACGCAGCGGGAAACCGTGGCGCCTGGGGAGTTCCTGATTGTTCACCCTGTAGGCGGCAAAGACTTTATCGTTACGAACTTCATCAATGCCATAGCGCATTTTCTTTTTTCTAAACCCCTGTGAACCGGTGAAAAGAACATGGGTAGCAGTACCACTGCAGCCGGCCTCCCGCAGCAGGTCGGCGACGGAAAAACCGGTCCACCACCCGTTGTAGGCGAAGAACCCGGGACAGATCAGCAGAACGTTGCGTTCGAGACGGGGGCGGTCCATGAGTTCCGCAAGACGGAAACGGTAAGGCTCGCGCACATCACCGTCCACTTCCAGGCGCCATTCTTCGAGGTCGATCTGAAGCGTGGTCTCCCCCATGACATCGAACTTCTCCATGGGGGTGGTCTCCAGGTTGGAGGTATCCAGGCGTGCGGGGTTGGCGTGCATCAGCTTAGACATGGGCGTCTTTTTCTCTACCACCCGCCTTCCGCTCAGAGCCCAGACAGGCTGGTGCCTTGCCATTTGGACGGATAAAGGAGACAGGGCGGCACCAACGCCAATGAGAAAATATTTAAGAATTCGTCTGCGATCGATCATGCCGTAGTCCAATCCGTAGGATGTGTTCACAAATCTTGTCAGGCAGTATCGCCGGAACCACCTCCCGGAAACATCGCCTCGAAGCCGATGAATGAATCTCCTCTCCAGGATACCACATTTTCGCCGAAACCACCGCCCTCTAACACAACACATCGGTACTCGAATGATGGCCGCCGCTGCACTTGGCGTTTAGCGAAAAAGGATGAGGCATGCATCACGCAGCAGACCATCGGATTGCGGGGGTATTGAGAGATAAGGATATCCCTTTGCTGATTTGCAGAGGGCTTTCAGCAAAGGAATATTGCTCTGAGCGTGATCTGAACGATATTGATCTTTTCGCCCCGGGCGAACATTTTTCATCAGTGGTTTCAGGAGGCCAAGAGTATGTATCCAAGCTCGCTACCCGCTATCGCGAGGAAGGCAGGTATCTAACCTACGTCCTGTTCAAGTATAAGGTCATCACGGTCAAGTTATCAGTACAGAGCTTTGGACGTGGCTTCTGGCTTATGTACATTCCATTCTGAATATATTGCTTTGGAAAAAGATCCAGAAGAGCGGAGGAACAACTATTGCTCCTTGTCTAATTTTTTTCGACTCCATTGATAACCAGAATCCCAGGTTGGCATCACGAGAGCTGCCCCCAAAAGTGCATCATTACCAAAGAGCACTTGTAGGTAGGAATATGTATAATCGTAATTATTTTCTATTGTGGGAGCAAGGGAGGATAACACAGTTTTCTGAAAAACGTTTACCCTGGAGGGAGGCACCTATACCCCATCATTTCGATATATTTCTCATCGATTAAAACGCACTGATTCTCCTGCAGGGAAGAACCACTATCTATCTCAGCAAACGGGAAATCGACGAGAAGCGACAAGACGACGATAGAGCCGCTGTGTGGACGCTTCCCAAGATGATGAGCCCACATCACCCAGGAAGCTGATATCCAGAGTCATCAGAGGGACGACACGATGTATACAGATTTTTATAACCTGACGGAACCACCTTTTACCATAAGCACCGAGTCGAGGTATCTCTGGATGGGTGAAAAACATCAGGAAGCCTTGGCCAATCTCAAATACGGCCTTCTGGAGGCCGATGGCTATGTGGTTTTGACCGGCGATGTGGGCATCGGTAAAACCACTCTAGTCAATGCTCTGCTCGATGAAATCGATGACTCGGTAATGACCGTGACCATCTCTCATCCAACCCTCTCTCCAGAGGAATTTTTCCGCTTTCTCACCAAGACCTGGGGTGGACCACGAGATTTGCAGGGTAAAACCGATTTCCTGTTTTTCTTCAAGGAGTTTCTTGAAAAATCACGAGAAGAGGGGAAGAGCATCCTGATGATCATTGACGAGGCCCATCGACTTTCCGAGGAGCTTCTCGAGGAGATACGGCTGCTGTCCAACATGGAACAGCAAGGAAAACGGCTGGTCAATATCTTCTTTGTCGGTCAAATTGAGCTCAAAGAGATGTTATTGACTCCACAGTTCCGGGCATTACGACAGAGGATCACCCTTTTCTACGATATAGAACCACTAAACGTCCGGGAAACGGGAGAATATATTCTCCACCGCCTACAGGTCGCCGGCGGCAGCAAAACCCTTTTCAGCAAGGAAGCGATCTATCATATTCATCGTTTCACCAGAGGTTACCCGCGTCTGATCAATATTCTCTGCGACCGCGCCATGCTCACGGGCTATGTTCAGGATAAATATCAACTCGACACCAAAGTCGTAGCCGAATGCGTCGAAGAACTTGGTTTTCTTGATCCGAATTCACCGAGGGAGAGCATGTCGCACCGGACAGGACAGCAAATGCTGCGCGAGCAGGTGGTATTGAGAGGAGGAGAGAATTCTTCTCCCACCACCGTAAATCCGGCATCTGAAGAGAAACAGACAATAAGGCCATCCAGGGCAAGCAGGAAAAAAAAGGCGACCTTGGTGTACAGTGGAAAGAGACGCAAACAACGGATGACGATAACCACTATACTGCTCATATTCACCCTTCTTGCCGGGGCTGCCGGTTGGCTCTTTTTAACTGAACCAGGCAGAGAAGTGGCCACCAGGTTGGAGATCGACAAGTGGGTGCCTGAATCATCCTTCTCTCTGCCAGAAATCCTTTCGCTTATGCCATTCTACACTCAATTGCCCGAAAGGAACTCCCTTGTGGCAGCAGACAAGAGCTCTTCCGACCAGCCGGAAAGCATGGCGGCCTCCAGTCAACAAGGGCCCGATGATGGTGAACCTTCTACACCAGCTGAATCTGTTGAACCGGTTGAGTCAGCAGAGCCAGATGCAGATATAGATGCGCAATACTACTCTTCACCCTCCCAACAGCAGAATCTAAGCGTAGATGACCAGACGGTGGCATCGATAGGGCCCGGCTTGCAGCATGAAAACCTGGATGAGCCACCCAGTGATGACCTGCCCGGTACAAAGGAAACCACAGCGGAACTCGCCTCAGCGGCCCTGGCGGAAAAACAGTACCAGAGCGTTATCGACATGCTGGTTTTCAGGATGGAGGAAGAAACGGCAAAAGAGGATGAAAAACTCTCGCAGATCTACGGCCAGGCCCTTGTAGGCAGGGCGGAACAGATTCTTAAATTCTCTCCAGAAAAGGCTCAGGCCTTGCTTGAAAAAGCGATTGAAATCGACGGCAGCATCGCCAGAGCGTATTTTTTGCTGGGCAAAAGCTATACCGCAGCTAGTCGCTATAAAGAGGCCATCGATGCCTACCTGAATGCAGGACTTCTGGATCCCGGGTTGGCCGATGCTTTTTTCAATCTCGGCTTCATCTACGCCGCCTCCGGGAAGTACAGCGAGTCCGAACGCTACTTTCTGCACACTGTCGAACTTACTCCGCCATACATGGGCAAGGCCCTGTTCAATCTCGCTGTGGTCCAGGATAAGCTGGGCAAGACAAGCGATAGCCTGGAAAACCTCTATAAAGCTCAATCGTACAGCCCTGAAAATGATAAAATTGCTGCCTACCTGCAAAAGGTACAGACAAAAAAGCGGAGCCGTCCATGAACAGACAGTACTTGCGTTACCTGGTTATCTTTCTCCTGCTGATAATAGGCAGCGGCTGCTTTCAACCAGCCGTCACTGGTAAATCGGCGATGGCCGAAAGGATAAAGGAGGTCGAAGCAAAAAAGCCATCCCCCTATCTCCATCAGGTAGAGCGTCAAGGTGAGAACTTGATTCTGATCGCCACATGGTACACTGGCTCCGGCAATAACTGGATAGCCATCGCCCGGGCCAATCCAAACCTGGAACCACGGCGCATCCAGATTGGCGAACACATCACCATACCCGTCGAACTATTGAAAACCCGCAAACCAATGCCCACGGACTTTCAGCTCTCAAAAACTCCTGCGAAACCCGAAAAGACTGAAGCTGTTCCGCCATTAGAAGCATCCGACCCTCCCGAGCTTTTCGGTCCTGTCGATTCAGACTCTCAGGGAAGTGCGGAAGGAGTGGAGACAAAACTGATTCTCGAGACGCTCGATGATTAGTCAGCAGAAATGAAAGCTCTCCACTCGATGACGGCTACGCAGGCAGTTGGAGTATCTCGGACGCAATCTGAAATTTGATTATCCCTTATTCTCAGCAACTCGGTCTGAGACAGGGATACTGTCTTCCCATAATTGGCTTGGCTGAGTTTCAAAGGTAATCAACAAAGGGTCAGGTCCGCTTTTGACTTTTAATTTTTTTAAGTGAAAATGGAGACTAACGCCACAACGATACATAAGCATATTGACGAATATCGGACAACTTGGCTATCCTCTCTTAGTGCTTTTACTTAGAATAGCCTATGATTACGTTAATTCCGTGGAGACATTTCATTCATGTTACGTTGCAGGGCTACTCCAGCCCCGGATGAGAGGCTTTCATTCCAGGACAAAATTTTCAAGCGTGTCACCTGGCCCGTATAAGTCTGAGAAACGTTGTTGGTATACCGGTATCAAACTGACATTGCTCACCGGTTAAGGGGTGCGTGAAGGCAAGCATCTGGGCATGCAAACCCATACGTCCGAGCAGGTTGAGGCCTGAACCGTATTTTTTATCACCAACAACAGGATGCCCAATGTCCTGCATATGCACGCGAATCTGATGTTTCCTGCCTGTCTCCAGATTGAGCTGCAACAGTGTGAAGTTAGTGCTTGTCTGGATTGTCTTGTAGTGGGTCACAGCCCTTTTGCCACTCTTTTCATTCTGTGATGAATATACAATGAAAGCCTTACTCTCTTTCAAATACGAGCTGATTGTGCCTTCTGCCGGTTCAACCACTCCCTCGACAACGCCTACGTAGGCTCGCTGGCGTATTGTTGTGCTCCAGGCTCCCTGGATCTTATGTTTTATCTCTTCACTTCGGGCGAACATGAGTAGCCCAGATGTCTCTCTATCGATCCTGTGAATAATGAAAATCTTATTATCCTTATTCTCGGATTTGACGTAATTACTGAGCATCGAATAGGCAGTTTTTCGTTTTTCCTTATCAGTGGCAATGGTCAGGAGACCTGGGGGTTTATTGATGACAATTATGGCATCATCCATATAGACAATATTCAACTCTTTCGGGTGCCGCCGCTTCACCGCAGTGGCCCAGCGTACATCCACCTTTTGACCTGGGCTAACCACATGATTAAATTGCGTTACTGGCTTTCCATCAACAGAGACCTGATTGTTACCAAGCACAATTTTAAGTATCTTACGTGATTTTTGCGGTAAATTGGTAATGAGGCTGTCTAAAAGTGTATCCTTCTTTTCGATAGTAAAGGAGGATGCATTTGGCTTTTTCTTTTCGCTTTTTCTTTTGTGGTTGTGATTACCTGTCATCATTCTCACTGAGTACTCAAATTTCTGCGTGTCTTCGGAAGGTGTTTTTCTGGAACATAACTCAAAGCCTCAACAACCTATCCTTTTTTCTCTGTTCTTCCAAGTAATTTTGCCTGCTTCAACGTGGACTCGACGGCTGAGAAGGTGTAAAAATACTCTGCCCCCATTTCTTGCGCACCCGAACTTTTCATGATGCCGTCGCCGCCGAAGCGGAAAAGGCTCGAGTGCCGGGTACCCGTCGTTCACGCCTTCTGCCCGAGCGAGAGCAGATCCTCCAGGATCATGTAGAGAAACAGAATGATTGAGGTCGCGAAAATACTGCCGAATCCCAGCGACATGGCCGCGCTCTCAAAATCGTACCTGTCGGCAGGGCACGATACTGCTCAGCTTCGGTGCCGGCGCGGATTCGCCCCCGCAGATCCACTTCGCAGCTGGAACTGAGTCCGAGCAGCAGCCAAGCGCTGGTTTCGGACTGGTTGCGCTGTATCTGAACCTGAGCCTCGGCATTGACTGTAGGGTACAGGGCGGAAGATTCCCGATCGACGATGGCTCTGTCCTCACGCAGTCGATACCAGATATTCTCCAGGGTGAGGTTGCCTTGTAAGGCGTCGGCGATCAGACGGTTCAAGACCGGGTCGTCAAAGGACTGCCACCAGTGTTTGATCATTTTCGCAGTGCCGGACTGGGACAATTCTGCGGGCGATTCAAGGGGGAGAGAAACCTGCGTGCCTGTCATTGACAGCCGGCGGTGAGCAGTGTGGGGGGCTTAGTGTTCGAGGCGGTCGGCAGGGTGAAAGGAAGTCGTTTTGGCAATCCGCCTTTTTTTGGGGGCAAATTCTGAAGGTTTTGCTGACTATTTGCCTATCTCCCAGGCCGTTGGTTTCGCTGTGCTCCATGATACCCCGGAAGGGGCCAAAGCGGTTCTCGTCAGAGCCTTCAATGAAGCAATGGCCACCGATAAAGCACAAAACTGAGCGAATTCCGGAAACCTCAATTCTGTTGCCGTATTCTATCCAACTCCCGGACAAGGAGATCAGCTCGAAAAAAATGGGGATGGTGTCCCATGTCAGGGATCATGACTGGTACGGCATGAGGAACCTGGTAGGTAAATCCTCCCGCATGTGAAAACTGGTAAATCACCTGATCGTCGACACCATAGAGCATGCTGACAGGAAGGTTTATCGTCTGGAAATGTGGGTATGACTGATCGAGAAATGGCCGGATCTGGTTCAGATCGGAGGCATTGGCCAGAAACCGGTCCGGGATGAAGAGCACATCGAGGCAGGTCGATTCCGCGTATTTATCGGCAACCGGGTTCGGTGCGAAGGTGGTCTTCACCATGGAGGGCGCGAAGAACGGGGCAAACACAGGGACAATGGCATGGCGGAATACATGGCCAAGCACCGGGGCTGTGGCCAACCTCGTATACCAGGATGCACCGGATCCAACCGGGTAGACTACCCCGGCGACGAGCACTAGACCACGATACTGCAACGGATATTCGCTGAGCAGCCGTGCGCCGATAGCCCCGGCGAGGGAGTGAGCGACAAGGATGGGACGCTCCAACTCGAAGCTGACGATCGTCTTGTGGATCAGTCGGGTCTGTTCAAGCAGTGACATGGGATCAGGCCGTTCGCTATGACCCAGGCCTGGACGATCCAGAGCGATGAGGCGATATCGCTTCGGAATATCAGTAAAAATAGAATATTTCCACTGCAGCGCATTGCTCGATGCACCGTGCAGAAAAACAACGCTCTCCTTGCCTCCCGGTCTTTCCAGGTAGTGGAGAGCGTGGCCATCGACTTCGATGAAAGCTCCCGATGGCGTACACTTCTCGCGTATCTCACGGAGCTTGTACTGGCCGAGCAGAGCGGAACCGATCAATGCACCGACTGCCGCCAGGCATAAGAGGATGGCAATACGCTTCATCACGCTCCTATCCCGAATTCCCTGATAAGCAAACCTGATTACCTCTCTTTCTCAGCAACTCGGTCTGAGACAGGGATACTCTTTTCCCGATACGCCATCAACCCATCCCTGGGCGCTCGACTGCGGCCGTCCAGGCTGCAGACACCAAAAAAAGAGTGTCCCTGACTGCACATAATCGACTATGCCGAGTTTCAGGGGTAATCAGGTAAGAAAAAGACCTCTCCACATGATTCTATGTACAGAATAGCCCTGGCGCAAGACGGTAAGTAGCCAGCACATCGCCCGCTATCCCATAGCAGCTGTTTCTTCCTTATCCCGCCGGTTGTACCTTCAGCCCTGTTTCTCTTATTTTTCCTCTAACGCCGGTAAACGGCAAGTAAGTACCTTGGATGCGTATCCTGCTTAACGATTTTAGATGCAGTTCTCCTTTTCTTATTTTTTATGGCAGAAGTGAAGGAGTAAGGTACTGATTCATTCGCATGACTTTCATTTGGGCTTGCTGAAAGATGCTATACATTTGAAGACATTGGGGTAAGGAATTGAATACCATTGAACAGAAAACCGTGATGGCAGGACAAGTTCTTAAAGAGTGTTTAGAATGAGACTCAGATGACAACTGTTCTGACCTGAAGTAGCCATGAGGTTCGCCTGACTGTTCAAAACAGTCTATATCTTTTAAGGAGAATGGAACGCATGAATATTCGGGATATCATCATTCAGCTGCAGGAAAAAGTGATTTCCTGGTTTGAAAGCCTGGTTCTGCTGCTGCCGAATCTTTTTATCGCCCTTGTCGTTATTATTGTCTTCTCTTTCCTGGCCAGGAAGATGGCCCAACTCGTCTGCCGCATCCTCAAACGTATGATCAGCAACCAGGCGCTGATAAGCTTCCTGGCAACGCTGACGCGTATAGGCATTCTGCTTGTAGGAATTCTCATTGCCATAAAGATTCTACAGCTTGACAAGGCGATCTTTTCATTGCTGGCCGGTATCGGTATCGCAGGTATTGCCTTGGGTTTTGCCTTTCAGGATATCGCCGCCAATTTCATCGCCGGCATGGCCCTGGTTTTCCGGAAGGATTATCCGTTCAAGGTGAACGACGTGATCGAAACCAACGATGTATTCGGTACCGTCCATGAGATTAATCTGCGGGACACCATGATCAGGACCTTCGGTGGTCAGTACGTCTTTCTTCCCAACAAGCAGATCTTCGAAAACGCCGTGACCAACTACACCACCCTGGGCAGGAGGCGCGTCGATCTGGTTGTTGGTGTCTCTTACGGGGAGGATCTCGAGAAGGTAAAGCAGGTATCGCTGGAAGTCGCCCGCAAAATTCCCCTTGTACTCGAAGACACACCCGTCGAACTCTTCTATGAGGAGTTCGGGGGCAGTTCTATCAATTTTCAGCTGCGCTTCTGGATCGCCTTCACCACCCAGAGGGATTTTCTCCAAGCCCGCAGTGAAGCGGTAATGCGGATCAAGCAGGCCTTCGACGACCATGACATAACCATTCCCTTTCCCATCCGCACGCTGGATTTTGGCATTAAGGGCGGCGAGAAGCTTTCCACAATGCTTGCCGGTCCAGTCAGGAATGAATCCTCACGTGGGGCAAATGAGGAAAAATGAGAGCACCAAATTACCGAATCAGTTGAGAGCAAGCAATAGAGGGAATCTCCGTATTTCTTTCGGGCTTACCCAGTCCCTCTTCCGACCCTTCCACACCATATATCTCTTTTACATGGTGCCGGATGAACGCTAAATATGCCCCGTAGCAAATCAGTCCACTCTATTATAGCAGGATCGCAATACCTCCAACGAAAAACAGACGCAGATATCCATTCTAGGGGTTGAGGAGCAAGACTCTTATATCTCCTCCACCAGTGACAACGGCGCCGGTTGCGACACCCGCTATATGAACAAGCTTTCCGAGCCCTTCAGCAGGTTGCACAGCGAAGTGGAGTTCACCGGCACCGGCATGGGTCTCGCCATCGTCAATCGAATAATTTATTGTGATAACAAATAGATATTGGTCGAAAGCAACCTCGAAAAGAAAGGAGTGTTCTTCTTTCTTTCCTTCCCCGGCCGAGCACCTTTTCATCCGTTGCTCAATTACATTATTTTCCTACCAATTACAACCTCTTACCATTGTGTTCTTGTGCAGTTTTTTTCTTTACTTACTGCATATCTTCATGTTTATTGATTTTCCACAGCAAAGGATTGAGCGAATTGCGCTCCTTCCGAAGATAAGCAGTAGCCAAGCAGGTGAATCCTGTGAAAAATCATGTAGTTTTTCTCTTTTTATGCCTGAGCCTCCTCGCCCCTTTGGCATACGGTATGGTCCAGGAAAACGATCAATATGGGTCACGCCTTGATGCGCTCGTCACCGTGAGAGGGGAAGTACCGGTCATCGTCACCATGGATGTTGACAATTGGCGGACGCTCTCCCGTCAATCGGCGACGGCTTCAAAAACCTCCTCAGTGGGCGGTGAGAGAGAAATGGCTGCGGCCGCTTTAGTCAAGGCCATCACCGGCGTTGCCGATGGAGTGCGCCGTAGTCTTCCTGCTGGCAGTTTTACGCAGAAAAGGCAGTACACCTTGGTGCCGGCCATGGCTTTGACCGTGAATGAGACCGGTCTGCGGGCCCTGGCCGCCAATTCCAGCATCACAGGGATATACGAAGACAAGCTGCATGCCCTGCCGCCGATCACGATCAATCAACCGGCAATGACTGAGCCGGTTCCCGACCTGCTCAACGAGAGCGCCGAAATCATCGGCGCCGCGGATGCCTGGGCCGAGGGATATACAGGCAAGGGCATCCATGTCGCCATCCTCGATACAGGTGTACGAACCTCACATGAAATGTTCACCGGCAAGGATTTCGTCGAAGCCTGTTTCAGCACAACCCTGGGTGGATATTACTCCACCACCGTCTGTCCCAATGGATTGGAGGCACAGGTGGGTCCCGGGGCCGCCGCACCGAACGCCGGCAGCCACGGTACACATGTGGCCGGTATCGCCGCCGGCAACAACCCAGGCTACAGCGCAGGTGAGGCCCACCGCGGTGTCGCCCCTGAGGCGGACATTATCGCCGTCCAGGTGTTCTCGAAATTCAGCGACCCCGCATGCAGCTATTTCGGCCTGCCGGCACCCTGCTACCTTTCCTATGATTCCGATCAGCTCGCCGGACTCGAATTCGTCTATTCGCTGCGCTCCAGCTTCACCATCGGCGCCGTCAACATGAGCCTCGGCGGCGGCTCGTACGATGCCTACTGCGACACAGAGGCTCCGTTAACAACGGTGATCGACAACCTGCGTACGTCCGGCATCGCCACGGTCATCGCCACGGGCAATAATGGATATTGCGGATCTGTCGCCTCTCCATCCTGCATATCTTCTGCTATCGCGGTCGGTGCAACGGAGCAAAACGACACGCAAGCCGCCTACAGCAATTATCACAGCGCACTACAGGATCTATTCGCTCCGGGCAGTGCTATTCTCTCGGCAACGGCACAAACAGATCAGAGCTATGCCTCCTGGAACGGCACATCCATGGCGACCCCGCATGTTGCCGGGGTGTTTACCCTTCTCCGCCAGGTACTTCCGGGGTCAGGAGTAAACGAATTGGAAAGCGCACTGTTGAAAACCGGCACGAAGATCACCGACTCCTGTACCGGCGCACCTGTTACTCCCCGCATCAATGTCGGACTGGCCATGCAGTATAGGAGGCCTTCCCCTGCAGAAAAACAGTTTCCCTGGATCCTTTTTCAGCAGCTATTGACTTCACCCGCCATCGATTAATAGCGCCGGTAACCGGACCAGCCAAATTACAGCGCCGCACCGATAGAACGATCTTTTCGTCGGTTCCCCATACTCGCTCAATCTGTTATGCCTACGTTATTTGAGCTCCCTCTGCTGCCAGCAATCGACAATTTATCTTCAAGCGCACAAAACTTGACTTTCGTCAGCGGGCAAAGAGTTTTATATTCAAGACTGAGAAGGAGGGCGCAAGAGGGGGAAAGACGGCTTTTGACTCTTGTCCCTTGAACGTATTTCGCGGGGCACTTATTGAATGTCTCTTGCCAATAACTTGTTCGACTTACAAGAATCTCAGTCTGAGACAGGGATACTCTTTTGCCGGTACTCCATGACCTTTTAGTGGGCATCCCTGGGGGCGTCTGCAGCCATCCAGGCTGCAGACGCCCGTGAAAAGAGCACCCCTGTCTTCCCATAATTGGCCAGGCTGAGTTTCAAGGGTAATCAGGTAAAATGTAAAAACGCAACGTATACAATAGAGGAAAATGGACATCAAAGTTAGGGAAGCAAGTAAGGAGGATATTGAATCTATATTAAAAATCTATTCTCAGCCCTCAATCGATCACGGAGAAATATTAAAAACCGATAGGGCAAAAGAAATATTTGAAATTATAAACAGATATCCCTCATACAAAATTTACATAGCTACGGCAAATGAAGAAGTCGTGGGTACAGTCGCAGTCCTTATAATGCACAATCTTGGGCACCTTGGTAAAAAATCAGCCATATTTGAAAGCATTGCCGTTTCGCCAGAATGGCAGGCCAAAGGTATAGGGAGGTTTATGCTAAAACACGCCACAGACAAGTGCATTGAAGCTGATTGCTACAAGATTACTCTGTCAGCAGGTATACAAAGAGAAAAAGCTCATAAATTCTATGAATCTCTAGGGTTCACTCAACATGGATTCAGCTATAAGCTCTTAATATAAAGACATAATACCAGACAGTCACCTGCCTCTACCAATCACCCGCCTCCCTGGTCAAAGACCAGCAGTCCGCTGACTCTTGCATAGCCTACTTTTATAACCAACCTACCAATCCGCTCAAGCACCAGTTTTCACAACTGGAGCCGAGCAACACAATCGGCTCGAAACGCCAGCGGCATTCAAAAACCTGAAATGCGTATTATAGTTGTATTCATACCCTTAACGAGGAGAAACCAATGGCCAACAAAAAAGTCACCGGCAAAAAAACGGCGAGCAAGGCTTCATCCAATATAAAAGATCCTGCAACGGGGAAATCGACAAAATCCTCCTCTGCCAGTGCGCTGTCTCAGGCAAAATCGCCTGCAAAAGATACTTCCAAAAATGCCGCACGCGAAGCTTCTAAAGTATTACGAGATGGTCGTACCGCCAAAGATTCTAAATCTGCGGCCGGGAGCACACTTGCACAGAAAACGCCCAAAAAGGAACGATAATGACCGGTATTGCAGGGAGTCCATCTGCCCAATCAGTCGATCATCATCAGTGTTCGTTCCGGACAGCAGCGTTCTACTCTGCGAGTATTGCCGCTGGCGGACGCTTTTCTACAGGAGGCGGTTATGAAGACCAGGCTCTATAACCTCTGGGAGTCGATACAGTCCAGTCTCTGGTTTGTTCCTGGCCTCATGTCGTTCTCAGCCATATGCTTTGCCTTTTTTCTCCTTTTCATTGATGATAGTTTCACCTTACCTTCGAGCTCCATCGGCAAATATCTGTACAATGCCGGCCCGGAAGGGGCCAGATCTCTTTTATCGACCATCGCCGGATCGGTAATCACGGTGGCTGGCGTAACCTTCTCTATTACAGTCGTGGCACTCACCCTCGCTTCTTCGCAATTCGGCCCCCGTCTCTTGCGGAATTTCATGAAGGATAAGGCGAATCAAATGGTAATAGGAACATTTGTTTCCACTTTCATCTATTGCCTGCTCGTCCTCCGATCCGTGGAAATGTATCATCAGGCATCTTTTGTCCCCAGCCTGTCGGTTACAATGGCGGTGGTGTTAATGGTCGTAAACGCTGCCGTGCTGGTTTTTTTCATTCATCATATCTCTAGTTCAATTCAGGCAGACAGTGTAATCACCAACGTCTACCGGGAACTGGTGGCAGATATCGAAAGACTCTTTACCGATGATGAAAACTCCTCACAAAAAAGAAGCTTCAACCACGCCGAAGTTGATGGATATGCCCATGAATTACGGCTAAAGAACAAAAAAGATGGCTACATTCAAGCTCTCAATACAAAGAAACTGATGGAAATAGCCTTCTCAAACGACCTCCTGCTCCAGATACCTTTCCGAGCAGGCCAATATGCCATGGACAACGATACTCTCGTTATGGTGCGAAGCCGGGAGAAAATTGGCAAAGAAATTGTCGATCCGATAGACGAATGTTTTCTCATCGGCTCCGTACGCACGCCAGAACAAGACCCTGAGTACGCCATACACCAGCTTGTCGAAGTGGCTCTGCGGGCTCTCTCTCCCAGCATAAATGATCCCTTTACAGCAGCTACCTGTATCGACAGACTGGGCTCGGCCATCTCTCTATTAACCACCAAATCATTCCCCCCCAAATACGAATTTGATGCCGACAACACCCTGAGACTCATTACAAATCCATCAAATTTCAAAGGAATGGTTGATACCGCCTTCAATCAAATTCGTCAGTATGGGGCAACAAGTGTTGCCGTTACCATCCGCTTGCTTGAAGTTATAGAAGGTATTGCCGTTCATGCCACAGGCAAGGAACATCGTGATGCTCTTCATCGGCAAGCCAGGATGATCAAAAGGGTCAGCAGGGAAACCATTCCAGAAAAGTATGACCGTGAAGATGTAGATAAACGCTATGAAAGAGTTTTAAAGGCCCTTAACATCACGGAATATGCACCAGTGGACAAGGAAGGATAGCTCGTGTTCATGACCTAAAAGGAGACGTACAACTCACAAGTAGCAATACGGTATTTGTGCCACTGGCAGCTGTACTTAGGGGGCTATCAGCCGGTATCAGCGGTATATTTCTGGGAACCGGCCGGGATGCAATCGTGGTTTCATTTTCATTCTACCGGGAAAAACGTCTGCTCATGAAGCGTTGACCTGGCTCCGTCCTATGAACCACCGTTGTTTCTTGCCAAGCGATCAGAGTCGAAGGTGATGGTGTCAAATACCGCTTTGAGCCCCCCAACAACGATAGGACCAATCATTACTCCCGAAACACCAAAAGTGTACACCCCCGAGATCAGAGCCACGAACATCCAATAGAAATTGAGCACGTGAGAGGAGCGGGCGGCCAGTTTGGGGCGGACCACCATGGAGAGAAAGACGGTGCTGACTCCGAAACCGATACCGAGCATGGCGAGTGCCCCCCAGGGCGAGTTCTGGAAGATGAGCAGATAGCCCGCGGCCGGGAGATAGATCGTCCAGGCGCCCACCACCGGAAAAAAGCCGATAATGAAGGCTATCAGAGCCAGAACAACCGGCAGGGGCACGCCGAAAATCAGGTTGAGGATCAACAGCAGGAGCGCCTTGATGGTCTGGGTAATCAACGAACCATACACCGCGCCGTAAAGCACCCCTTGAACATGAGATTCCAGCCTTTCGGCAAGCGGTTCATACCTGGACGAAATCCGCTCTTTGAGGTAGGTCACGATGAATTCTGCCTGGATGAGCACAAAAAATGCGGTGAACATGAAAATGACGGTGTCGACGGCGAACTCGGCCATCATGCGCTCAATTCCATCGGGTACCTCCGTGGCGAGCTTGGCAAAATCTGAAATTCTCTTCTCGATGGCCTCCGTGGCCTCCAACTTCTCCATGAAAGGGATCCTTCCCATGGCGGTGTTGATATGCATGGCCAGGTCCGAGGTATTGTCGGCGAGGTATTCGGCGGCCTCCCGGGTTTCCACATAGCCGTAGATGAGTAGCGCCAGCGCCGGCACCACCGCCAGGACCAATGTCGCCACCGCAGATATCGACTGGAACTTCACCCATTTTGCAATCCAGTTGTGGATTGGACGCAGGTAGGCACCAATGATCAGGCCGAGGATCCCCGCTACGAGCATCTCGTGGACCATGAACAGAAATGTGCCCAAGGCGATGACGAACAGTGTGATCGTCAAAGCTGCACGCCGAGTGTTCTGCGCGGAAAGGTCGGCAAGTCGGCTATCGTCGGATTTTCGGGATTGAGTCATAATCGCCTTCGGCCTTCCTCAATGGTAAATGCCAGGTTATGGGTGATCGCTGCACAAGCCGTCCTCATTATCCCATAGATTCTGCTTGATACATCAACACTTCCTTGAAGCCTATCTCGTTTCAGTTGCCTATTCAAGAGCTTTTGAATGTTCCCCGATATTACGGAACTCATCCTGGAAATAAAGCTGCTTACTCTTCTCATTTTCTAATAATTTTGAACTGTCAAGTCCCGTGACACTCTCTGTATTTTTCAAAATTTGATCACCCCTTATTCTCAGCAACTCGGCCTGAGACAGAAATACTCTTTTCCCGGTACGCCATGAGCCCATCCCAGGGGGCTCGACTGCAGCCGTCAAGGCTGCAGACGCCCGTGAAAGGAGCACCCCCTGTCTTCTTATAATTGGCTTGGCCGAGTTTCAGGGGTATTAAGGTTTCAAAAAGGGATACCGGCTCATCAGTCTCTGACCAATCTCTTCAGCAGGTACTCAACTGACACTGGCGGCAGCCAGATCCTCCTCAGTGAGGTGACACCTTACACTCGTTTTTTCACCCTTCCCTCAAACAAGAAAGCACATCCGGTTACAGTGATTCCTACGTTACAAGACTATTTCGTCCGGCACCACCGGATTTGGACAGCCCGCCCGATGGCGGTTATTAGCTCATCGGAGCTGGTATGCCTGGATATTTTGTTTTTCTTTTCACTCTTATTCCGATTCGTTAACAATGCTCATCCACCCATCCTGTGGCCGGATTCCCACCGGTAACGCATCTGGAACGGTATTTGATAGTCATACCCTATACTGTTTGTAAGTGTCTTGTCTATGCTGAAAAAAGAGCAGGAGACAGCGACGGTACAAACACTTCAGAAAACAAGCAATCCAACCATCAATGGAGGCAATACCATGAAAAAGGGCACGAAACTACTGGCAGTCGGAGTTGTCACCCTCGCCCTGTCCAGTCCCGTACTGGCCATGCAACCTGCAGATGAATTGAAGGGCAAGGAAATACGCAACCAACAGGGAGAAGAGATTGGTACCATTGAAGATGTGCTGATCAATCCTCAGGGGACTATCGAAGCTGTTGTCGTTGAGGAAGGCGGGTTTCTGGGCATCGGCGGCGAGGAGAGGAGGATAGATTGGAACAACTTGTCGCAACCGTCGGACAACGAGTATCTTATCTACTCGGAGACCGCTGCGCCCCAACAGGACCTTGCCACCAAGCCAGCGCAGATGAACGATTCCATACAACCGGCTGAGAACGAAACGAACCGCGGTGAAAAGAACAGAGATAACCAGCTGGCAAAGCAGCAGGACCAGTCAAAGACAGGCTCTGAGAAGAATTATCTCGCCACGCAGCAGAACAACCAGCAACCAAACAAACAGAACGACCAAATGGCAAAGCAGCAGGACCAGTCGAAGCCAGGATCTGAGAAGAATTTCCTTGCCACACAGCAGAATGACCAGCAACCGAACAAGCAGAACGACAAAATGGCAAAGCAGCAGGACCCATCAAAGCCTGCATCCGAGAAGGATACCCTTGCCACTAAGCAGGATAACCGGCAACCGGTCAAGCAGAACGACCAGATGGCAAAGCAGCAGAACCGGTCACCTGATGGCCAGGGAAAAATAGAAGCGGCTCTTGCAGCAACGCTGCTCGGCAGCAAGATCACCGGCACAAATGGCGAAACACTCGGTACGGTTGAGCAGTTTGTCTTTTCCGATATGCAGAGTGATTCGGTTAAGTATCTCGTCGTCAAGGGAGAAAAGGACACCTTCCATCCACTTCCAGTTGAGTTGGTTCGAGTGAAGCAGGGGGACAAGCAGGTGGCATTGGAAGCACAGGTTGACAAGCAACGCTTTGCCCAGTCTCCGGCGATCAATAGAGGTGAAATCATGCAGCTGAGCCAGCAGCAGCAGGCCCGTGATATAGAATCCTATTATGGCATATCTCCGGCATGGCAGCAGAACTCTCAGGGTGCTGCCTCGAAAAAGTCTTTCTCGAAAAAGAGTGAGGGAAAACAAGCCGGCGATACCGACAAGCAATCATCCCCCCAGACGATGGACGAGAAGAAAGCTGACAAGAAGAAGCAGTAGCTCCCTCGATCGCCATCCCTTCCAGCCCGTCCGTTGGAGGATTTCCAGCGGGCGGGTTTTGGCACAAGAGGCCCTCCGCCCCCCGATTCGCCGGGTCTTGCCCGCCACTTCTGCAAATGCACTCACCACGACACACCACCCAAACCGGACGTATTTCCCATTCATATCAATATATTTCAGAGTTTACAGGTATTCAGGAAGAGTGTATTGAAAACAGTTGGTCGATACCAGGCAACCAGTTTTTTCACCCTTCGAACCTGGTTGCTGAGCTACCCCTTGGAAATTTCCGCATTCCGACAAGGCAGAGCATTTTCAGCCGGAGGTGCTCCAGCGGCAGAGCTTCTTTTCGAGAATATCAAGCAGCAGATAGAGACAGAAGCCAAGCAGGGCCATGCAGCTTATGCCCGCGTACAGGGCCACATAATCAGCTCGTCCCCAGGAGTCCATGATGATATACCCCAGTCCTCTGGTGGTGGCGAAGGATTCAACGAAAAACAGGATCGCCACCGAGGTACCTATGGAAATACGCATGGCCGTCAATATCTCCGGCAGGGAGGCCGGCAGAATAACATGACGGTATATCTGCATTCTGGTGGCACCGAGGGTCTGCATGGAGTAGTAATAATTGCGGTGGATATTCTTGGCCGCGTCCCTGGTGGTTACCAGGATCTGAAAAAAAACGATCAGGGCAATGAGGAAAATCTTGGAGAAGTTGCCGATGCCGAAGAGGATGATGATAAGCGGTAGAAGCACCACATGCGGTATCGGATACAGCAGGTAAATAAAGGGCGAAAGCCTCTTGCGCCAGGACGGTTCAGCACCCACCGCCAGGCCTAAAGGCACTGCCGTCGCCAGAGCCAGGAGAATCCCGCATACTGCCCGTACCGCGCTTATTGCCAAATCATCGACAAGAGAGCCATCGACGAGCTGCCTGATGACACTGGCAAACACCAGCCAGGGCTGGGGAAGTGCCATGGTATCCAGCAGCAACGCCGCAACCTCCCAGAGCAGCAGAAGTACCAGGGCGGCAAGGACTATATCACGCTTGCTGCCCACTGTCTTCACCTCCTAGAATTGTGCGAACAGCCGTACACAGCTGGAAAAACCTATCACTCTGTCGGTAGCCCTCTTCACCCGCCTCGGGATTGTCGAGCGCATGCAGTACTCTGGCCGGCCGGTTGCTGAGAATAATTATGGTCTGGCCGAGGAAAACGGCTTCCTCGATGGAGTGGGTGACAAATACCATACTGATGCGTCTCGATCGCCAGATGACTTGAATCAGGTTCTGTAGGCGCTCACGGGTGAGGGCATCCAGCGACGATAGCGGTTCATCCATAAACAGAATCTGCGGTTCTATTGCCAGAGCGCGGGCCAGAGCGACGCGCTGCTGCATGCCGCCGGAGAGTTCGCCGGGATAGTGATTGCCGAAGCCGCGCAACCCCATATCACCAAGCAGTTCAGCAATGCGGGCCTCGATCGCCTTTTTCGGCCTCTTCTGCAAAATCAGTCCCAAGCCTATATTCTGGGATACCGTCTTCCAGGGAAACAGGCCGTAATTCTGGAGGATCGTCCCACAGCGGGGACTGCCCTCTATTATAACAGTACCGCTGTCCGGCCGCAGCAGTCCTGCCAGCAGAAAAAGCAGTGAGGTTTTACCGCAGCCCGAGGGTCCTATTATGGCGCAGCTGCTTCTGGCGCCGACCTCAAAGGAGACAGTGTCGAGAACGTTCTTTTTCGAGCCGTCTCTGCTGTAAGCCAGCGAAACCCCATTCACCCGAATCATTTCTTTACCGGTTCCGGAACAACATCTCCTGCCACCATGAACCTGTAGGGAATCGGCTGAATCAGCTTCTTGGCGACCAGCCAGTCGCTCACCTGACCATAGAGCTTTCGGTCGAAAGGTTGCGGTTTGGGGTAACGGGGAATGACATACTCTTCTGCCAAAAAAGGAGGGACCCTGCTTTTCTCAACAAACAGTTCACGAAACGATTCCGGCGAGGTATTAATCATGTCAACGGCCTGCGATACAGCCCTGAAAAACCGCCTCACCTCGGCTGACCTCTTTTCCAGCACCTCGCTGCGAAAAACCATGATCGTCTGGGAAAGACTGCCTGCACCGTCACTGTCGCGCAGCAATATACGCGCACCTTTGGAGCTGGCAATCGAGGCAAGCGGCTCCGGCAGGGTAGCGGCTTTGACCGAGTCTGCCAGCAGCATCTGCATCCTGATGGGCATCTTTTTCACTTCGATGGTCTGTATCTCGGAAGGCAAGAATCCAGCGTCTTCAAGGAGTCGTTCGGTGACATATTCGATGATGGTGGCATTGGAGACGGCGATGGCCACGTTTTTCAGATCATCGACGATATGCAGGTTGGAGCCCGGTGAGGCCAGTATGGCAAAAGTTCCCTCCTCCGGCGTCTTGCCCAAAAGCAACGAGGTGATTTTGATGATACCACGGCCACGATCGAAAAGAAGAGCGCCGACGGGATCGGAGACGGCCCCGTCGATGGCCCCGGCCGTCAGGGCGCTATCGCGCTCCAGGGCACTGAGAAAGGGGATGAGCTCGACATCAACGCCATGAGCTGCATAGAGGTCGTCTTTTTCGGCGACATAAAGCGGCACCGAGTCTTCTATGAGAAGCACCCCTAGCCGCAACGGCTCTTGGGCCTGGGCACAGACGGCGATAACCATCGACACCATTGCACAAAGATACAGTTTCATATGTTTTTTTCCTGTGTATGCTCTAAATATTTTTACCGGAACAGACGGCCTGCAAGCTGCTGCATCACCAGCAATCCCTACCAAAATGAGCTGGGTTCACCTGCAAACCTATCCTATTTCCACCCGCTTTTCGAGCAAATTATCGTCTCTGGTCTGTACCCGAAAAGTGGTGCAGGTCAGGGATCACAAGACTCTTCAGCGAATTTTTTTTGCACACAGCACTAAAGTGTGGTACTCAGAAAGATCGACCGCAGTGCAGACGTTCCGGCTCCAACTCCGCAAGGCAATCCTCCTCCCGGTTCTCCCCAGCACGGATTCAGCCTGTCTTGTCCACTGTGGCATAGCCACCATAGAGTGTCTTGAGTGCATCTCGATTTACAACGGTACGCAGAGAGGATAAAAAAAACGGCGAGAAAGCACTCCAGTGAAAAAGAGTTTTTTCGCTGGCAAAACAGCAGCAGATTCCAGGACCGAAAGACATATGAACACACCAAATTATCGCGAAATTCCTTACAATTTCACATCGGCCGACGACCGGCTGGTCATCAACCATCTCTTCGGCCCGGCGATCTGGAAAAGCCTGGAAGAACTCCGCAGCCAACGCATAACCGGCAGGTCTGCGCGCCTGGTAATGCGCTTCATTGGCGATCTTTTCATCATGCGGCGCAATCCCTTTCTCTACCAGGAGCTTATCGACAACCCCCTGCGCAGATACCAATTTTTCAAGACCGCGGAAACCGATCTGCAGGTAATTGAGGCGGGAGTCAAAACCATCAGCGCCAGCGATGAGCGTAAAAACAAGGTCTTCAACCTGGTGAACAACTGCCGGGATCATCTGCAAAAATTCAAGAAAGACATCACGGGTGCCCGAACCAGAAGGGCCAGAATAAAAAAACAGCTCGGCACCATCATCGATAAAAAAGTCATCTGTTTTGATCCATTCACCCTTATCAGCCACGCCACCGACGCCACCGACTGGCGCCTTTATCTGCCCGTCGCCGTAATCTATCCGGCAACGGAGAAACAGGTGGCAGAGGTGCTGCAAGGTATAGCCCATTTGAAGATGCACGCCATTCCACGAGGCGGCGGAACCGGGCTCACCGGCGGCAGTGTGCCCGTGCGGGACAACTGCATTGTCATCAATACCGAAAACCTCAATACCATCCACCCCATACGCCAGGTCAACCACCGCGAGGATGACCATGCCGCCACCACAACCGTGCTCAAGGCAGATGCCGGGGTTATCACCCAGGATGCCATGGCCGCCGCCGAAGAACAGGGAATGGTCTTCGCCACCGATCCCACCAGCGCCTGGGCCTCGACCATCGGTGGCAACATCAGTGAGAACGCCGGTGGCAAGACCGCCGTTCTCTGGGGAACTGCCATCGACAATATCTACGCCTATACCATTGCCATGCCGGGCAGCGGACTCTGCCGGGTACGGCGGATCAACCATCCGCTGCGCAAGATTATGCCCGACGATACGGTGATCTTTGAGGTGAAAAGCGAAGACGAGGCAGGCAAGCACAGAATAGAACTTGCCGGCACCGACATCCGCAAAAAGGGCCTGTGGAAAGATATTACCAACAAGGCACTCGGTGGCCTTCCCGGTTTTCAGAAAGAGGGCACCGACGGCGTCATCACCTCGGCCGAATTCATCCTCCACCACGCCTATGCCTACAAAACGACCTTCTGTCTCGAATTCTTCGGCACTGACATGGACGAGGCCAGCAGAGTCATCGTCGAGATCAGCGAGGCGTTTGTCAACAAAGGAGCCGAGGCTTTGATGGCACTCGAACACTTCGATGAGGAATACATAAAGGCCATCAACTACAAGTTCAAGGCCGCCAGGAGCGAAAGGCCCAAGGCTGTGCTGCTCATCGACATGGTCGGCCATACCGAAGAACAGATTGAGCGCGGCCGCAGACGTTTTGAAAAACTGATAGCCCCCTATGTCAATACCGAAGTCTTCATCGCCAAAGACGCCGAGGAAGCAGCCAGATTCTGGCGGGACCGCAAGCGGCTCGGGGCCATCGCCGCCAGAACCAATGCCTTTAAGCTCAACGAGGATATCGTCCTGCCGCTGCCGGCGCTGGCCGAGTTCGCCCGGTTCGTCGATGCCTACAACATCGAAGAGGATATCTACAATAAAGAGGCCTCTATTCGCAAGACCAGGCAATATCTGGAAAACGCCATCCCCATCGAAGACCCGGACTGGCTGGAGGCCAAGCTGCCAAAAGCGGCCGAACTCTGCCAACAGACTCTGGAGAAGCTGGCCCTGCGCACCCAGGAGTCAATCAGGCATGAAGTTTATATCAAGAAGCTGATGGACGATCTGCTCGAGCTTTTCCAGGGCTACAGCCGCGTCAGTGAGCAGATCCGCGAGGTTTTTGCCGACATCCGCCAGCGGCGCATCGTCATCGCCACCCATATGCACGCAGGCGACGGCAATGTCCATGTCAACATTCCGGTGTTCTCCAACGACCGGGATATGATGTTGCGGGCTGAGAAGACCGCCGAAGATGTCATGGCCAAGGCAGTGGAACTCGGCGGTGTGGTCAGCGGCGAACACGGCATCGGCATCACCAAGATGAAATTTCTCGAAAAAGAGCGCCGCCGCGAGCTGCAGGACTACCGGCGGCAGATAGACCCGCAGGGAATCATGAATCCCGGCATGCTCGAGGACCCGCATATCATTTCCAAGGTGTTCACGCCCTCCTTCAACCTCCTGGAACTCGAAGCCCGGATCCTCCGGCACGGCTCGCTTGAAACCCTCTCCACCAGGATCGCCAAATGCGTGCGCTGCGGTAAATGCAAACCGGATTGCTGCGTCTTCATCCCCGGCGGCAATGTCTACTTCCACCCCCGAAACAAGAATCTGGCCATCGGTTCGCTCATCGAAGCACTTCTCTACGATATGCAGCGTTCCCATTATCCCAGATTCAACCAGCTCAGAAATCTGCAGGAAATAGCCGACCACTGCACTATGTGCGGCAAATGCCTCGGCCCCTGCCCTGTGGATATCGACACTGCCGAAGTCTCAATACTTGAGCGGCAGATACTCGCCGATATCGGCTACAAGAAACAGCCGGTCGCCACCGCCCTCTCCCTGGCATATCTCAAAAGCCGAAACCGAACCTTCAATGCGACCTTTCGTAAAGCGGTGGTCGAGTGGGGTGGCAAAGCCCAGCGGCTGGGCGTAAAAATGCTCGAGAAGACCCCGGCAACTCTCAAAGGCAGTCACAACCGCATGGTTGAAATGCTCAGATCACCCATGGTGCCACCGTCTTCACAGACGCTGCGCCACATCCTGCCTTCCTGCGCCAACAGTGAGGCCCTGCTGATCAGACCGCCGAAAACAGCGGTGAAAACCGTTTTTTACTTCCCTGGCTGCGGCTCGGAAAGACTCTACGGCGATATTGCCAAAGCCGGACTCTATATACTTCTGAAAAACAACCTGCAGATAGTGCTGCCGCCACCCTATCTTTGCTGCGGCTTTCCCGCCCGGGTCAATGCCCAAAAAAAGATGCACAATGAGATTGTCCTGCGTGACACCATTATTTTTAGTCAGATCCGCGACATGCTCGGCCATATCAGCTTCGATGCGGTGCTGGTCAGCTGTGGTACCTGTCGTGAGGCCCTCCGCAGAATAGGCTGCGATGAGATTTTCGGCTGCGGGATTGAAGATATCTCCAGGTATACGCTGGAGAGCAATGCCACGATGCCTGCCGTCCTCGAGGGCCATTACCTCTATCATGCCCCCTGCCACGACTCGCTGGCCGGCAGCGGCCGTGCCGTCATCGAAAAACTTGGCGCCACCGTCAGCACCACGCCGAACTGCTGCTCCGAGGCGGGCACCCTGGCCATATCCAGGCCGGACATCTCCTCTGCCATGCGCGGTAAAAAGCGGCGATCCATCGACGATGCCCTGAATTCCACGACAGGCAGGCGTACAGTCTTGACCAACTGTCCTTCCTGCATCTCCGGACTCGGCCGCAACACTGATATGAACATCGTCCCCCAGCACCTCGCCGAGACCCTCGCCGTCGCCGCCGGAGGCAGTGGCTGGCGCGACGAACTTGATGGCCTGCTGCAGGGTGCCGAAAAGGTTACATTTTAAAATCTGATTGCCCCTGAAACCAGCGTAGCCGAATCCTCAAAGACAGGAATAGAGGGAGCATCAGGTACAATACTCAGTACGGTCTAGAGTTTCTCCAACACCACCGAGGCGAAGCTGAGCACGAAAAAAAAGCCGCACATATCGGTGACCGTCGTCAGCAGCGGACTGCTAACCAGCGCCGGGTCGAGTTTCATCCGCTTCAAGACAAGCGGGATGAGTCCGCCAAGCAGGACCGCCACCAGGGTATTGAGCGCCATGGCCCCACCGACAACCAGCCCCAGAAAGAAATTACTCTTCCAGAGATAGGCGACACCACCGAGAAGGACTCCCAGAGCCAAACCGTTGAGCACGCCGACGCCGACCTCCTTGGACAAAACCCATAGCAGCTCCGCCGGCCTCACCAGCCCCAGAGAAAGCTCACGCATGCTCACCGCCACCGCCTGGTTGCCTGAACAGCCGCTCATATCGCTGACCATGGGCAGAAAAACGGCCAGGGCAATCACCGCCGACAGCGTATCCTGATACAAAGCGATGACACTGGCGGCAATGATATTGAGAACGATGTTGAGCGACAGCCAGGACAGACGCCTGCCGGAACGGACCAGCAGCGGCATGGAGCGGAACTCCTCGCCTCCGACAATACCGGAAAACCCCAGAAACTGCCGTACCGAACGTTTACGCTTCGCCTCCTCCACGGCTTCGGGCAAAACAACACCCTGGAGACGCATCTGGTCATCGACCACCGGCACGCCGAAGAGATGATGGTCCTCGAAAAAATTATGGAGCTGATCAACGGTGGCATCGACATGGACATGAAAGGGGGTGCGTATCATCACCTCCCCAAGCCGTGTCCGCCGCTGGGGAAAAAGGAGATCGCGCATGCGCAGCACCCCCTGGAGGCGTTCCTCGGCATCGGTTACATAAAGGTACTGGACGTCATAGTCCGAATATTTTTCCCGGTTGTTCTGCAGATCGTCCTGAACATCCTGGACCGTCTGCTCGCTGCGGTAATCGAGATACTCATAGATCATCAAACCGCCTGCGGAATCGGGCGCATACTGGAGCAGGCTGCGCGCTTCTCTGGCATCTTCCGGGGCCATCTCCTCGATAATGGAGTTGACTTCGTCTTCGTCAAGTTCTCCGAGCAGATCGGCTACGTGGTCGCTGTCGAGCTCTTCGAGGATTGAGGCCGCCTGTTCCGGCGGCAGCTCGCCTATGATATCGCCCGCCAGGGTATCGGAAAAGTCCTCAAGAACTTCAGCGGCGTCCTGCGGCTGGAGGAGCATCATCAGCTCTGTCTGTTCGGCAGCCTTCAGGCGAGAAACGGCGAGCGCGGTATCTGCAGGGTTGATGCTCTCGAAGAAGGCGATGATCTGCCCGGCATCATTTAGCTGGATCAGCTCCGAAAGCTTTTCCCATGGATTTTCAACATGCTGATTATTCACATCCATTTTTTCACCAGTAGTTTAAATTCACACGGAGTGGTTAACGCCCGCCGTACTGCACAGATCCGCTACTGGGGAGGTGAGCTCTCCGGCGACTGTGTTGCAGCGCGTGATTGCCAGGGTGAGATGCCGGGCTTCTCTTTAGAGGAAAAGAGAATAGACGGGGTTATCGGTTTCTTCCCGATAACGGTAGCCTAAAGCGTCGAGCCGTTTCTGAAGATCAACATCATCTCCTTCGGGAAACTCGAAGCCGATGAGAACCCGGCCGTAATCCCCTCCCTGCATGCGGTAATGAAAGAGTGAGATATTTCTGCTGCCGCGGGTGGCGTCGAGGAATCTGGCCAGCGCCCCTGGAGTCTCGGGAAACCAGAACCGAAAGATGCGTTCGTTTTTCACCGCCGTCGAGCGGCCTCCCACCATGTAGCGAATGTGATTCTTGGCCAGATCATCATCGGTAAGGTCCCGGTTCTCATACCCGGCCTTGCGGAGCTGACTGCCGAAGCTGCGGCGCTCCTCATCGCTGCGAATGGAAATGCCGACGAAGATCTGGGCCCGATTACGGTCCGAGAGCCTGTAATTGAACTCCGTGATGTTTCTCTCGCCTACCAGATCATGACAGAATTGCTTTAAGCTGCCGGGTTTTTCCGGGATGGACACGGCGAAAAGCGCTTCAAGCTGCTCGCCTATCAGTGTCCTTTCGGCCACATAGCGCAGACGCTCGAAGTTCATGTTGGCGCCGGAGTTGACGCCGATAAACGTCTGGCCCCGGCATTGGCAGGTACGGATATGCTTCTGAATGCCCGCCATGGCCAGCGCCCCTGCCGGTTCGACAATTGAACGGGTAGCCTGATAGACGGCTTTAATAGCGCCGCAGAGCTCATCCGTGCTCACCCGAATGATGCCATCGACATATTTCCTGCACAACTCAAAGGTGAGGCTGCCCACCTTTTTGACGGCGACGCCATCAGCAAAGATACCCGGTGTCCCGAGGGTAACCCGCTCGCCGCACTCCAGAGATCTGGCCATGGCGTCGCTGTCAGTCGGTTCTACCCCTATGATACGCACTTCGGGACGGAGGTTTTTTATATAGGAGGCTATACCGGCGATCAGTCCGCCTCCGCCTATCGGGACGAAAATGGCATCGAGTTCACCAGGGTTCTGACGGAGAATTTCATCGGCAACGGTGCCTTGACCGGCGATGACCAGAGGATCATCGAAGGGATGAATGAAGACCATTCCCTGCTGCCTGACCAGTTGCTCTGCATGCTCGGCAGCCTCTGAGTAGCTGGCGCCGTGAAGAACCACCTCGCCGCCAAAATGCTTGACGGCATCGACCTTGATCTGCGGCGTGGTCTCGGGCATGACAATACGAGCACGAATCTGCAGTTTGCGGGCGGAGAAGGCCACGCCCTGGGCATGGTTCCCTGCCGAGGCAGCCAGTACCCCGCGAGCTCGTTCTTCCCTGCTCAGATGCGCAATCCTGTTGTAGGCCCCTCTGATCTTGAAACTGAAAACGGGCTGCTGGTCCTCGCGCTTGAGCAGGATGCGGTTGTCGAGGCTGGCGGAAAGTCCCTCGGCCACCTCCAGGGGCGTTTCAATGGCAGCCTCGTAGACCCTTGAGGTGAGAATCCTTCGCAGCATTTCATCCATCGTTTTCTCCCATGAGTCTGGCTGCTTCGATATCGCCGGCTAGACCGCGTTTTCGTAGATAGCTGGCTGCCTGCAGGCGTAGTTCTTTCTTCATCTTCTGCCCCAGATCGCTTTTCGCCGAAAGCGAATCCACCCGCACAGCAACCACGGTACACAGGCCGACCTCCCTGGTATCCTCCCGCAGGGGAGTGAAGGGGCCGCCGTTTTCGTGGACGCTGACTAGCGCGTTGAGCGAAGCCACCTTCTCTTCGATGTCGTCGATGAATTGGGCCCTGCCGCGGATTATGACGCAGTGGTAAAACTGGTGAACATGGCAGGTGGGTCGGTTTTCGTCGTACCCCACGCCCAGATAGGATAAAGGAATGTCGATTTCGAAGCAGACACGGTTGTTCCTGGTGATATTATCGATTTTTTCACCTTCACGGGCACAGTGAAAATAGATTGAATCGTTCCACCAGACGAAATTGACCGGCGTGATATAGGGAAAACCATCCTCACCGATGGTGGCCAGCCGGCCGATTCTGGCGCGGCCGAGTATTTCTTCGATCATTTCCCCCTTGGTTATCTGACACTGTTTTCTGCGCATTGTTTTACCTGTCCTCTCCCGGTTTCTCCGCAAGCTTCAACTGCACGACCTCTTTTATCGATTCCTTCCATCGTACCAGCGGGTTGTCCTTCAGCCGGCTATATATATCACGAATCTTTGCATCCGTCTGTCCCTGTCGCAGGCGCTGCAGCCGTACCGGTGTTTCCTCATCCTCGCAGCAGACCCGCTGCTCCGTCTTGTTCATTTTGCCTATCCAGATGGAGTGGCTGACATGGGGCGCACACGCCGCCACCAGAGAGACGATGTTCTCACTGTCCAGCATAGGCTCAATACTAACGGAGGTGGCGTAGCCCTGCGCATATGCGTGACGGAGACTGGCCAGCCGTTCGCAAAAGCACGGCGCCCCCGGTTCCCAGAACCGCAGGATATCGTCATCGCCGGCGGTGATCGAGAAGCGGAAGAGTATCTGCTCGCGATTGGAGCGCAGAATGCGACAGATCTTATCAATGCACTGGAGATGGGGCTTGGAGACGACCAGCACCTTGTTGCCCGCTGCTACCAGTTTCTGGAGCACAACAATGCAGTCATCGACGATCTCCGGCTGGATATCATGGTTGGCCGGAAACATCACCTGACCATCGTAGAGTGGGTAGTCCCTCTCCACATCACCGCCGCGGATTGCAGGCTTCGGCCACTGCTCCGGTGCAATCCGGCCCGTGGCGACGACCTCTCTGTACCGGGCATAGCAGTATCTGCAACCATGCGAACAGCCAGCGCAGCAGTCTATTTCGGCAACGGCCCACTCTCTGGTGCCTGCTATACGTCTTTTCTCTGCTGCCATATTATTGCCGCCATACACTCACGTTCCCAGCGCTGCGGCCTACCAGAGATCGAAGAGCATCCTGCCTCCCCGGCGGGCAAGCTCGGTGAGCTCCACAAATGAGTCCAGGGAAAACGGCGAACCCTCGGCGGTGGATTGGATCTCCACCCACCGGCCATCGGCGGTCATGACAAAATTGGCGTCACAGTCCGCCCGCGAATCCTCGAGGTAGTCGAGATCAAGCATGGCCCGGCCGTCAACGATTCCCGCCGAAACGGCGGCCACCGGCACCATTGCCGGCAGTGCAGCGATGCGGGACTCGGCCGCCATCGCCCCTATAGCGTTGCGCACGGCGATCGCCGCTCCGGTGATAGCTGCGGTTCTGGTACCGCCGTCGGCATTGATGACATCGCAGTCGACGCGCAGGGTCCGCTCTCCCAATGCCGTCAAATCCACCATCATCCGCAGGCTGCGGCCTATGAGGCGCTGGATCTCCAAGGTCCTGCCGGACCTGCCAGTGCTGCTCTCCCTTCTGTAGCGCGTAGAGGTGGCGCCCGGCAGCATGCCATACTCGGCGGTGATCCACCCGCTGGAGCTGCCTGCGAGAAAGGAAGGGACCTTCTCTTCAACGCTGACGGCGCAGATCACATGGGTATTGCCGAGTTTGATGAGAACGGAGGCCTCGGCATTGGGCTGAACATTTCTCTCAACACTCAGAGGCCGCATCTCATCGGCGGCGCGGTTGTGTGCTCGCATGTCATTATCCTTTGTAGGTCATTTCCGGATTCAGCCGCCGTCTTCCTGTTTTTTCTGTATTTTTTCAGGATGGCGACCCTTGAAGGCACACTCTAAGACTAGAGTCTGCGTTTATCAATGACCCGGCTGCCCTTGCCGTCGAAGCGTTCCAGGCTACGCTCCTCCACCAGCTTTATTTCAACGCCTATGCCCAGCTCCGATGCCATCTTTTTCTTTATCAAATCAACTATGCCGCGCTGCTTTTTCATTTCATCGAAGAACATCGATTCGACCACCTCGACCATCACCGTCAGCTTATCCTCGTTATTTTCACGATCGACGATCAGTTGATAATGCGGTTCGGTGCCCTCAATATCGAAAAGAATGGATTCGATCTGGGTGGGAAAGACGTTAACCCCCTTGATGATAAGCATATCGTCGGTTCGGCCCATAATCCTGCTCATACGGTGCATGGTACGGCCGCAGGGGCAGGGCTCGGTCAGCAGCCGGGTGAGATCACGCGTACGGTAGCGGATGACCGGAAATGCCTCCTTGGTCAGAGTGGTAATCACCAGCTCACCAACTTCGCCCGGCGCCACCGGTTCCAGCGTCTCCGGATCGAGCACCTCGACAAGAAAATGGTCCTCATTGATGTGCAGGCCGTTGCACTCTTCGCACTCTCCGGCAACCCCCGGTCCCATGACCTCGGAGAGACCGTAGTTATCGCTTGCTCGAATGCCCAACCGTTCATTAATCTCCCGACGCATCGATTCCGACCACGGCTCCGCCCCGAACAGGCCGTAACGAAGAGAGAGCCCATGGGGGTTGATGCCCGAATCCATCATGACATCGGCCATTTTCAGGGCATACGATGGGGTGCAGACCAGCGCCGTGGTTTTGAAATCCTGCATGATCTGAATCTGCCGTTTGGTATTGCCCGCCGAGATGGGAATGACCGAAGCGCCGAGACGCTCGGCGCCGTAGTGCAGACCGAAACCGCCGGTGAAAAGACCGTAGCCGAAGGCAATCTGGATAACATCGTCATGGGTGACGCCGGCGCCGCAGAGAATGCGCGCCACCAGATTCGACCATGTCTTGATATCGTTGTGTGAATAACCGACCACGGTGGCCATCCCCGTCGTTCCGGAAGAAGAGTGCACCCGGACGACCTCCCGCAGCGGTACGGCAAAAAGGCCATAGGGGTAGTTGTCGCGTAGATCCTGTTTCAGGGTAAAGGGCAGTCTCTGCAGATCGTCGAGCGAGCTGATGCGATCGTATTCCAGCTTCAATTCGTTGAACTTGCGGCGATAAAAAGGCACATGGGTCCCGACTCTATAGACGGTGGACTGCAGCCTCTCCAGCTGCAGCTGCTCGAGGTCCTCACGAGACATGCATTCCTCTTTCTTCTCCCAGATCATAGTGTTTTTCCCATATTTCGTAAAAGGTAATAGTCCTTCGGTCTTGGCCTGTCCCTGGGCCATCTGCATATCAGAAGACTCCCGGCAGCCGCTGTCGCCTGAAGAGCGCTACTCTTCTCTTTTCTCTCGTCCCAGATATGCCCGCTGAACATCACTGTTGGCCAGCAGATCCTCGGCCGCCCCCTGAACGATCACCTTGCCGGTTTCCAGGACATACCCGCGGTCGGCGATGGAAAGCGCCGCCCTGGCGTTTTGTTCCACCAACAGAACGGTATTGCCCTCATCGCGCAGCCTGCCGATTATCTGGAATATCTCCTTGACGATCAGCGGCGCCAGCCCCGTTGAAGGCTCGTCCATCATCACCAGGGACGGCTTTGACATCAGCGCTCTGCCCATGGCCAGCATCTGCTGTTCGCCGCCCGACAATGTCCCCGCCAGCTGGTTTCGCCGTTCCCTAAGAATTGGAAAAAGGGCGTACTGGTGCTGCAAAAGCTCATCCAATCCCCTGCGGCCCTGCTTCTGAATGACGTGTCCGCCAAGAATCAAATTTTCCTCAACAGTCATGGTGGCGAACACCTGGCGTCCCTCGGGAACCATAACACAGCCCATGGCCGGCAGTCTCGAAGGCGAAAGACCGATAATATCCTGGCCTTTGAAGCTCATCTCACCGTAGCCGGCCTTGATCAGCCCGGATATAGTGGAAAGCAGCGTCGTCTTGCCGGCGCCGTTGGCGCCGATGATAGTGACGATCTCGCCGCTGTCGACGTGCATGGAAATATGTTTGAGAACCTTTAGCTTGCCATAGCCGGATTCAAGATTTCGTATCTTCAGCATACCACTTTTTCCAGTTGAGCCGTGAGTGGGGTAAATGACTCCGCCATGGACGCCGCGTCTATTCGCCTAGATAAATTTTTATAACTTCCGGGTCATTCTGAATCTCCGCGGGCAACCCTTCGGCGATCTTCTCGCCAAAGCTCAGCACGATGATTTCATCGGAGATGTCCATGACCAGCGACATGTCGTGTTCCACCAGCAAAACGGTGATGCCCAGATCCCGAATCCTGGAAATCAACCTGCCCACCTCGGCGGTTTCGTAAATATTAAGTCCCGCAGCAGGCTCATCGAGCAGAATAAGTTCCGGTTCCAGAGCGAGAGCCCGTGCCAGCTCCACAGCCCGCTGCTGGCCAAAGGCCAGACTGGTGGCCTCGACATCGGCGCACTCGGCAATGTCGAGGAGATCGAGCAGTTCCAAGGATTTGGTGCGAATATCTTTTTCTTCCCTGCGGGCCCAGGGCGTATGAAACATGGAGGAGAGAAAACCGGCACCGCTTTGCACATGACGGCCAACCATGACATTTTCAAGCGCCGTCATGCCATTGAACATCTTAATATTCTGGTAGGTCCTGGCTATTCCCAGTGCGGCTATCTGATAGGGCTTCTTCCGCCGCAACTGCCTCTTCTTAAAGGTGATGGAGCCGGAACTTGCCGGCAGCGAGCCGGCTATGAGGTTGAAGAGCGTGGTCTTGCCGGCGCCGTTGGGACCGATAACCGCCTTTATCGCTCCTCTCTCAACTCCAAAGCTGACATCATTGACGGCCTTGAGCCCGCCGAAGCGTTTATGGAGCCTTTCCAGCCGTAAAAGGGTCATCTATACTTCCTCCGCACTCTTTTTCGGAGAAAAGTAGGCCTGAAGCCTAGAACCCAGGTTGATACGCAGCAGACCGTTGGGGGCAAAGAGCATGATGACGATGAGGATAACACCGAATACAGCATCGTCATAACTGCCGAAAACCCCCCTGAGGGAGAGAAAGTTGAGCAAAATTGCCATGATCAGCGCCCCCCAGAGATGAGCCATTCCGCCGACGGCGACTATGGCCACGTAGCGTACCGATTTCATCACCCCCGCCTCCGAGGGGCCGATGCTGCCGTTGTAATGCGTCATGAAAACACCGGCGATCGCTGCAAAAACAGCAGACAAGATAAAAATGTTCAGCTTATATCTGGCTGTATCCACGCCCATGGAATCGGCGGCGTCCTCGGCGCCGTGAATAGCCCTCAAGGCTCGCCCTACCCGGGAATCGATGAGATTTCTCAACAGTACGATCCCTGCTACGAGCAGCCCCCAGGCTATATAATAGTTGCTCACCCGTTCGGAGAAATCGCCGCTGACGGCAAATGAGCCGGCAAGAACAAAGGGCGGAACCTCGGAGATGCCATCGGCCTCGCCGAAATATTCGCTGGCGAGAACGATGCGGTAGATGATAATGCCAAATCCCAGCGTCGCCATGGCCAGGTAATGTCCCTTGAGCTTGAGTGCCGGGATGCCTATGAGAAAGGCCAGTAATGCGGCCACACAGACTGCTGTAATGCAGGCCGCCCAGGGAGTGATGACGACGATCACCTCGCCGTAGATATCCTCGCCCTTCATCAGAAGCCCAAGAGCGTCGAGCATCTTCAGTACAACGGTATCCTCGAATGGCAGAAGATTACGGGTGGTAAGAGCCGCCGAAAGGTAGCCGCCTATGGCGAAAAATCCTGCGTGTCCCAGAGATATCTGGCCGGCATAGCCCATGACCACGCAAAGACCGATGATCAGAAGGGCATAGTAGGCCGACATGGTCATCTGGGTGAGATAGTACAGGGTGTCGGTCCAGCTGGTGAGCAGATGGACGCAGACAACAAAGGCGATCAGCGGCAGGAAGGGCAGATATTTCTTCATCATGTCAGAACTGTTTGAGGCCGGCGGCGTCCTTGGAACCGAAGAGGCCATGCGGACGGATAAAGAGAATCAGCAGCAAGATGGCAATGGAAATGGCCTCCTGAAAGGCCAGGGGCAGAACGGAGACGGAAAAGGCCTCGATGATTCCCAGCAGCAGGCCGGCGATGACCGCCCCGCCGGAACTGCCCAGTCCGCCAAGAATGGCGACGGTGAATCCCTTAATGGCCAAGCCTGTGCCGATATTGTACTGCGAATAGGTTATCGGCGACATGACGGCACCAGCCAGGGCACCGATGGCGGCGCTCAGGACAAAGGAAAGCGTTACCATATTTTTGGTATTGATGCCGCAGAGGATGGCGGCAGTCGAATTGGCGGCGCAGGCGCGCATTTCTCTGCCCACTGAAGTGGTTTTGAAAAAGACGCCAAGCAACAGCATCATCACCGTACAGGTCGCCAGCACACAGAATACCTGCGGTGAGATATGGGCGCCGAGAATGGAGACACTGGTAATTTCATCGCCAATGAAGTACGGCAGCGAGCGTACCGATTCGCCCCATACATGCAAAGCCACCTCGCGTATGAGAATGGAGACACCGATGGTGATGATGATCATGCGCAGCACACTTGGGCTCTTCAGCCAGCGGATAAAGACGATTTCCACCAGCGCACCGATGACCATGGTGATGACCACGGCAAGAGCGATAGCCGTCGGCAGGTTCATGTAGTCGAACAGACTGATGGAGATCATACCGCCGAGCATGACGAACTCACCCTGGGCAAAATTAATAATGCCGGTGGTATTGTAGATGATATTAAAGCCGATGGCGACGATGGCGTAGATGGCCCCGTAGGTAATGCCGGCAAAAATATATTGAATGAAAAGTTCGAGGGTCATAAATTGCCACGTACCGGAACAAAAAAAGAGCCGGGTTTGCGCCCGGCTCCGTTGAAAACCTCAGAAAGCCTCTACTGCATCCCTACTCCGTAGCGCGCGAATTTCCCGTCCTTGACCGTCATCATCTCAAAGGCTTCGATATCGAGGCCGCTGTGATCGGCGGGGCTGAATTTGAAGATGCCGCCGGTGCCGACAAAGGTCATGGTCTCAATAGTATCACGCACTTTCATCTTGTCGGCTTCACCGACTGTCTCAAGGGCCGTCTTCAGAATCATCAGCGCGTCGTAGGCATGACCGCCAAAGGTGGAAACGGGCTCATTGTATGTGGCCTCGTAAGTGTTTTTGTAGCCGAGCAGCACCTCCTTCTGTGGCTGCTCCGCAGGCAGCTCATCGGCAATCAGCAGACGGCCGGCAGGAAAGAGGACGCCCTCGACGGCCTTGCCGCCTACCTCGACATATTTGATGTTGCCGAAACCGTGGCTGAGGTAGACAGGTACGTCCCAGTTAGCCTGGCGCATATTCTTGGCGAGAATGGTCTGGGCCGGTACGATCGACCAGTTGATCACCGCCTGGATCTTTTCATTGCCGCTCCATTTGGCCACCAGCGACGATAAATCGGTAACGCTGGGCGCATAGACCTCCGAGGCAACGACGGTGATACCGTACTCGGAAGCCAGCTCCTCGGAGAACCTCTTGCCCATCTTGCCAAAGCCTGTGCCGCCAGCGGCAACGGCTATACTGCTGATGCCCTCTTTCTGCATATGTTCATATATCTTGCGGACGGCGAGGCTGTCATTCTGCGGCGTCTTGAAAACAAAAGAAGCCACCGGATCGACAATCATCTTGCTCGAAGCACAGGAAATCAAGAGGGTTTGCGATTTTTCACAGAGACTCTTGATGGCCAGGGTCGAGCCGGTTCGCGTCGGTCCGAGAATGGCAAACACCTTTTCTTCTTCGATCAACTGTTTGGCATAGGAGACCGCCTTTTCCTTCTGGCCGGCGCTGTCTTTGATGATCAGCTCCACCTTCTGTCCGTTTATGCCGCCGTTGCTATTGATGTCTTCGACCAGCATTTTCATGGTGTTAGCCTCCGGCACGCCGAGAAAAGCCGTCGGCCCGGTTACCGAAAGAATGGCACCTATCTTCAAGGTCTCTGCTGCTATACCCACTACCGGCATCATGGCCGACAACACCAGAATCGCAAATCCTGCTACAATCTTTTTCATACATTCTCCCTCTAGTTGGTCGCCGTTCGGCTAAAAACCCCCGTCCCCGCCGGCCGGCAACATTTACCTGTAACGGTGTTCTCCTTTGGACGATCTGTCTTACAGGGTACAGATCTGAGTGCTGGAAAGAGTGGTTATACCCTTTTCCTGCAGCACCTTGAGCGCCTCGTCCACCTCCTCAAAACGGAAGATCATAACCGCATTTTCCCCGCTTTTGTTGACAAAGGCATACATATATTCGACATTGAGCACGGCCTCCTCTATCACTTTGAGCACCGAGGCCAGACCTCCGACCTTGTCCGGGACCTCAACGGCTATAACATGGGTCTTGCCGACAGTGAATCCACCCTTTTTGAGAACCCTTTCTGCCTCGTCCACCTTATCGACGATCAGCCGCAAAATTCCAAAGTCGGCGGTATCAGCAAGCGACAACGATCTGATATTGATGGCGTTGTCTGCTAGAACGGTGGTGATCTCCGATAGCCGACCCGATGTATTTTCCAGAAATATTGCAATCTGCTCGACCTTCATATAACCTCCCTGCTCAGATTTTACGCTTGTCTATCACCCGCTGGGCCTTGCCTTCGCTCCGCTGTATGGTTCGCGGTTCGACCAGCTTGACCGTGCAGGTCACCCCCAGCATGTCCTTGATCTCGGCCTCGATATTCTTGGTAAGTTTTTCCAATTTGCGTATCTCATCGGAAAAGATGGCCTCGCTGACCTCGACCTGAACGAGCATGGTATCGAGGTTAGCCTCCCGTTCTACGACGATCTGATAATGAGGTTCCACACCCTTGATGCCCATGAGCACATGCTCGATCTGCGAGGGAAAGACATTGACGCCGCGGATGATCAGCATATCGTCGGTTCGGCCGGTGACCTTTTCCATGCGCACCAGAGTTCGGCCACACTCGCAGGTTTCGTAAATAAGGCGGGAAATATCCTTGGTCCGGTAGCGGATTATAGGAAAGGCCTCCTTGGTCAGCGTGGTGAACACCAGCTCCCCCTGCTCGCCCGCCGGCAGCACCTCGCCGGTATCCGGATCGATTATCTCAGGCAGGAAGTGATCCTCAAAAATGTGCATGCCCCGGGTCGTCTGCAGACACTCCATGGCCACTCCCGGTCCCATTACCTCGGAAAGGCCGTAGATGTCGACGGCTTTGATGTTGAGCTTGCGCTCGACCTCCTCGCGCATGTTCTCGCTCCAGGGTTCAGCGCCGAATATGCCGACCCTCAGCGAGAGGCTGGCCGGATCAGTATTCATCGCCTCCATGGCCTCGGCCAGGTTCAAGGCGTAGGAAGGCGTGGAGAGCAGTACCGTGGAGCCGAAATCCCTCATGATGGTTATCTGTCGCTTGGTATTGCCGCCGGAAACCGGTATGACGGTGGCACCGAGTTTTTCGGCGCCGTAATGGGCGCCGAGTCCGCCTGTGAACAGGCCGTAGCCGTAAGCATTGTGGACCATGTCGCCATGATGGGCTCCGGCACAGGTAAGGGCTCTGGCCATGATGGAGGCCCAGAGCTCTATGTCTTTCCAGGTATAGCCGACGACGGTAGGCTTGCCGGTGGTTCCCGAGGAGGCATGAACCCTGATGACCTCCTCAAGGGGTGTTGCAAACAATCCGAAGGGATAATTATCGCGCAGATCGTCTTTGATGGTGAAGGGCAGCTTCTGCAGATCGGCCAACGTTCTGATATCATCGGGCCGCACCCCCTTCTCCTCCATTTTGCGGCGGTAGGGCTGCACCCGCGCATACATCCGGGCGACCAGACGCTGCAATCTTTTCAGCTGGATGGACTCCAGGCCGACCCGCGGCAGTGTTTCTATCTCCTCTTCCCAGAACAGTGTCGCCATCGCTCCCCCTTTCTACTTGCTTGCCTCTCTGCCTGCGGCAAAGGCCTGCAGGTTGACCTGCCGGAACCGCTCCGGCACCCTCGTCTCTATGACCTCGGTGCACACGGCCGCATCTATCGGCAAAAAGCGCGACAGGGCGCCGACCATCACCACATTGACCGTTTTCACCTCTCCCACCTGGCGGGCTATGTCCAGGGCATCCACCGCCTTTACGGCAATGTCGCGTTCGGCCAGGACATCAAGGACTTTTTCCGGATAGCTGGCTTTACCGGTGGCCACCGATGGAGGCAGAATTTTCTGGGTGTTGACCACCACCTGACTGCCTCTGTGCAGAAAGGGAAGATAACGGGCGGCCTCCATCATCTCGAAGGCCACGAGAATATCGGCCTTGCCCGGTTCGATCAGCGGTGAATAGACCTTCTCGCCATAACGCAGCTGGGCCGTCACCGAGCCGCCGCGCTGGGCCATACCGTGGACTTCGCTCTTCTTGGCATCAAACCCGGCAGCCAAAAGACTGTAGGCGGTGATTTCACTGGCCAGCAGAATTCCCTGCCCGCCGACACCGGTGAAGAGTATGTTACCCTCTCTGTCCATTATTCCTCCCCCCTGGTGATGGCGTGAAACTTACACAGCGAAGCGCACTGTCCGCAGTCATTGCACACTATTTCATCGATTTTCGAGATTCCTTTCTGTTTCTTTTTATAGCCGCGACTCTCCGCTTCGCCCTCGGCAAAGGGGGTCCAGCTGATCGCCGGACAGCCCAGACGGATGCAGGACATACAGCCGACGCAGTTCTCCTGGTTGGTGAAATAGGAGACGGGCTTCTTCATCTTCATCTCCGGCAGCAGGATGCAGGGTGCTTGGGAAATCACCACTGAAGGCTCCTGCAGGGCGATGGCCTCCTTGAGTACCTCTCTGGTCTTGGGCACGTTGTGGGGATCGACCTCGTAGATATGCCGAACGCCGACGGCACGGCAGAGGGCGGCAAGGTCGATGCTGCTGGCTGCCTCGCCCCTGATGTTGCTGCCGGAGGTCGGATTATGCTGCTGACCGGTCATGGCGGTGATGCGATTATCGAGTATGATCAACGTCGAAGCCGAATTATTGTAGACCGTATTGATCAATCCGGTGACCCCGGAGTGGATAAAGGTCGAATCGCCGATGACAGAGACGATCTTGTCATGGGCGCCCTCGCCTATGGCCTTGGCCATGCCGTGGGCTATGGGAACGGCAGCTCCCATGCAGACAGTAGAGTCCATGGCCGAAAGAGGCGGCAGGAAGCCGAGGGTATAACAGCCGATATCACCGGAGACGAAGAGTTTCATCCGTGAAAGATTGAAAAAGATGCCTCGATGCGGACAGCCGGCGCACATGTTGGGCGGGCGCATGGGCAGTTCCGGCGCCTCGAAGAGCTCGTTGCCGCCTTCCGCTTCCACGGAGGATCTGACGATGGCGGTGTTGAGTTCGCCCTGGCTGGGAATACAGTCCTTGCCGCGACAGCTGATGCCCATGGCCTTTATATGCAATTCCAGAAAAGGATCGAGTTCCTCGACTATGATAAGTTCATCGACGCTGTCGGCGAAACGGCGAATCAGTTTTTCAGGCAGAGGCCAGCACATGCCGAGTTTGAGCACGGAGGCTTCGGGAAAGGCTTCCTTGACGTAGAGGTACGACACGCCGGATGTTATGAACCCCCTCTTGCCGTCGCCCTCCTCGATAACATTGCAGGACAGCTCTTCGGCGATTTCCCCGCACCTGCTCATGCGCTCCTCAACCGCGGCCCGCCGCTTTCTGGCATTGGCCGGCAGCATGACGAACTTGCCGGGAACCTTTTCTATGCCCACGGCAATGGGAGACTCTATCTTTTCGCCTCTGGCTACTATGCCTTTGACATGGGCAATACGGGTGGTGATACGCAGAAATACCGGAGTATCCAACTCCTCGCTGAGTTCAAAGGCGGTCTTGAGAAATGCCTTGGCCTCTGCCGGATCCGATGGCTCCAGCATCGGCACCTTGGCGGCGAAGGCATAGTTTCTGTTATCCTGTTCATTCTGAGAAGAATGCATCTCCGGGTCGTCGGCGGTGAGGATAACCAGCCCCCCGCGCACGCCGGTATAGGCAGCGGTGAACAGTGGATCGGCGGCGACATTGACACCGACATGCTTCATCGTCGCCAGGGCACGGGCGCCGGCATAAGAAGCGCCGATGGCAACCTCGAGGCCGACCTTTTCATTGGGGGCCCACTCCGTATAGACACTTTCGTATCGAGAGAGGTTCTCCATAATTTCCGTCGAAGGGGTACCGGGATACCCGGAGGCGACGGTGACGCCGGCCTCAAATGCACCGAGGGCGATGGCCTCGTTTCCCGACATCCATAGTGTATTTTCTTTCATTGCGGCTACTTTTCTCTCCCAGTGGAATGAGTATGAGGGATATGTCGACAGTATCGTTGAAAACACCCAGGTTTGAATGCCACGCACATCGCCCAGCCGAACAGCCGTTGTGGCCAAAGAGATGTTTAATGGGTGTAGAACAAACATCTTACTTACTCCGAAATCACCTCCTCTAGCAAGGATTTTTTCAAACCAATCCCCCTGCTTACCACTGCCATGAGCTGCACAAAAAATGGAAAGACACAGGGCGCCGCTACGGCTCGATTTGAGAATACCGATTATTTTGATATGTTACAGAATCTCGGCGGGCTCCGGCCCAGGCCGTTATCCCGGTTTTCCAAAACCGAGAAAAAATCCCGTCGCATGACCCTGGACGGACGCGGCCATCCTTTCGTTTGGTCAGGCAAGACAAAATTCCAGCCGTCTGCACCGGTGCTGTAATCGCTTTTGGCCATGTCTTCCCGGGTTGAACCCCAGATGAAAATGATTCCCAACATCGAATTTTCTGAAAAATACTCATAATCCAATATTATTCTTACAGAATTTTCAAAATATACTTATACTATCAGCTAAGAGTCGTCAGCAGAGTTTCGGCCTCTGACTAACGTCTCGGCCAGAGGCGAAAACCATTTCCGGCGACACAGTCGTCCATACCAATATTGTAGGGAGGCACACCACATGTACGTTGGTAGAATAATGCACACCGATCTGATAACTGTCTCTCCCGGCACCAGCCTGGAAGATGCAACCATCCTCATCAAGAAGAAACGAATTGATCATCTTCCCGTGGTCAATGACAGCGGCAGACTCGTGGGCATCTTATCCGACCGCGATCTCAAACTGTATCGGGCCTCTCCGGCGACCACCCTGAGTAAAAACGAGCTCAACTATCTGCTCCAGCAGGTTATTGTCGAGATGATCATGATCAAGACGGTCATTACCATTTCCCCCGGAACCACGGTGGAAAGAGCGGCCCTGATCATGCAGGAAAACGATATCAATGCCCTGCCGGTGACCCAGGGAGAGCAGCTGGTCGGCATAATCACCAGTACCGACGTTATGGGAGTGCTGTTGAGCGCCATCGGCATCAGCGATGACAGTGTTCGCCTGGGCGTCATAGTACGCGACAGCATAGGAGCGTTGGCGGCGGTTTCGACAATTCTTAAAAGGGAAGAAATCAACATCCAGAGTCTATTTTCCTGGCCGGAAAAGGACCACGAAGGTGTTTATCAACTGGTCATGCGTATTCCCGAAGCAAGCAGCGACAAGGCCATCGACGCCCTCACCGACGACGGCTATAAGGTCATCACCTCCTACGAAAAGGATATCACCCCTTTTCTGCCCTGAGGAAGAGAGGGGGCATCTGTATGCACCGCCGCTCCTTGAACAATGATACCGGCGTGCACACTGTATAACAGGAGACGAACAGGAGACGAAAACCCGGGAGCTGTGCTGTTCTTCCCGGCTGGGGCCTGCGCCTGATCCGTGAAAAGCCTCGTTAGCATCAAAAGACCGGCTTCTCACCCATCACCGGAAGCAAAAGTGATTATTCGGGAATAAGACATTTGCCTTCCGACTCATAATTCCCCAGAACAGTGCCAGAGGATGAGCCGGAATCACCCCCAGCACAACCAACCACAGGAGCAGACATGAAAACCTCGACTATCTTTCCGCAATTGCCGACAATTCTGTCGCTGGCCCTCTTCATCGGCTTTGGCCTCTCCGGCTGCGCCTCTACATACTACTCAAACGTCGGTCAAAGAGCCTCCGAAGAATTTATCATCCCGGCCGAGACCGGAACACCTTCACAGGAATGGCAAACCAATGATCTCAAAATTATCTATGACGTTAGAAAGACAAAAGAATCTTTCACAGTCAGCGGTACGGTTTCCATGAAAAGCTATATCATCCATTCTTTCCCAGCAGCCGAGAAGTTCCGGCTTTTTATCAACTACCTTGACGAAAACGGCATGGCCCTTTCCACCGATGATATCAGTCCTCTCATCGGTTACCGCGGAGAGGTTCCCGAGAAGATGAAGCTTAAAGATGTGCCGTTGGCACCGCCACAGGCCACTGCCTTCACCTTCAGCTACACCGGCACCTTTACCGGCGGCAACAATGCCGATGAGAATTCAGGGGATTGGGAGATATACTTCACCCCCTTCAGCAACGAGATGTAGGCGGTAACCATCTGCCTGCGATAATCTGCACGTATCACCTTCGGCTCCAGAAAAAATCAGGCAAGGAAAAAACATGAATCTTCACTTCTTGATCAATATCAGTTCGGATACGGAAAATCTCCACGGCATTCGCTTTTTCAGTTCGTTCTTCGGCGATGAGGTCAGCTGCAATGTAACTCTGTTCCACATCTGCCGCCTGGATTCAAACGATGCCTCAGAGGCGCTGCTTGAAGCATGGCAGAACCCGGAAGACAAGGTAGAAGGCAATCTGACGGTAGGCGCCAAAAAAGCCCTCGACAAAGCCAAAAGGGATATCCAGCGCAACCATGTCAACATCAACGAAATGAAAACCAAGAGTGTCAAGGAGAGATACGGCAAAGTCAAGGATATTCTGGGCGAAAGCTCACAGGGTCTCTACGATGCCATGATTCTCGGCCGCCGCGCCACCTATGCCCTGCAGTGGCTCTTTGACAGGCCTGCGGACGAAATTCCTCTTGCCCTGATCAACGACACCGCCCTCGACTGTCCGCTATGGGTCTGCACGGAACCTGAACCCGGCAGAAAAAATGTACTGCTCTGCGTTGACGGCGGTGAAAGCTCCTATCGGGCTGCCGATCATGTCGGCTATATTCTCAGCCAGGCCAGACAGCACCATGTTACCGTCTTTCATGCAGCAGCCACCGACAGCGGCAGCGACGAGATTTTTGCCAAAACAGTGGATATTCTTGTTGGACAGGGAGTTGAAAAAGAACGCATCCACACCAAAAAAAGCTGGAGTGTCTCTCCGGCGGCCACGATACTCAGCGAAAAGAACAACGGCAGCTATGCCGCAGTAGCAGTGGGTCTTGAGGGTAGCTCCGGCGGTTTTCTCACCCGCATCGGTATGCAGGGAGGAACCACCGCCGCCCTGATCAAGAAAATCTCCAAAGCCTCTCTCTGGTGCATCCCCTGAGAGAAGAGCAAACACCTACTGATGACCGCGGCTGGGAACCGTCGAAGAGTCGAAGGATATTGCTGCGGCACCGTCGGGCACCTGCAGGGTCCTCTCGAAAGTGCGGGAGTGGCCCCAGAGTTTTGAGACACTGTATCCCGTCGAATAAACCCATTCCTGATCGATCACCGTCCCGCCGGTATCAATGAAAAGAAGATAGACATCAAGAGACTCCACTGGCAGGTTGTAGGCAACCCGACCCCCAACCACCAGACTGTCGCCTTGGCGGTCATAACTGTAGACGACATGCAGCCCGTCGTCGCTGAAACGGCCCTCTCCTTCTCGAAGAGTATCGTCCAGTGCTATCAATTGTGCTGCCGGAATGTGCCGGCCTACCTGGGTACAGGCGGCAAGATAGAATGACAGCAGCAAAGCCATACCGGCGTACATAATCACCTTTGCCGTCAATACGGTATTCTTCATGGTTACACCTCCTGCTGTTATTGTTACGCGGTTGCTACTCGGTTGCTCCTCGGTTGCTCCTCGGTTGCTCCTCAATACGATAGCCACGGCCGGAAAAAAGACAAAAAGCCAGATGGCCGGTACGACCTCATGAGAGAAGCTGAGGCCTCACGATAAACTCCAAGAAACGCTGGAAATATATACAGGAATGCGATAGATTACAGCGCAGAAAGAAACGAGGAGGACAGAGAGCTGCAATGGATGTACTTAAGAAATGGTTCAGACGATATTTTTCCGATCCACAGGTGGTGATCCTGGCCGGACTGCTGCTGACAGGTCTGATCACCATACTTTTTGCCGGTGAACATCTGGTACCGGTTATCGCCAGCGTCATCATCGCCTATCTGCTCGAGGGCATCATACACAACCTGCAGCGGCTCGGCATACCTCGCATCATTGCCCTGCTGGCGGTTTTCTCCCTCTTTTTTCTGGTCATGCTGGCCCTTCTGTTCTGGCTTTTACCGCTGCTGACCCGCCAGGCCACAGAACTTCTGCAGGAGGTCCCGGCAATGCTGAGTGCCATACAGGCTCTCATTCTCGCCCTGCCGGAACATTATCCCTCGATATTCAGTGAAACGGAAATTGAAAACGTGCTCAATCAGATCAGGGGAGAAGCGGGCAGATTCACCGATAACATGCTGCGCCAGACCCTCTCGTCCGTTATCGGCATCATCACCCTGATTGTCTACATCGTCCTCATGCCACTGCTGGTGTTCTTCTTTCTCAAGGACAAGGAGCTTATTCTCACCTGGGCCCGCCGTTATCTTCCCAAGGAGCGCGGTCTTGCCACCCGGGTCTGGCGGGGAGTCGATGCGCAGCTGGGCAACTTCATCCGCGGAAAATTCTGGGAAATCCTGATGATCTGGGCGGCAAGCTACCTGACCTTCACACTCATGAAGCTCAACTATGCAATGTTGCTCGGCCTGGTCGTCGGCCTCTCCGTTCTGGTTCCCTACATCGGCGCCGCCGTCATCACCTTTCCCGTGGCTCTGGTGGCTTTTTTCCAATTCGGCTGGAGCATCGACCTGGTCTGGATAGTCGTCGCCTATGGAGTAATCCAGATCCTCGACGGCAATGTGCTGGTGCCGATTCTCTTCTCCGAGGTCATCAACCTCCACCCCATAGCCATCATCGTCGCCGTACTCTTCTTCGGTGGCATATGGGGATTTTGGGGTGTGTTTTTCGCTATCCCCCTGGCAATCCTCTTTCAGGGCGTTCTCAAGGCCTGGCCGAATCACAACCACACCAACAAACAGCACGAGACCGAGGTGTCTTCATAACCGCTTCAACCGTTTTCCAGCCGGGCGTCTATCTCGTCGATTTTCTCCTGAGCTTCTTCCCAGCGCTCGTACCAGCGTTCCAGGCGCCGCTTGCAATCGTCATATTCCCTGCTGGTTTCAGCCCAGGCCGCTTCGTCCTGATAGAGTTGAGGATCGGCCATCCGCACCTCCAATGATTCTTTCAACTGCTCGTAGCGCTCCACCTGTTCCTCGGATTCCTCCAGTTTTTTCGCCCACGTTCCCACCAGACGGCTACGCTCATGGCGTCTTTGTGCCTCCAGCTGGCGCTGTTCTTTTTTATTCATCACCGGCTTTGCCTGATTCTTCTGTTGCTTCGCCCGCACAGAGGCTTCCGCCGTCTCCCTTTCTTCCTTTTCAAGGGCCTGCCGGCGCAGATACTCGGCCACGTTGCCGGGATGTAAAAGGGCCTCTCCACCGCCCACCACCAGTACCTTGTTAACGAAACTGTCTAGAAAGTAACGGTTGTGCGAGACAACGACGATGGTGCCGTCATACTGGCGCATGGCCTCCTGCAAAACCTCCTGCGAACTCATATCAAGATGGTTGGTCGGTTCGTCGAGGAGCATGAGGTTGGCAGGCTGAGCGATCATCCTGGCCAGAGCCAACCTGCTTTTCTCACCGCCGGAAAGCACCGACACCTTTTTGTCGACGTCGTCACCGCGAAAGAGAAAGGCCCCGAGCAGGGAACGGACCCGGGTGACCGTCAACTCCTCTGAGGCCGGCGCCATAGTTTCCAGGGCTGTTAAGCCGGGAGCAAGCTCCTTGGCCTGATGCTGGCCGAAATAGGAGATTTTGACGTTGGCGCCGTAGCGTATGCTGCCGCGGTCGGACTCAAGCTGACCGGCAAGGATGCGCAAAAGAGTCGATTTCCCGGCGCCGTTCACACCCACCACCGCCACCTTGTCGCCGCGATGCAAGGAGATGTCGACGCCGTGAAAAACCTCCTTGTCGCCATAGGTTTTCGCCAGGCCTTCAACTTCCAGAACATCCTTGCCCGAGGCCGGCGCCGGTGGAAAAGAAAAACGGACCTGCTGCTCGTTTTCGGCACGTTCGATAACCTCCATCTTCTCCAGCTGCTTGAGTCTGCTCTGCACCTGCTTGGCCTTGGTCGATTTGGCCCTGAACCGTTCGACAAACCGCATGGTCTGACGGATCTTGGCCTGCTGATTGTCGTAGCTGGCCTTTTCTATCTGCTGACGCTCCTCCTTCTCACGGACATAGTAGGAATAATTGCCCTTGTAGACCGTCAGATTGCCCAGGCTCAGCTCCCAGGTAAGATTGGTGGTTTTGTCTAAGAATGCCCTGTCATGGGAGATGATGATCATTGCTCCCTGATAATTGAGGAGGAAGTCTTCGACCCAGGTGAGTGAATCGAGATCGAGATGGTTTGTGGGTTCGTCGAGCAGCAGCAACGAGGGCGACGACAGCAGCATTTTCGCAAGCATCAGCCGCATGAGCCACCCTCCCGAAAAGGAGGACACCGGAGCTTCCATGTCCTCTTCTTTAAAGCCCAGACCGCTGAGAACCTTCTCAATCTTCCCTTCCAGGGTATAGATATCGCTGCCATCAAGGCGGTGCTGGACCTCGCCCTGTTTTTTCAGAAGGCTCTCGAACTCCTCCGTCTCCGGTTCGGCCAGGCCCAGCCGCTTATTAAGCACTACGGCCTCCTCCTGAAGCTGCAGCAGATCGTGAAATGCGGATTTGGCTTCGTCGTAGAGGCTTTTGTCGGAAATAACGGCACTGCTTTCCTGAGGAAGATAGGCCACTGAAAAATCTTTGGATCGACTGACCACGCCGTCGTCGGTCGACATTTCCTCCGCCATGATTTTCAGCAGTGTCGATTTGCCGGCACCGTTGACACCGATCAGACCAATGCGGTTTCCCTGGTGTACCCGGGCCGAAATATTTTTGAACAGATGTTTTTCGCCGTAACGGATATCCAGCTGGTTAACAGACAACATACTTCACTCTTCCTCTCTCTAAAGTATTATCGAACACTACCTTCATGCGCTTCTCAAGACCACGGGTCCGCCACCGCTCCCTGTTGCTGTTTTTCACACCATAAAAGGCGGAACGGTCTTTCGTGGAAATCCTCAGCTGCAGGGTTCTCCCCGGATATCGGGAAAGCAGCCTCTGGATGCGGCCAAACCATTGCCGTGCCAGTACCAACTCGCCAAAGGCGCTGTGATAGGGTCCGGCAAGAATGCTCTTTTCCAGCGAAGCCGAGTGCTGCAGCCCCATGCGTACCACATCGATGCCGGCACCTGTAAAGATCTTTCTGGCCCAGGCGGTAAGAATCACCGCCATATCCAGGGACAACGGTCTGTAGCCGCCGCTTTCATACATTTCTGCCAGTCCCGAGCCTTTGACCACCACCGTCGGATATAGTCTGACAAATGAAGGCTCCATGGTGATCGCTTTTTTCACCGTCCGCCTAAAAGAAGCCCGGTCTTCCAGGGGTAGACCCGGCATGAGCTGTATGCCAAGGCGAAAGCCATTGCCGCCAAGCAGACGCATCGCCGTCTCGCAGTCCTCGACGGTATGCCCGCGGCGGGCGGCCGCAAGTACCCTGTTGTCCAGGGACTGCACCCCCAGTTCCACCGTTTCCACACCATAATGCCTAAGCATATCACAGCAGCGGCGATCGATGCAGTCAGGGCGGGTGGAAAGGCGGATACCGGATACCTCGCCTGCTGCAATCCATGGACTCACCGCCTCGAGCATGACGGCCTGCAGCTGTTCATCGAGACAGGTGAAACTGCCGCCGTAGAAGGCCACCTGGGCTTTCACCGGCGCCCTCCTGTAGGACAGCCATTGCTCAATGGTGGCGCCGATCTCCTCGACCGTTCGGTTCTGTTCGGAGAACGTGCCGGTTATGGCCCGCTGATCACAGAAAAGACAGTGGTGAGGGCAGCCCTGGTGAGGAATGAAATAGGGAATAACAAAGGGCATGGGCAGAAAACGAAGCTCTCGGACAGCGCTTAGAAGTTTTTACGGATTGCGGCGGCGGCGGCCTTCTGTTCGGCTTCTTTTTTGGAGCCGGCGATTCCAGTGCCAAGCACCTCACCACGAAAGATCACGGAGACAGTGAAGAGTTTCTGATGAGAGGGTCCCTGCTCGTCGTCCAGCCGATACTGAGGCGCTTCGTTGTAGCGCTCCTGCAAGAGCTCCTGCAGTCTGCTTTTGCCATCACCCAGGAGCAGGTCTTCCTCCCTTCCGGCAATGGCAGGGGCGAAAAAACGCTCGACAAATTCAGTGGCGGTTCGATAACCGCCATCCTCGAAAATGGCGCCGACCACAGCCTCGTAGGCGCAGGAGAGAATCGAGGTCTTGTTCCTTCCGTTGGAAGCCTCCTCTCCTTTGCCAAGATAGAGAAATCTTCCCATATCGATGCACCGGGCCATGGAGGCCAGGTGGGTCTCGTTGACAAGGGCCGCGCGAATCTTTGTCAATTCGCCCTCCCGCATATCAGGAAAACGTCGAAAGAGAAGATAGCCTACCACCAGATCGAGCACGGCATCGCCCAAAAACTCAAGCGTTTCGTTGTTTTTACACAGCTGCGGCTGCTCAAAGGCAAAGGAAGAGTGGATCAAGGCCTTTTGCAACAGGCGCAGATCTGTAAAACGATAGCCCAGAAGCTGTTCAAACTCGCTCAGCATCTCCTTATTCCGGGTAGCGAGTGATTTGATTTCCACATCCATTGTGAGTATTTTTCCTCTTGTCAAAAAAAGAGATTATGGTATAAACAGGTGCTCCAAAGGCTTGAGCCTGAAGCGGGGCCGATGGCGCCACGCAGCACAATCAATGCTGCAATTCGCGTATACGGCGGCGTAGCCAAGTGGCTAAGGCAGTGGTCTGCAAAACCATTATTCATCAGTTCGACTCTGATCGCCGCCTCCAGTATAAAAACGGGCTACCGGCACAATCGCCGGCAGCCCGTTTTTTTTGCCGAAGTCGCACCTGCAAAGGAGTGTGTATAGCATTCTGGAGGAGAGGCTGCAACGTTTTTTCAGCCGGCGGCGACTGGACCCAGCCCTGCATTCCCGACCTGCCATCCTGCTTTCATCTCTTTCTCCGCCTGCACGGCCCCCAAGACCTCGATCGAGAACTCAACAGCCACCCCATCCGGTGGACTTTGCCCGAACAGTTGACGCCAAAAAAACTCTTTAAGACCCTGGTACCATTCCTCAAAAGAGATTCATCATCCGTTTTACATGAAATGTTCTGGGTAAACCCGGATATTTTCCGCATTGAAATGACCTGCTCCACGAAACCGACAGATGTTTCGATAAGGCATCACTTTTTGTCATGAATTGTCCGGGCCGGTTGCCGCCTACGTATCGACGGGTACTTTCCAGATATCCTTGGCATACTGGCGGATGGTTCTGTCAGTCGAAAACTTCCCCATGCGGGCAACATTGAGAATGGCCATTTTCGTCCAGCTCTCACGGTCGTGGAAGGTTTTTCCTACCCTTTTCTGGCATTCTATATATGATTCGAAGTCGAGCATCACCAGATACGGATCATGACGATCCATGAGTGATTCGACCAGCGGCCGGAAGAGTTCCCTGTCACCGCCACTGAAAGAACCATCGGCAATGGCTTCGATCACAGCGGCGATATCCGGCCGCCGGTTGCAGATTTCCGTCGGCGTTAGGCTCGGATTGAGCCGTTCGAACTCAGCTTCGTCGGCATTCATGCCGAAAATAAAAATATTGTCCTCGCCCACCTCTTCACGAATTTCGATATTGGCCCCATCCAGGGTGCCAATGGTCAATGCCCCGTTGAGCGAAAACTTCATATTGCCGGTGCCGGATGCTTCGGTTCCGGCAGTTGAAATCTGTTCGGACAGGTCCGCCGCCGGCATGACAATCTCCGCCTGGGAAACATTGTAGTTCGGCAGAAAAGCCACCTTGAGCTTATTGCGGATACGGGGATCCTTGTTGACCACCGAAGCGATGGAGGTGATCAGTTTAATGATGAGCTTGGCCTTCCAGTAGGTTGGCGCGGCCTTACCGGCGAAAATCATCGTACGCGCAGCAATGTCGTTGTCGGGCTGACGCACCAGGGCCTGATAGAAATGGATGACGTGCAGGGCATTGAGGAGTTGACGTTTGTATTCGTGAATCCGTTTGACCTGAACGTCAAACATCGACTCGGGCGCCACCACCACACCGGTCTTCTCCCTGATGTATTCACCAAGCCGAACCTTGTTGTTGAGCTTGATTTTTTGCCAGGAACGGTGAAATTCCTCATCAGCGACATATTCTTCTATCTCTCGCAGTTTATCCAGGTCGGTGATCCAGCCCTTGCCGATACGGCTGCTAATCAATTCGGCAAGTTCCGGATTGCATTGCAGCAGCCAGCGCCTCGGGGTAATACCGTTGGTTTTAGAGTTGAAGCGGTCGGGGTAGAGAGTGTGAAAATTTTTGAATATTCTTTCCTTGAGGAGTTTGGTGTGCAGCTCGGCCACGCCATTGACGGAATGGCTGCCAATGATGGCCAGGTGGGCCATACGCACCATCTTCGCATTTCCCTCTTCGATAATCGACATTTGCCGCAATCTCTTGCTGTCACCCGGGTACTGTTGAGAGATCTGCTCAAGAAACCTCCTGTTTATCTCATAAATTATTTCGAGATGGCGCGGCAGCACCTTGCCCATGAGCTCGACACTCCATTTTTCCAGGGCCTCCGGCATCAGGGTGTGATTGGTATAGCCGAAGGTTCGAACGGAGATATCCCAAGCCTTCTCCCAGCCAAGGCCTTCATCGTCGAGAAGCAAACGCATCAACTCCGGAATAGCGATGGCCGGATGGGTGTCATTGAGCTGCACCGCCACACGGTCTGGAAAGGCGTCAAAGGTTTTATTGTTTTTCCGGTAGCGTCGCAGAATATCCTGAAAGGTGGCGGCGACGAAAAAGTACTGCTGCCTCAGACGCAGTTCCTGACCGGCGAAATTATGGTCGGGAGGATAGAGCACCTTCGAGATAGTCTCGGAACTCACCTTGGACTCCACGGCGCCGATATAGTCGCCACGGCTGAAAAATTTGAGATCGAGCTCTCTCGAAGCCCTTGCCGTCCACAACCGCATATTGATGACATGGTCGTTTTCAAACCCCGGCACCATCATGTCGCAGGCCACGGCCATGACATCCTCGGTGTCGATCCATTGCGCCCGGTAGCGCCCCTCGCTATCCTGGTAGGTTCGTACCCGACCATAGAATTTCACCGGAAAGATGGGCATATGACGGGTGAACTCCCAGGGTGTGCCGTCGCGCAACCAGTTGTCGGGACTTTCGACCTGGGCGCCGTCGATCAATTGCTGGTGGAAGAGACCGTATTCATAGCGGATGCCATAGCCATACGCCGGAATCTTCAGGGTGGCGATGGAGTCCATGAAACAGGCGGCCAACCGGCCGAGACCACCGTTGCCCAGAGCGGCGTCCTCCTCCTGTTCGAGAATTTCATTCATAGTGCAGCCCATGCTCTCAAGGGCTTCGTGCACTTCGTCGTAGATGCCGAGATTGAGCAGACAGTTCTCCATGGTTCTGCCGATGAGAAATTCCAGGCTCAGATAATAGACCCTTTTCTTTTCCTTGGCGTAAAAGGTTTTCTGAGTGCTGATCCACTTTTTCACCAGGATGTCACGAATGGTATAGGCCAGTGCCCTGCTGATGTCGTTGGGCCCGGAACGCTCGGGGTCACGCCCCTGGAAACTGAGCAGGTGATGGATTATGCTTGTGCGTATGGATTCCGGACCACTTCCCGTCAGGGAATCCTCCAACATGTGGTCATTATCGACGGCCAACGCTCTACCACTCTTCTCTCCATCCATGTTCATTCCCCTCTCTATTTATGTATAATCACCACAGATTGTCCTCGCGGGGTCTCTGCCTGCCCACAACCAGGAAAAATTCAGATGGTCACTACACTTTTTGTAAAGACGACATATAGTTGTTATTCGTTCAATGTGTACAAAAGAGTAGCCATCATCTCTTTTTTTGTGAAGACAAAAACTTCCGGATGTGCCACAATGTGACACAGACTGCAAGGGCGGTCAGCACCAGAGCCGTTCCGGCCTGTCATCACTCTTCTTTTTCATTTTTACTCGTAATACAAGACCATGTCCAATACAAAGAAAGCTCCCCGAAAAGAGTCGATACTCATATTCGTCACCATTGCCTTTATCGTCGGATTCGTTGCCGGCGCCGGTTTCGCCGTCTACAAGATGAGCCCCACCCAAGGCTCCTCCTCCGGCTCAGCCGCTACAACAACACCCTCGGAAATGACCCAGCAGCAGACCCAGGCGATAACCCATCTCGAAGAAGAGGTTACCAGGACCCCCGGGAACTTCCAAGCCTGGACCCAGCTCGCCAATCTCTATTTCGATACCGGCCAGTACACCAAGGCGGTACAGGCCTACGAAACATCTCTTGACCTGCATGCCGGCAACGCCAACATCTGGACGGACCTCGGTGTCATGTACAGGCGCACCGACCAGCCACAGAAAGCCATCGAAGCCTTTGACAAAGCCATGGCTCTCGACCCCTCTCATCAAACATCACGGCTGAACAAGGGCATCGTCCTGCTCTATGACCTCGACAACGCCGAAGGGGCCATAGCCGCATGGGAAGCACTGCTCGATATCAATCCCGAGGCCACATCGGGCAGCGGTCAATCCATCAGGTCTTTTGTCGAACATTTGCGCTCGGAGCTAAAAAAGCAATAGCAGCCGACACCCCATCTACAACCATGACTTCCAGGAGCAGGAATATGAAATTCGAAACCCAGGCACTCCACGCAGGGCACACCATCGATCAACAGACGCTCTCCCGGGCGATACCGATACACCGTACCAGTTCCTATGTCTTCCGAGACACCGAGCATGCAGCCAACCTTTTTGCCCTCAAGGAACTCGGCAATATCTACACCAGAATCGGCAATCCCACCCAGGACATCCTCGAGCAGCGCGTCGCCGCCATTGAGGGGGGGGCCGCCGCCCTGGCCCTGTCTTCAGGCACCTCAGCCATTTTTTACACCATCATCAATATCTGCAGGCAGGGGGATGAGGTGGTCGCCGCCAACAATCTCTACGGGGGCACCTTTTCCCAGTTCGATTCCATCCTGCCGCAACTCGGCATCACAGTCCGGCTGGTCGACTCCACCGATCCGGCCAACTTCGAGGCAGCGGTTAACGAGAAAACCCGGGTCATCTACTGTGAAACGCTGGGCAACCCCGCACTCAATATGATCGACATGGAGGGATTGGCCGAGGTGGCCCAGAAACATCATCTGCCGCTGGTGGTCGATTCCACCTTCACGCCGCCCTGCCTGTTCCGGCCCATCGATTACGGCGCCGACGTGGTCATCCACTCACTGACCAAGTGGATGGGCGGCCACGGTACCGGTCTTGGCGGCATCGTCGTAGACGCCGGCAAATTCGACTGGACCGATTCCAAATTCGCGCTCTACAACCAGCCCGACAACTCCTACCACGGCCTGCGCTATGCACATGATCTCGGCGACCTCAATCCTGTGGCCTTCGCCCTGCGCATGCGGCTTGTGCCCTTGCGCAATCTCGGCGCCTGCATTTCGCCGGATAACAGCTGGCTTTTCCTGCAGGGTATCGAGACCCTTTCTTTGAGGATGGAGCGCCACAGCGAAAACGGCTATCTGGTCGCCGATCATCTTCAGGGGCACCCGCAGGTGGAATGGGTGCACTACCCGGGCCTGACCGGCTCACCAGGCTATGAAAATGCGCTGAGGTATCTCAAAAACGGATTCGGCGGCATGATAGCCTTCGGTATCCGCGGAGGGTTGGAGGCCGGCCGCGCCTTCATCGAAAGTCTCAAACTTATTTCCCATCTGGCCAACGTCGGCGACGCCAAATCGCTGGCCATCCATCCGGCTTCGACGACCCATTCACAACTTTCAGGCGAGCAGCTTCAATCGGCAGGCATATCGGCTTCTCTCATCCGTCTTTCCATCGGTATAGAGCATATCGACGATATCCGCGAGGACATTGACCAGGCACTGGTACAAGCGGCGCAAAATGCATAACATACCACCATCGACTGATCGCCGGTGGTGGTCTGCGACCGACGCATAGATTGTTTCATTATCTTCGGGTACCCCCATTATGCACCCAGAGCGACAGGAAGACAAAGGGACGGAGTTGATAACGGAAAAACGCTTTTTCACCTTCGCCGAGCCGCCCGAAAAAATGGTTCTGGAAAACGGCGCTGAACTCGGCCCGGTGACCATCGCCTATGAGACCTACGGCACCCTTTCGCCCCGACGCGACAATGCCGTACTCATCGCCCACGCCTTTTCCGGCGACTCCCATGCGGCTGGCTACTACACCGACGATACAGCTCGCCAGAAACCTGGCTGGTGGAACTCGGTTGTCGGACCTGGCAAGGGCATCGATACTGACAAGCACTTCGTCATCTGTTCCAACATGCTTGGCAGCTGCATGGGATCCACCGGTCCGTCGTCCATCAATCCGGAAACGGGCAGGCCCTATGGCCTTGACTTCCCGATGGTTACCATCGGCGATATCGTCGCTGCACAGAAGCGTCTTATCGACCATCTGAACATCAGTAAGCTGCTGTCGGTGGTCGGCGGCTCCGTTGGCGGCATGCAGGTGCTCGAATGGTGTCTTCGCTATCCGCAGATGGTCCGTTCAGCGGTGGCACTGGCGACAACCATGCGCCATTCGGCCATGGCCATCGCCTTCAACGAGGTGGCCAGACAGGCAATCATGGCTGATCCCAACTGGAACCGCGGCGACTATTACCATGCAAATCCCCCGACTACCGGTCTGGCGGTGGCCCGTATGGTCGGACACGTCACCTACCTCTCCGATGAGGCCATGCGCCGCAAATTCGGCAGGAGACTGCAGGACAGGGCAGATTTTTCCTATGAAGTCGGGGTCGATTTCGAGGTGGAGAGCTACCTGCGGCACCAGGGTTCGAAGTTCACCCGTCGCTTCGACGCCAACTCGCTGCTCTACATCACCAAAGCTGCCGACTATTTCGATCTCACCAACAACAGAGGCCAAGGTGGGGAAAGCCGCAGCTTTACCGCCGGCAAAACGAAATATCTGGTTATCTCCTATAGCTCCGACTGGCTCTACCCCACCTACCAGTCCCGGGAACTGGTTCAGGCGCTCAAACGGGCAGGACGGGATGTGAGCTTCTGCGAAATCGAAGCGGATGCCGGCCACGACGCCTTTCTCCTTCCCGATGAGCGCCTGAGAAATATACTCAGAGGATTCCTCGATGGAGTTGCAGAGAAACACTGATATGCGCTACGATCTGCAAGTGATCGCCTCCTGGGTCGAAAGCGGTAGCCGTGTCCTCGACCTTGGATGCGGCAGCGGCGATCTGCTGGCCTGGCTTACGGCCAACAAAAAAGTCCACGGCACCGGCATCGAACGGGATCAGAACAAAGTGGCCCAGTGTATCGCCAAGGGCCTCACCGTGCTCCAGGGCGATTTTAGTCGGGAGGTCGACGACTATCCGGACAAGGCCTTTGACTACGTCATTCTCAGCCAGACCCTGCAGCAGGTTTACGAGCCGGCAAGCCTGCTGTACTCGCTTGCCCGCATAGGCAGCAGAGTGGTGGTCAGCTTTCCTAATTTCAGCCACTACTCCATCCGGCTGCAGCTTCTTTTCAGGGGAATGGCACCCAAAAATGAACAGCTGCCCTATTCATGGTATGATACTCCCAATATCAGGGTCATCACTCTCAATGATTTTCGCAAATTCGCCCGGGATGTCGGCTACCGCATCGTCAGAGAAATGGCAATCAATACCCACCACCATGAGGTGACGGGTAAGATCGTCACCAACCTGACGAATCTGCGTGCCACCTACGGCATCTTCAGCATTGAAAAAGACAGATAACCTCAACCGTCAGAACGCACACAACCATGGAAAAACACACTATTATTCAACCGATCGACGCACTCTGCAACAACGAGGGCGAACCCATCTGCAGCCAGCATGAAAAAATCCCGCCGGTGGTCAAGAAACTGGTGAATGCCTGGAAGACGGAAGAATATTTCGACCATATCTCTCCGGTGGCGCTGCCTTCGAACGACCGAGTGATTGAAATAATCCACAAGGCCAGATCCATACTCTTTCCCGGCTATTTCACTGAAGCCAAGCTGCACCAGTCAAACCTGGAGTATTTTCTCGGCCAGGAAACCACGGCCCTCTACGAAATGGTCGTTGAACAGGTCAGCATGGCCATACGCCACGACTGCCGTCGCAATGTCCTGCCCTGCACCAACTGCGAGCAGCTCAGTCACAGCATAGCCTATTCGTTCATTGAGAGGCTTCCGCATGTCACCGCCCTGCTGACCGAAGATATTCGGGCTACGCTGGCGGGCGATCCGGCGACGAGAAGTCCAGACGAGGTTATTTTCTGCTACCCTGGTCTGCTGGCAACCTCTATCTTTCGCCTGGCCCATGAACTTTTCAAACTCAAGGTTCCGATCATCCCACGCATAATAACCGAATACGCCCATCATAAAACAGGCATAGACATCCACCCCGGAGCCACCATCGGCCCCGGTCTCTTCATCGATCACGGCACGGGCGTGGTTATCGGTGAAACTACGATCATAGGCACGGGGGTTCGCATCTACCAGGGCGTAACCCTGGGTGCCCTGTCACTGCCGCGCGATGCTGGCGACAAACTCTACAACAAGAAACGGCACCCCACCATCGAGGACAACGTCATTGTCTACGCCAACACCACCATTCTCGGCGGCGAAACCGTCATCGGCGAAGGATCGGTGATCGGCGGCAATATCTGGCTGACGGAAAGCGTCGCCGCCGGCACCAAGGTTCTTTTGAAAAAACCGGAACTCATCTATACCGGTTCACCCAAAAGCTGATCATGCAGCCAGTGGCATCCTCTTCTTTTCGGCCGGGACCGTAACGGCAGAAAAAAGAACGCTGCAGCGTGAAAAACGGCAACATCTTCATGAGGAATAACCATGTCCAAAGGCATAACGACAACAATAGGAAACACTCCGCTTCTGCGACTCACCGCCCTCTCCGACAAGGCAGGGGCAACACTTTTGGGCAAGCAGGAATCACGCAACCCCATGGGCAGCGTCAAATGCCGGATCGCCGTGGCTATGATCGAGGCGGGCGAAAGAGACGGGCGCATCGACAGCGATACGGTAATCGTCGAACCGACCAGCGGCAACACCGGCCTGGGACTGGCCTTCGTCTGTGCTGCCAAGGGGCTCAAGCTGGTGCTGACCATGCCGGAATCGATGAGCATCGAACGTCGTCAGATGCTTGCCCACCTGGGTGCCCAACTGGTGCTGACCCCGGCGGCCGACGGCATGAAAGGTGCCATCGCCGCAGCCGAAGAGAGGCTTGCCGCAGAGAACAAGGCATTTATGCCGAATCAGTTCGACAACCCGGCCAACCCGGAAATTCACAGGCAGACAACGGCCCTGGAAATCTGGCGGGACAGCGGCCAGCATGTCGATATATTCGTCGCCGGCGTCGGTACCGGGGGGACCATAACCGGAGTCTCGGAGATTTTGAAAATACACAACCCGGCCATGAAGACAATCGCCGTCGAACCCGCAGACTCCCCCGTGCTCTCAGGCGGCAAGCCGGGTCCTCACAAAATCCAGGGGATCGGCGCCGGCTTTGTACCGTCAATCCTGAATCGCAATATAATCGATGAGGTGGCAATCGTCAGCAACGAGGAGGCCTTTGCCGCAGCCCGGCAGCTGGCCCGCCTCGAGGGTGTTTTCTGCGGCATCTCCTCCGGAGCGGCCCTGCATGCTGCCATGCAGACGGCTGTGCAGCCGGAAAACAGAGGCAAAAACATTGTCGTCATACTGCCGGATACCGGCGAGCGCTATCTGAGCACCGAACTGCTGGAAAAAGAATAGACGGATGCCGGCGTGCCACGGATATTCGTCATCGACTCCATCAACGTGTAGTCGATGACGTTTTCGGGCTGTTTCCACCTTTTGAGGCAGCGACAACCTCTTCCGCAAGGGCAATGGCAACCCGGTTGGTGGGCAGCTTGTCTCTGGTCGATATGTCGATGATCCGCCTGATGCAGTTACCGATGGCCGCCGTTTTTTCCCTGGCCTTCTGTGGGTCATAGGCTTGCCCTATCTCACAGCTGATATTGATTACACCACCGGCATTCGCTGCAAAGTCTGGAATATAGAGAATATTCCTGCGCAGCAGCTCTTCACCGTCTTGCTCATGCAGAAGCTGGTTGTTGGCGCTGCCGGCAACAATCCTACACCGCAGCCGTGGAATAGTCTCGGCATTGAGGATGCCGCCTAGAGCGCAGGGCGAAAAGACATCGCAGTCAGCATCAATAATTCCCTCCGCTTCAATTCTTTCAAATTCTATCTTGTGCCGCAGGCGATTGATATTGTCTTCGTTGATATCGGCCACGGCAATCTTACAGCCGGCGCCGACAAGCAGTTCGGCCAGACGACCGCCGGTCTCGCCGACACCCTGAATGGCCACCTTCAACCCGGTCAGATCCTCGCTGCCGAAAACCTGGGCGGCAGCAGCCTGCAGGGCGCAATAAACGCCGAAAGCGGTAAAAGGGCTGGGGTTGCCGCTGGCACCGACCGTGGCGACATACGCTGTCTGTCCGGCAACCACCTCCATGTCGGCCAGAGTGACATTCACATCTTCAGCCGTTATGTAGATACCGCCGAGATGATCGACAAAACGTCCGAAATTTTCAAAAAGGGCTCGACGATCGATTGTTTGCGGATCCCCCCTGATCACACTCTTGCCGCCCCCCAGGGCAAGGCCTGCCAGGGCATTCTTATAGGTCATGCCCCTGCTCAGACGCAAAACATCGGTGAACGCCTCTTGTTCATCGGTGTAGTTCCACAGCCGGCACCCCCCCAGGGCCGGGCCAAGCGTCGTATCGTGAATTGCCGCCCAGGCGGTGAAACCGACGACATCGTTGTCACAGCGCACCACCCTTTCATATCCTTCGACATCCAACTCACTGTAGGTATTCATTGATATTCCTGCTGTCATTTTGCCACTCCAGACCGGCCGGCGCATTGGGTGTCCGGCGGCTGCTTCATCTGCAACTATAGAGTAAACACGCGGTTCATTACAGCTATATTTTTCTTCTGCTGGAAAGAGAGCGGCGACCACCGGCTATTTTTCTCACCCCGCCAACGCTCAGAATCGGGAAAAGAGAGGAACTAGCGCGGCCGGTAGATGACGACCAGGGTTTTTACGGTTCCGCTGATGCCGCGGTAACCATGAGGAATGGAGGAATCGAAGTAGAGACTGTCACCTTCCTTGAGAATGACCGGCCTGTCGCCATACCTGAACTCCAGATCGCCGTCGAGAACCAGTAGAAACTCCTCGCCTTTGTGATTGTTGAAAACAATGTCGTCTGGCTGGCGCTGTTCCATATGAACGATAAAGGGTTCCATGTTCTTGTCGGTCATAGGGTAGGCCAGCGGTTCATACTGGTAGCCGATATGGGAGATATGCGGTCCCTTGGCTATGCCATGGCGGTCTTCTTTACGGACCACTACCATATTGGTGTGCTGATTGTCTTTCTGAAAGAACGTGCCGATCTGCACTCCCAGCGCACTGGAAATCTTCAATAATGTGGAAATGGGTGGTGTGACTATATTGTTTTCTATCTGCGAAAGATTCGGTTTGGACAACCCGGTGAGATCGGAAAGTTCCTGCAGCGTTAACCCCCGCTGATTCCGCAGACTGCGGACCTGGCTGCCAATATCGAGCGAAGCCAGCTCGTTTTTTACGTCCTGAACCATATCTCCAGACTCTTGCAGTGGTTTCTCTCCACTCACCTCACAGGCGAGCGCCATTCCGGGCCATCAGCAGACATAAAGAGTAGCCTTTCCTTTAAAAAAAGTACATGATTAATGTAGTCTCGCTGATCGGCTTCAACCGCATGGCAGCGGCCCGTCTGGCCAGAGTGAAGACAAGTGGCAATATTTTGCCGATAACGGTTAACCGAACCGGTGAACTTTTGCCGGCCAGCCGCAGCCTTATACGTTTTGAAGCATTATAGTTCATATTTTTCAGCCATTTACAAGCATTCAGTGCGTTCCATACAAAGTGGTCTTTTTATTGCATCTCCTGAGACGTTTCTGTTGGTGCATATCGATACACTGCCTCTGTTGCGAGGCACCGTTATATCGCGCAAAGTCTCTGCCACTGCGGCGGGATGTTCCCTACACAGTTCACCCACACAAAGGAGATTGGTATGAAACTACGATCGTATCTGAAACTGTTTGCTGCAACCGCGACCACCGCGGCCCTCTTTTTCGCAGGCTCTGCTCAAGCTCTTGAGGAGAGAAATTATCTGCTGGCCACGGCCAGTACCGGCGGCACTTATTACCCGGTGGGAGTGGCCATCTCGACACTGACCAAGGTAAAACTGCAACCGAAGCACAAAATCGGCATGTCCGCCATCAACTCGGCAGGCTCTGGAGAAAATGTCAAACTGCTGCGCGAAAATGAGGCCCAGTTTGCCATCCTCCAGGGGCTTTTCGGCTACTACGCCTGGAACGGCAAAGGTCCTCTTGCCCAGGAAGGGCCACAGAAAAAGATGCGGGCGGTGACCATGCTCTGGCAAAACGTCGAACAATTCACCGCCCTCTCCTCCAAGGTCAAGACCGGCACCATTGGTGACATGAAGCTCTTCAAAGGCGAGCGCGTCGCCCTGGGGAAGAAGAATTCCGGCACTATCGGCTCCAACACAACCCTGCTTGGCAACCTCGGCATTGATATCGAAGAGGCCTACGACCTGGTCTACGTCGGTTATGGGCCCAGCGCTGATGCCCTGCAGAACGGCCAGATAGCGGCCATGAGCACCCCGGCAGGCGTTCCCACCGGTGCCGTCACCAGAGCCCTGGCGGCCATGGGCGATAAGGCCCAGCTACTGAATTTTACCGATGAGCAGATGAAAACGGCCGACGGCGGTCTCAACCTCTGGACCAGGTATCTCATCCCCGCCGGTACCTATCCGGGTCAGGACAAAGACGTCACCACCATTGCCCAGCCCAACTTTCTCGCAGTCAGGGCCGACATCGACGAGGAGGCGGTCTACCTGATCACCAAGACCATCTATGAGAACCTCCCCTTTCTTAACGCCATCCATAAGGCGACAACAGTCATGGATGTCAACAAGGCCACAGCCGGACTGCCGATGCCCCTGCATCCCGGCGCCATCAAGTATTACAAGGAAGTCGGCCTGAGCATCCCCGACCATCTCATGCCCTAGTCTGGTCTGGTCGAAATAGCGCAGGAGCCGGCCCACAAGCCTCTCCTGCGCATCCAGGAAGCCGCAGCCGTAAGCATCGACAGTGAACGCCGGCAAGGAGCCCCACCGTGGACAACGTCGCAAAAAATCTGGTTCCACTGAAGACCATCACAGATAAAACCGTTTTTCTTCTGGGTGTTGGCGTCTCTTTCTTACATATCTATTTTAACATCATAGACATCATCCCCGGACTCTGGCAAAATGCCCTGCACTTTTCAGGATTTTCCCTTCTCTGTGTTCTGCTTTACCCCTTTCTCGGAAAGCCGGGGGAAAAGCGGTCGAGCTTTTTCATCAGCGTTGATCTCTTTTTCGGGCTGCTGGCAGCGGCAGCGGCCATCTATATGATTTCCATGGAGGATGCCATCTATGAACGCGGCGTCCGTCTTTCCCTGACGGAATGGGTTGCCGGAATTATCCTCATACTCTCAGCCATTGAGTTCACCCGCAGAACAACCGGCTGGATCATCCCCGTCCTCATCATTCTCTCCCTGAGCTATGTCGGCTGGTGGGGCGGTCTGCTCAGCGGCGTCTTCAAGTTCAGCGGTCTCTCCGCCGAAACCATTCTCTTTCGCTCCATCTACGGTGACGACGGCCTCTTCGGCAACATCGCCCGTATTTCCTCATCCTTTGTCTTCATGTTCATACTTTTCGGGGCTTTTCTACTGCGCTCCGGCGCCGGTGATTTTGTCGTCAACCTGGCCAGGGCGGTGGCCGGGAAGACCGTGGGCGGCCCGGGCCTGGTGGCGGTCTTCGCCTCGGGTCTCACCGGCACAATCTCAGGCTCCGCCGTAGCCAACACCGCTTCCACCGGTGTCATCACCATCCCCCTTATGAAAAAGGTGGGTTTCGACCCCAAATTCGCCGCCGGCGTCGAGGCTTCGGCATCCACCGGCGGTCAGCTCATGCCGCCGATCATGGGCGCGGGCGCCTTCGTCATGGCAAGCTATACCCAGATACCCTATACCACCATCGTCATGGTCTCAATCCTGCCGGCCATCCTCTACTTTGCCACGGTCGCTTTTTACGTCAGGGTCGAAGCCAAACGCGTGGGGATCGGCACCGTCGATGATCAACAGCTAAGCGCCATGGCGGTGATAAAGGAAGGCGGACTGCCTTTTCTGCTGCCGGTGACAACACTTATCGGCCTGCTGATCTACGGTTTTACACCCACATATGCAGCAGGCATCTCCATTATCGCCGTCATCGTCTCTTCCTGGCTGACACCGAACCGCATGGGTCCCCGGGCTATTCTGGAGGCGCTGGCGCTCGGCGCCAGAAACATGGTCATGACCGCTATTCTTCTGTGCAGCGTCGGCCTGATCGTCAACGTCATCGCCACGGCGGGAATAGGCAATACCTTTTCACTGATGATCACCAATTGGGCAGGCTCCAGTCTGCTCATAGCCATCGCCCTCATCGCCCTGGCCTCTCTGGTTCTGGGTATGGGGCTGCCGGTGACAGCTGCCTATATCGTCCTTGGCACCCTCAGCGCGCCGGCGCTCTACAGCCTCATCGCCGATGCCCAGCTGGCAACCCTCATCTCCCGGGGCCTGCTCTCGGAGGAGGCCAAAGCCGTCTTCATGGTGGCCGCCCCGGACAAACTCGACCTTCTCAACCAGAGCATGTCTCTGCCCCAGGCCCGCATCCTGCTGGAGTCCATTCCCCTGCCGATGCAGAGCACCATCCGTGATCTGGCTTTGAGCCCGGAGGCGGCAACCTATGCTCTGCTTTCCGCTCATCTGATCATCTTCTGGTTGTCCCAGGACTCCAATGTCACCCCACCGGTGTGTCTGACGGCCTTCACGGCGGCCGCCATTGCCAAAACCCCGCCCATGTCCACTGGTTTGCAGTCGTGGAAGATAGCCAAAGGTCTGTATGTCGTCCCGCTGCTGTTCGCCTACACCCCCCTCATAGGCGGAGGATTTCTTGAAGTGCTGGAGATTTTCATCTTCGCTCTCATCGGACTCTACGCCATCTCCGGTGCCATGCAGGGCTATCTTGAGAACACCCTCGGCATGCCTTTACGTCTGTTGACGATGCTGCTTGCCATCACCATGCTCTGGCCGGCAACCTTTTTCGTTCATCTTGCCGGAGCCCTCGGTTTCGGTGCCGTCTTTTTTTTCAACAGTAGAACGCCAGGACCCGACCGGACCGGGGACAAGCCACAATCTGCCATTTAAAAAAAACACCGCAATTCATATCTCGTGTTCCACCCTGGTATCGTGGTAGAATCGTACCGGTAGTTGTATTCACTCAAATGACAATAACGGGTATATTCCCCAAAGAGGATCTCCATGGCCAAGAAGAAATTGAAAGATCTTGTGATCAACAGGGACTGGTGCAAGGGCTGCGGCATCTGTATCAAGTACTGTCCGACACAGGTACTCGAACTCGACCGCCT